>Ga0207646_10002660_pt1 | contig 20960 bp, 19 predicted proteins | sample KBSK5502metaG_FD_184343 | JGI IMG/M metagenome (GOLD analysis project Ga0207646, IMG submission 184343) | Corn, switchgrass and miscanthus rhizosphere microbial communities from Kellogg Biological Station, Michigan, USA - KBS K5-50-2 metaG... | ecosystem: Host-associated > Plants > Roots >... | reverse complement strand
GAATAGCGTGCCAACGGCCAGGTTGCCCAAGCGGATACTCATGCGTTGCTTCGCATACCCGATCGAAGCTGGATGGCCGAGATAATCGCCGGCTCGACTGCATCATTTCGTTATCACGGCAAGCCGAACGCCGAATACGCACTACTGGCTGACCTGATGCCAGTAATCACCAGCAGCGCGCAGATCGGCCATTCCGGCGTGTTTCTTGGGGCGAGTCACTGGGGAGCGGGGGTTGCCGGGAAGATCGGCCCTTCGCAGCGCTCGCCGATCGCCAGGCCGATCGCCCGCGCTGTGCGTGGCGTGAGCGGGCTGCCCTTGCGGGTCATGACCAGGTTCGGTGCCCGCGCTCACCGCCGGGCCTGAATGTCCGCCAGCAGCCACGGTTTTCCGCGCCTTCTCGATCCGGGCCACGCCGTGTAGGCGACGTCGGCGCCGATCCCCTGGCCAGCGCGGTCGCCTCGTGCACAGTCTTGCCATGGCCTGCTGACAGGTCCAGGCTTGGAGACCGGCGGCAACCAAGACCGGCGGGCCGGCGCAAGATCCGCGCGGCCCGCCACCTCAAGGAGGGCCGATGCGAACACTGAAGTTGGCTGCGGCTGGCGCCGTGTCATTCCTGGTGCTGACAGGAGCCGGGACGGCCATGGGCGGAACGGCCACGCCACGTCCGGCTACGGGGACGCTGGTCACAGTTGGCAGCCCGACGTCCCCGTTCTCGCAGAACAAGCAGAACGAGCCGGCCGTCGCGATCAACGCGGACAATCCATCGCTGGTCGTGGCCGGTGCCAATGACGAGATCGACATGGAGGCGTGCAACGCCGGTGATCCGACCACGTGCCCGTTCACGCAGGGAGTCGGCGTCTCCGGCGTGTACTTCTCGTTCGACGGCGGCCACTCATGGACGCAGCCGACCTACACGGGGTGGACGGCGCGGGACTGCCTTGGCCCCGCCGCGTGCGTGCCGCACATGGGGCCGATCGGCACACTGCCCCATTACGTTGAGAACGGCCTGGTCTCCGACGGGGATCCGGGTCTGGCGTTCGGGCCGCGTCCGGGCCCGGACGGCACGTTCTCGTGGGCGAACGGCTCACGGCTGTACTACTCGAACCTGACGTCGAACTTCGCTACCACCAAGCGCGACGAGACCTTCAAGGGTTTCGAGGGAATCGCCATCTCGCGCACCGACAACCTGGCGGCTGCCGCTGCCGGGGACGCATCGGCCTGGATGGATCCGGTGGTGATCTCCAAGCAGTCATCGACCACCTTCTCCGACAAGGAGCAGATCTGGGCGGACAATGCGCAAACCAGCAAGTTCTTCGGCAACGTCTACGTCTGCTGGGCGAGCTTCCTCAGCAACAGTCTCGGCCAGGCCCTCCCGACACCGCTGATAGTGGCGCGGTCCACCGACGGCGGCAGCACCTGGACACAGCAGCAGGTAGGCCCGGCGACCGATAACGGCATCAACAGCCAGCCCGACGGCTGCACCGTCCGCACCGACAGCCACGGCAACGTGTACGTGTTCGGCGTGGGCAGCCGGGGCGGGACGTCGTTCGAGATGATGTACAAATCGACCGACGGCGGCGTGCACTTCACCGGCCCGACGCTCCTCGCCGCTGCCGTAGACCCAGGGGTCTTCGACCCGGTCATCGGCCGGCCGGAGATGGACGGCATCGCCGGCGCGCGCAACGACCTGGCCTTCGCACCCAGCGTGGACATCGCCAACGGCGCGCCCACCGGCACGGACGCGACCAACCAGATCGTGCTGACCTGGGCAGACGCCGCGCAAGGGCTCAACCACGAGCAACTGCTGATGATGACCTCCACCGACGGCGGGGCATCGTTCACCGGGCCCACCGCGGTGCCGGTCACCTCCGGGGACCGCCCGTACTACACCGCGCCGGCGATCTCACCCAACGGCACCGACGTGTACATCACCTACAACGCGTTTACCACGCCGTACCGCAACGACACCAGCTCCCCGCGGGGCCTGGTCGGCGTAATCTTGCACGCGGACGTCTCCGGTGGCACGATCGGCCCGTTCGGCACCCTAGCCCGCGGCGTCGTCGGCGACCCGCGCGGGTCGTCCCAGAACAACCTGCAGGCGGAGTTCCTCGGCGACTACGTGTACACCGCCGCCACCCGCGCCGGGGCGGTCGGGGTGTGGAACGATGTCCGCAACGCGGCGGACTGCCCGGCTATAGACGCGTGGCGGCTGTCGCTGCGCACCGGCACATCGGTCCCCAGGCCCGCCCCGCAACAGGACTGCCCGGCCACATTCGGCAATTCGGATATCTTCGGCGCCGCGGTCTCCGACCCCACGCCCTGACCCACTTATCGCAGGCCCAAGGGGCCCCAGCACACGCCTGGGCCCCTTGGAGCCTGCAGGTTATTAACTCGCTCTTTTGATCTCGGTTGTGCTGGTGATGCCGCGGGCGGTGGCGGGGCGGCAGAGCTCGTCGAGGGTGGTGGAGCTGGTGTGGGGGGGCGCAATCCCAGGAAGCTACGGGTTATTTGCTGCGAGCCCTTGGCCTGCCCGCATTGCACCGGGGAAGGCGGACGGCCCCGCGCCGATCATCCCTGATATGTGCGCACCGCGGGCTATGCCGTCACGCTCTAGTCGGCGTACAGATCGGCGGCTCCGGTGCGTCACGCACGCGAACCGCCTGCTACGAACCGTGAGGGTCACCGTTCGGACTTTGCGGCGGGCCTGCGGTGCCTGCTGATCCTGACCTTGTGCTTGCCGCAGTCCGTCCGGTGCCCGCATCCCCTATGTCACTTGCGTGGCCGGCTGGCCTGGGTGCCTGCGGCCGGCCGGGTATAGACCGGAAGGCAGCACCAGGGCTAGCGGGGCCGGTTCGCAGGGAGGGCATCATGGCCAGTTATGAGATCAGGATCGACCGGGGCAAGACGCTGCTGGAGCAGCCTGCCACTGGCCACAACCGGTGGCACCCGGGCATCCCGCCGGTGCTCCGCTGTCAGCCGGGGGATGAGGTCGTGATGGAAACCCGGGACGCTCTCGATGGGCAGGCGGGCCCGGGGGTCACGGCGGATGCGCTGGCCGCGCCGAACCTGGACGTGGTGCATCCGCTGACCGGGCCGGTCTACGTGGAGGGCGCTGAGCCCGGCGACTTGCTGGCCGTGGAGATCCTCGGCATCGAGCCCGACCGGTACGGGTTCACGGTCCAGATACCGGGGTTCGGGTTTTTGCGCGACGAGTTTCCCGAACCGTTCAAGGTGGACTGGGCTATCGCTGACGGCTGGGCGACGTCGGCTGATCTGCCGGGAGTGCGGATCCCGGGTTCCCCATTCATGGGGACCATCGGCTTGTCGCCGGGCCACGAGCTGCTGGCCGCGACCATCGCCCGGGAGCAGGCCCTGCTGGAGCGGGGCGGACTCGTGCTGCCGCCGTCGCCGGCCTTTGCGGTGCCCGCCGACCCGGGGATCGCGGCCGAGGCGCTGCGCACGATCCCGCCGCGCGAGCAAGCCGGGAACGTGGATATCAAGCAGCTCGGCGAGGGCGCCACGCTGCTCATCCCGGTCGACACGCCCGGCGGATTGTTCTCGGCCGGCGACGCCCACTTCGCCCAGGGCGACTGCGAGACCTGCGGCACCGCCATCGAGATGCGCGCCACCCTGCGCGTGCGGTTCGGGCTGCGCAAGGGCGAGGCGGCGGCCCGGGGCATCCGCGACCTGCGGTTCACCAGGGAGGACTACTACCTGCCGCCCGAGTTCGCCGCCCCGCGCCGGTTCTTCGCCACCACCGGCATCTCGGTCACCAGGGACGGGGTGAACCACTCCGAGGATGTGACCCTCGCCGCCCGAAACGCCCTCCTCAACATGATCGACCATCTGGGGGAACGAGGCTGGACGCGGCAGCAGGCGTACGCCATCTGCAGCGTGGCCGTGGATCTGAAGATCAGCCAGGTGGTGGACGCCCCGAACATGCTGGTATCTGCGTTCCTGCCGGAAGACATCTTCACCGGCTGACGCGCGCCGTGGCAAGGGCAGCCGCGCGCCATATTCCTCTTTCGGCCCGGCTTCACCGGCCGACCTGCCGATCACTACCAGCGTGCAGATCGGCGGCTCAGTGCGTGGCCCGGTGTCGACGGCCTGTCGCCATGCGTGACCAGCCGGGCCTTCGGGAAATCGGCGAGGTTGGGCTTCACCCGTTGGTTGTTACCGACTGTTCGGGCTGTTGGTTCACCACTGCCCGGAGGCTGGCCCTAGCCGTGGGAACGCCGTATGCGATCGCGGACCTCTACGGCCGTCTGGGGATCGTCGGTCTCGACGGTGTCGACTCCCCAGGCGAAAAGCTGTGCAATCGTTTCCGGGTCGTCCACTGTCCACGCGTCGATCTGGATCCCCAGCGCATGGGCACGGTCGACAAGTTGCTGGCCAGCATTCAGCAGCGCCGCGGCATCCGGCAATAGAAAGGCGTGTCCGTACCGGGCGGAGTACTCCAGCCATGGCCAGGGGTCGTCGAAGGCTTCGATCTCTACGCCGGTGGGCACCTCAGGGGCGCGTTTCCTGACCCATTCCACGGTTGCCGGGTTGGTGGAGGTTACCAGGGCCGAGCGGATCTGAAGCTCATGCAGGAGATCGACTACGTGGCCGGCCGTGCCGTGTGCAGCGTCGAAGCCGGGGTCGCCGGGGTCGTTCTTGATGTCGATCTCGACCGCGGCCCGCCCGTGGAGGAAGGCCAGCGCCTCTCTCAGAGTGGGCAGGCTAGTCGGGGGCGCCGGGCCTGCGGCCACGCGCAGTGCCTTTAGTTGCCTGACGGTTAGCTCGTGCACGAGCCCGGCCCCGTCGGTGGTGGCCGCGACGTCGGGGTCGTGGATGACCACCGGCACGCCGTCGGCGGTGAGCCGGACATCGAGTTCGATCATGTCCGCGCCGGCTCTGATGGCTGCGTCGAACGCGATGAGGGTGTTCTCCGGGTGCGAGGCCGACGCCCCACGATGCGCAACGACTGCGGGGCACACAAGGCCCGTAATTCGGCCGTGCCGCTTCGCCACGGGGCCCGTCAGCCCGATCGCTGGCTGGCCGTCATGGCGCCATGAGGCGGGTGCCGCCGGGCTCGATCTGCACGCCGACGGGGCTGTCCAGGGCGAGCATGAGGGCTTGCTCGCTGGGGACGTCCGCCATGAGCGGGCCGAGACTTGTGTCGATCGCAACGCGGGTGATGGCGCCAAGGAACATGTGGGTCGTGATCTGGCCGGTCAGCCCGTGCCCGAGCGCGCCGTTGTGCGTGTCAGTGTTTATCTTGACCGCCTCGGGCCGGATGAGCACCGCGACCGCAGCCCCGGTAGGCCAGCCGTGCCCTGGGATTTTCACTTTGGTTCCGTTGGGGCCGGCCGCGACGTTGTCCTGGTCGGCGACCGTTCCTTCGAGGCGGTTCACGGTGCCGATGAACTCCGCGACGAACAGGTTGCACGGGGCACGGTAAATCTCGGCAGGGGTTCCGATCTGCTGCACTTGCCCCGCGGCCATGATGGCCACCTGGTCGGAGATCGAGAATGCCTCCTCCTGGTCGTGGGTGACGTACACCGTGGTGATGCCCAGCCGGGACTGAATCGCCCGGATCTCCTGGCGCACTTCGACCCGGACCTTCGCATCAAGCGCGGACAGCGGCTCATCCAGCAGCAGCACCTGCGGTTCGAAGGCCAGCGCGCGTGCCAGGGCGACTCGCTGCTGCTGGCCGCCGGATAGCTGGTGCGGGTACCGGTCAGCGTGATCTTGCAGCCGCACCAGCGACAGCACCTCGGTGGCCTTGTCCCCGCGCACGCGCTTGGCGACACCACGAACCCGCAGCCCGAACTCGACGTTCTGGCGGGCTGTCATGGTCGGGAACAGGCTGTACGCCTGGAAGACCATGCCCATGTTCCGCCGGTTTGCCGGCACATCGTTGATCCGCTTGCCGTCCAGCCGTACATCACCGTGATCGGGGCGCTCGAACCCGGCAAGAATCCGCAGCACCGTGGTCTTGCCGCAGCCACTGGGGCCCAGCAGCGAGACCAGCTCCCCGGAGCCTACGCAAAGATCCAGTGACTCCACCGCCGCCACTGCGCCGAATCGCTTGCGGAGTTTCTGGATCTCCAAGCTGGCCATGCGCCCCTACCTCGTCATCGCAACGGCGCGGCGGTACCCGACGCGGCGGCTCAAAAGGAAAAGACCGATCATCGCGAGCCAGGTGAGGAAGAAGCTCAAAATGGCCAGCGCAGCAGCCGCGTACGCCTGCGAGGTGCCGACCTGCTGCATGTACACCGCGAAAGTGTTGAACAACAGCAGGCTCGAGATCGTGTACTCGCCCAGCACGACCGCGATAGTCAAAAACGCCGACGCCAGCATGGCCGTCCGCAGGTTCGGCAGGATGACGTGCCACAGCGTCTGCCGCCAGGACGCACCGACGCTCTGCGCCGCGTCCGTGAGCGTGGCGATGTCCACTGACAGCATCCCCGCGTCAAGCGACCGGTAGGTGAACGGCAGCGCCTGGATGACATACGCGAACGCCAGGAGGTGGGTGTTCGAGATCAGCCACGGCACGCCCTGGAACAGCCCGACCATGCCTACGGCAAGCGCGATGGGCGGGACGACAAACGGAAGCACCGAGATGAGCTCGATCACCGGCCGCAGCCGCGGCAGGCGGGCGTGAACCCAGTAGACCGTGGGGACCATCAGCACCAGGCTGATCAGGACGGTCTCCACCGCCAAGCGGAGGGAGAGCAGGAAGCTCTGCCGGAACTGGGCCTGATGCAGAATGTAGCTGTACCAGCCGAGCCCATACCGGTGAGGGCCCACCGAAAGGCTGAACTGCAGCGTCGAGTACAGCGGCACGAGCAGGTACACCGCCGCCATCGCCAGCCAGAACCAGGACCAGAACGGCAGGCGCCGCCGGGCGGATCCTCTTACCGCAGCCATCGTGCGGTCCTTCGCTGCAGCACGGCGTACAGGGCAACCGTCACCGCGATAACGACGATCATCCCAAAGGCCAGCGACGCACCCAGCTGGGGGTTGGACGCGAGGTCGCCGTTCACCGCCTCGCCGATCATCACCGGGACCAGGTTGATGTAGCCGCTGCTGAGCGCGTACGGGGTGGCGTAGGCGCTGAACGCGTTCCCGAACAGCAGCACCATCGCCCCGAGCAGCGACGGCAGCAGGATCGGCAGCCCGACCAGGCGCCAGTACTGCCGCGTGGTCGCACCGCAGTTCACGCTCGCTTCACGCCACTCTTTACGGATGCCTTCCAGCGCCGGCGCGATGATCAGGACCATCAGCGGGAACTGGAAATACATGTAGGTGATAGACAGCCCGAATAGCCCATAGATGGTGAACCCGTGGGCGTAGAGGTGCAGGCCCAGCCGGCTCAGCAGCTGGGTGACTACGCCGGTGCTGCCCAGGGTGGCGATGAAGGCGAAGGCGAGCGGGATGCCCGCAAAGTTGGATGCGACCCCGGCGAACGTCACCATGACCGGGCGGATCCAGGCCGCCCCCCCGTCACGCAGCGCCGCCTGGGCGACGAACAGCCCAAACAATCCCCCGAGGACCGCGGTGACGAGGCTGACCTTGATCGTTGCCTCGAACGCGCTGAGAGCCTGCGGGTCCGCCAGCCCGGCCACGTTGGACAGGGTGAACCGGCCGGAGGGAGTGCGAAACGCCTGGACGACTATTTCACCCGTGGGGATCAGCAAGAACAGCGACGCATAGGCGAAGAAGGGGACCACCCCTAGCCAGCTTGCGATCGCACGGGAGCCACCCACCAGCCAGGAGCGCCGTCCGGGCTCGCCCGCACCGCCCAGAGGCTGCGATCCTTCCGCGGCCGTGGTGGCGGGCGGCGCGGCGCTTTCCCTCGCCAACGACTAGCCCACCTTCGGGCCCCACTGCGCGGTGAGCACCTTATTCGCCGCGTCGGTCTGGGCGACGGTCGGGAACTGGACATTGGCGTAAGCCGAGGCGGGCGGCAGCAGCGCCGCCAGGGCGGCGGGCACCTTGTTCCGCCGGACCAGGTCCTGGTATCTCGCCGGGTGTGAGTAACCGCCCAGGTAGATGGTCTGGCCTTCGTCGGAGAACAGGAACTCCACCCACAGCCGCGCGTTGTAGGGATTCGCGGCGTTCTTGGTGACCCCGTCGCAGTAGTAGTTGCCGAAGACGCCGGTGGCGGGGATGGTCACCGCGAAGCCGGGGTTGCCCTTGAACTGCTGCTTGTACGCCAGGTTGAGGTAGTCCCATTCGATGGCGATCGGCGTGGCACCCTTGGCGATGTTCGCGGGAGAGACACCGGCGGGGATGAAGTTGCCGATCTTCTTCAGCTCGGCGAAGAAGTTGATACCCGGCTCGATGTCGTCGAGTGAGCCGCCGTGCGCGAGCGCGGCGGCGAAGACCGCGCCGAAGGCGTCGCCGGCTGACCGCGGGTCGCCGTCGATGGCGATCATTCCCTTGTAGGCGGGGTTTTTCAGGTCGTCCCAGGTTCTCGGCACGGTCTTGACGATGTTGGTGTTGGCGCCGAAGGAGATGGCCCCCCAGTACGGGCCCGCCCAGTGCCCGGCCGGGTCCTTCATGTTGGCCGGGATGGTGTCCCAGGTGGCCACCTTGTAGGGGTCCAGCAGCCCTTCACGCTGGGCGAGCAAGGCGAACGTTGGCGACACGTCGAAGGTGTCAGGCTCACGGCTTTGGCCCTTGAGGCTCTTGATCGTCTGGACTTCCTGGGCGGAGCTGTCGTTCACGCCCTCGCTGTTGATGGGAATGCCGTACCTCGCGGTATAGGTGGAGATCTGCTTCCCGTAGTTCGCCCAGTTCGGCGGCACGCCGAGGACGTTGAGGTGCCCTTCGCCCTTGGCGTGCTTGATGAGGGCTGGCAGCCCGCCGCTTCCCAGGGAGGCGGGCAGATGTGCCGCAGCCGGGCTCGAGCTGCTTGCACAAGCATCCAGCAGGCTGGCGAGTGCGCCAAAGCCGGCGATGCCCGCCACGCCGAGCGAGCCACGCTGCAGGAGTTCCCGCCGGGACAGGACTGATCCCGGGCGCCCTATCTTGTTGCCGCTCACTCCGCCTCCTTGATCCATCCGCACCATCCGATGCCGCCGCTACAGCAGCCCGCCGGGCGCGCACACGTGGCGACCTAGGCCATCTGAGCTCGCTTCGGTTAATCAGTCTGACATCTCTGATTCGACTCGACATATAACGTCAGTCGAATCGCCGCGTCAAGAGAGGCGGCAGAAACAGCTTGCCGCTGGCCGTCGTCTCCACGCCCCACGAGGCTGCGGCGGCGATTTCTGCGACGATGACGTCGTTCCGTCGCCCGGGCGCCCGCGGACAGCGCGGCGGACATGCGGCCGAGGGTGAGGCTTGACGCGCAGTGTTGTCTGACAAATACTCTCACGCTATGAGCGGAGAGCGGAGGGCGCAGCAGCGGCGCCCGATGCTGCGCTCGGTGTCGGTTCAAGACGAGCTGGCCCAGCGGATAGACCAGGGGCGGCTCTCCCCGGGGACGCGGCTGCCCTCGGAGCCTGAGCTCGCCGCGGAGTTCGGCGTATCCCGCGCCACCCTGCGCGAGGCGCTGCGGGGGCTGGAGGGGCAGGGGTTCGTCCGCCGGCTGCGAGGGTCCGGAACCTACGTCGCCGAGCGGGCGCGGGTGGCGAACAGCCTCGACCTCAACTTCGGCGTAACCCAGGCGATCCGGGCCGCGGGAATGAGCGCGGGCACCGAGCACGCGCGGCACTGGACAGAGCCCGCCTCCGCCGCCGAAGCAGAGAGGCTGGGGCTTGACCCCGGCCAGGACGTGCTCGTCCTCGAGCGGGTGCGGACCGCGGACGGCAAGCCGGTGGTGCTGTCCCGGGACATCTTGCCGGGCCGGCTCATCGGCGAGGAGGAGGAGATCGCCGAGAAGATGCTCGGCGAGTCGGTGTACGACGTGCTCGAGCGCGACCTCGGCATCGTCATCCATCACGGCGTGGCTAACTTCCGGCCGGTGCGGGCGGACCGGGCGGTGGCCCGGCTGCTACACGCCAGCCCCGGCGACCTGCTCGTGTACTTGTGGCAGATCGACTACGCCGACGGCGGGCCGGCCGTGCTGTCATCCCACGAATTCCACCTCGCGGACGCCTTCGACTTCTCGGTCGTCCGGCGGGGCCCAGGAAGGAGATTTTAGTGACTGCTGCGGTGGGCAAGGCCATGCGCCTCAAGCGGGTGATCGACACCAGCGGGGTTTCCGTCATCTGCGCCCTGGACCACGGGATGACCTCACCGACCTTTCTCGAGCCGCTGTCCGACGTCGCGGCGCGCACCACCGAGGCCGTGCGCGGCGGCGCCAACGTCATCATGATGTCGCGTGGGATGATCCGCGTTGCCGAGCCCGCGTTCTCGCCCACCACGTCGCTCGCCCTCCTGCTGTCAGCCTCCGCGAACCCAGAGCAAGGGCGCCCGGAGGTGGTGCTGATAGCGAAGGTCGAGGAGGCCACGCGCCTGGGCGCCGACGCCGTCGTCTTGTTCACCGCCCTAGGCGGGGACAGCGAGCCCGACATGATCCGCGCCCTCGCCAGAGCAGGCCGGGAATGCGCCGCGATGGGCATGCCCCTGATCGCCGAGGCAGAGTTTCCCACGACCTACGCCTCGACCGACGAGCTGACCGAGCGGTACGGCTTTGAGTACCTGCGGCGCAACGTCCGGCTGTGCGCGGAACTCGGTGCCGACATCGTGAAGACGAACTGGCCAGGCGATGCGGACCTGTTCGGCCGCCTGGTCCAGGCGGCGAACGGCATCCCACTGGTGCTCGCCGGCGGTTCCCGCCTGGAAGACCGCGAACTGCTGCAGCGAATGGAAGGGGCGATGGCAGCCGGTGCGATCGGCTGCTCCGTGGGCCGCAACATCTTCACCCACCCCTCGCCGGAGGCGATCACCCGGGCGCTGTCACGGGTGATCCGGGAACGGTGGCCGGCGGCCAAGGCGCTGCAGCATCTTGAGGAAGAACTGGCCGCGGAGGTGACCGCATGAGGGCGGCGTTCATGACCGGCGTCGGTGCCGCGGAGGTCCGGGAGGCCACCGACCCGGTCCTTGAGCCGGGCGGGGCCATCCTCCGGGTGGAGGCATGCGGTATCTGCGGCACCGACGCCAGGACGTTCTTCAACGGCGACCCGCGCGCTCCCGCCCCGTGGGTGCTCGGCCACGAACCCGTGGGCATCCTCGAGCAGGTCGGCCCCGATGCCCTGCTCCCGGCCGAGGTCAAGAAGGGCGACCGCGTGTTCCTCGGGTCGATCCTCACCTGCGGAGAGTGCCATTGGTGCCTCGACGGCTTCCAAAACCTCTGCGATCACCACCTGCTGTATGGCTACCAGCCCTTCCCCGGCGCGTACGCCGACTACGCGGCAGTGCCACCGATCGCCACCAAGAACCTCATCCCCCTTCCCGCGGACCTCCCCTCCGACCTGGCCACCATGGCTGACCCGTTCGCCTGCGCCCTCAACGGGGTCGAACAGCTCGGCGTGCGCCTCGGCGACACCGTAGTGATCATTGGCGCTGGGCCCATCGGCTGCTGGCAGACGGTCATGGCCCACGACCGCGGCGCGAGCCGGGTACTGCTCACCGACGTGAACGCCCAGCGCCTCGACCTCGCCCTGCGCGCGGTGGGCAGCTTCGTCGACCATGCCTGGACGGCCGGGGAGGACAACGGCGCGTCGGAGGTCCTCGACCGCACCCAGGGCAGAGGGGCAGACCGTGTCAGCGTGGCGGCGCCATCGCAGCCAGCACAGCAGGCCGCACTGGCGATGGCCGCCAAGCGGGCCAGGGTCGTCTACTTCGCCGGGCTTCCCAAACACAACCCGCAGAGCCTGCTCAACATGAACCAGCTCCACTACAAGGAGCTGGCCGTGCTGGGAGCGTATGGCGCCACGCACCGCCAATACCGGATCACCATGGACTACCTGGCACGGCGCCGGGACGTTCTGGCAGCGGTCATCACCCACCATTTCCCCCTCGCCCGTATCGGCGAGGCGTTTGACACGATCAGGTCTGGCACTGGACTGAAGATGGTCATCCTGCCGTGACCGGCCCGTACGTGATCGGCTGCGACGTGGGCAGCCAGGGCACCACCGCCGCCCTCTACGCCGCCGACGGCACCCTCGCCGCCTCCGCGTACGAGCCGCACCATCTGTCGTTCCCACGGCCCGGCTGGGCGGAGCAGGACCCAGATGCGTGGATCCGGGCACTTCACGTCACGATCGGCAAGCTGCTGGCTTCAGCGCCGACGGGGCCCTCGGCCGTGACCGCCTTGTCGTTCGGATCACAGCTTGACGGCATGGTGATCTGCGACGCGAACGGCCGCCCGCTGCGCCCCGCCATGCTCTGGCTGGACCGCCGGGCGGAAGCCCAGACGGCCGCGCTCGCCCGGCGGATCTCACCCGCCGGCTTCTACCAGCAGGTGGGCGTCAACCTGGACTCCTCCCACGGCGTATTCAAAGCCCTGTGGGTCCGCGACCACCAGCCGGAGATCTTCGCCCGGGCCGCCCAGCTCATGCCACCAGGCTCCTATGTCCTCAAAGCAACGGTCGGCGTGGCTGCCGTCGACCCCTCTAACGCCTCTTCTCTGGGCCTGTTGGACCCACGGTCGCGGACCTGGTCGCCACCGGTCCTGGATCTGGCCGGCCTCGACGCCCGGCTGCTGCCCGAGCTTGTCCCCAGCACCCAGCCGGTCGGCCCCGTGACACCCGCCTTCGCCGACGCCACCGGGCTGTCCCGGGACACCGTCGTCGTGACCGGCTGCGGCGATGAGATGGCCGCGACACTCGGCGCCGGCGTGCACACGGCCGGCGACGTCTGCGACGTCGCCGGAACGGCCGAGCCCGTGTGCGCGGTGTCGGCCGAGCCCCGGGCAGATCCCACCATGCTCGTGGAATGCCATCCCCATGCCGATCCCGCCGCATGGCTGCTGGAAAACCCGGGCATTGTCTCCGGAGGGAACCTCCGGTGGTGGCGCGACCAGTTCGGCCTGCCGGAGAAGGATGCGGAGGCCCGCGGAGACGGGGACGCCTACGACCTGCTGACCATGGCGGCAGCCAGCATCCCTCCCGGCTCGGAAGGGCTCATCTTTCTGCCCTGCATGCAAGGCGCCATGGCTCCCGAATGGAACGGCGACGCCCGGGGCGTCTTCTACGGCCTGACCCTCGCCCATACCCGCGCCCACCTCAGCCGCGCGCTCCTTGAGGCCAGCGCGTTCGCCCTCCGGGACATCCTCGACGCCATCCGCGGCGCCGGCCTCCAGGTCGGCCGCATCACCACGGTCGCGGGAGGCGCCAAGTCCCCGCTGTGGCGGCAGATCAAAGCCGACGTCACCGGGCTGCCGGTCCGCGCGCCAACGAATGTGGAAACCACCGCCGCCGGGGCCGCCATCCTGGCCGCCGCCGGGGCGGGCATACACCAGGACGTCTCCAGCGCGGCCGCGGCCATGGTGGCCTACCAGGCGGAAGAACAACAGCCAGATCCGGCCAGCCGCGAGGTGTACGACGACGCCTATCGGCGGTACCGCGAGGTGTACTTCGCGCTGAAACCCGTCTTCGCCCACCGCTAACCGCCTGTGTCAGCCGCCGCTGCATCAGCAGCGCGGCCGTTGGCACCCAGCGCAGGGTCCCCACGGATCGCCGGCGAGCCGCGGGCACCATCTGCTCGGCCTACCATGACCCGACGGGCGATACGCGGCGCTGTGAGCGGTGTCGCACAGTCTTCGTGCCGCGGCGTGAGCACGCCCGGTTCTGCTCCGTGGATTGCCGGATCGCCCCGGAACCGCGCGCTGGGCTGATCCCTGACAGCCATGATCGATGCCACGAACAGGCTCACCCGGGTGCGTGCGGGGGACTGGCCGCGGGCGCTGGCGGTCCCGAACCGAACACCATGGCCTGACCGCCGCAGAACCACCCGATCGGCGCGGATCGACAACCCGTCCACCTTGGCGGCGCAGCCGCGCATATCGGCGGGTCGGCGCGCGGTTATCAGCGAATTCTCGTGACGTAGGCCGCTTAGCGGTCCCGGCTGTAGCTCAATCGGACAGGGTCAGCCGAGCCGTATGTTTATACATCGTCGCGCTTGGAGTGAACGCCCTCATTTCCCGCGGTGGGCGCGCGCCCAGTTATGGGCGCGGGTGGACCGACGGTGCCGTTGCGGACGCGGCACAAGCTAGTGTCGGCGCCCTGAGCAGTGGTGTGGAGGCAGGATGGCAACGAAGATAACCGTCACACTCGAAGATGATCTCGACGGGGGACCAGCGGATGAGACAGTGCGCTTCGAGGTCGACGGCACCGATTACGAGATCGACCTGAACAAGAAGAACGCTGCCGCGCTGCGCAAGAAACTCGCGCCGTTCATCGAGCATGCCCGCAAGGTCGGCCGGGGGCAGCGCCGCCGGGCGGTACGGAGCGTATCGAGCCGGGGGCGCGGCAGCGACATCCGGGCATGGGCGAAAGACCAGGGCATCGCGGTAAGCGGCCGCGGGCGTATCCCGGCGAGCATCGTGGAGCAGTACGAAGCCGCTTCCAGGGGACGATGACCATAGCACGGATCACGGTCGGTAAGAATCAACCCTCGCCTTGACAGCCTTGACCCCGCAGTCACATTGCGGGCGTCGCTAGGCGTCGTCCAAGAGGGCTTACTGGGCACTTGGGCGTCCGCTGCTAGGAACCGATGCAACTCGCCAGCACTGACTCGGCGATCGAACGGGCGCAGCTACCAGCGCGAGGCCCTGGCCGGAGCCGCAGGACACGAACTGGCAGGCCTAGCGCCGACTGACATTCCTGTCTCGGATCCGGCTCGGCTTGGATCGCCTGCTGCCGGTCTCTCGCCGACCACCGCCTCGGGCAAGAGTTCCAAGCCGAATCTACGGATTAAGAGTCCGCTGCTCTGAGTTTCCGCACGTCCACCGGCGTCCACCGATGCAGGTCACTGCACGGCGTGTACCTCCGTGGACGGTGCTGGACGCAGGTGAATTGCAACGCAAACTGCAATTGAGGTCTCTGCCGGGAGCGGCCTCCTCAGCGGTCAGGCGTGGAAGCGCAGGTGCAACTCAGCGGGTCGCCTGATCGCTGGCAAGTTTCGGGCAGGAACGCGGCCGTCCACGGCCGCGCGAACAGCGCGACGTTGCGATCACCGCATGGAAGTCGGGCGGCGGCGCAAGGCGCTGATGGCGCGGCAGTGGCCAAGGGTGCCAGTGCCGAGCCCGCGGCTGCATCGCCAGCGCCGAGTGACGCCTCTCAGCTGATGTCCCGGAGTTGCCCGTCGAGGACCCGCACCCGCCTCGGGACGTCCTGGTAGGCGTCCGGCGGCTCCAGGCGGCGCAGGCGGGGGATGCGGCCAGGGCCCGCGACCAGTACGCCGCGCTGCTTCGGGTGCGTGAGCGGGTGTCCGGCACCGAGCACCCGGACACCCTGGCCGCCCGCGCCCACCTCGCCTACTGGACGGAGCAAGCGGGCGGTGACGCGGAGCCTGGTGTGGATTAGGACCGCATATTGGCGAGCGAACAAGCCCCCGGCCCTGCCGCTGACCTGCGCGTCATAACCGGAGATCGGGCGCGCCGCAGGCCAAGGCTTATTCTGTCCGCCAACGATCGTCACCAGCTGATAGCACCGAGCTTGACAGAAAGCCCTTACCGGCTCTTAAGCTGATGCGCCAGTGCGACCTGGCGGTGGTGGCGGAGTGGATCATGCGCGCCGACCGGCGGCCGGAGTGCTGGGACCTGGACCTGGGGCCGCGGATGACGCTGCCGACCCAGCTCGTGCTGCGGGCGCTGCTGGCCGACCCCACCCAAAAGATGTATGGGCTGCAAATCTGCACCGAGGCCGGCCTGCCCAGCGGCACCATCCACCCGATCCTGGCCCGGCTGGAGCATCTGGGCTGGGTGGAGTCCCTCTGGGAAGACATCGACTCCCATGCCGAAGGACGCCCGCGCCGCCGCTACTACCAGCTCACCAAGGACGGCGCCGAACTCGCCCGTGACGCCCTGGCCCGGGCCACCACGCCCCTCAGTACGGTCCCCGGGCTGCTGCGGCCCAGCCCCGCAGGCGGTCAGGCATGACCGCGTATTCCGAGGTCGCCGAGACTCTTAACGGGGCCCACGTGCTCGCCAATAACCTCTTCCAGGACCTCCAGCGCCTTCGAAGCGGCCCTGTCCACGATCTCGACCGCCTCCGCGACTTCGCCCCCGTCCCCGCCTCGCTGCTCGACCGCGTCCGCGACGTCGACCGTGTCCTCGACCGCGCCTTCGTCCGCACCCGCTCTCTCCACCGCACCCTCGACCGCGCCCGAGGTCGCTACCGCGTCCTCGCCCCCGTCCTTACCTCCATGCTCGATCGCGTCCGCGAGGTCGACCGTGCCCGCGACCGCGTCCGCGAGGTTGACAACCGCGCCCGCATCCGCGATCGCGCCCTCGCCCGCGTCTACGTTCGCGCTGGCGATCCCGACCTTGTCCGTTATCGGTACCACGATCTTGCCCAGGCGCTCGACCAGGCCGTCAGCCTCGCTCGCAACGTCGTATTGGCCATCACTAGTGCCCGCGACCTCCCAGCGATAGGAAACCCTCGCAAGAGCGCCGAAACCCCCTAGAGGGCCCGGAGGGACGGGTGACGACGTCGGCGATACGGATAGCGGCAGCTGCGGCACGGTTGCTGCCGGCTGCGGACCGGGTCCGCTATGACGAGGAGTACCGCAGTGAGCTGTGGGAGTTGGCAGCGGCTGGGACAGGCCGCCCCAAGCAGATCGGGTGTGCGCTGCGCCAGTTCCGTGGGGCAGTGCCGCTGCGGTTCGCGGTGCTGTCGCCACACCGCAGGAAGGCTTCGCCGTGAGCCGGGCCGCCCCGGTGGCGGGCGTGCTCGCCGCCATCCCGGTGGCGCTGGCCGGGATGAGCTGGCTCGTTCTCGCCGGTGTTTTTCTGGCTGTGCTCATCGCGGTGGCCGCCGGGTGCTGGGTCCTGGCCGATCCCGGACGCGCTCGGCGGCTTGCCACGCTGATTCGCGCGTGGCGCGGCACCACCACCCTCCCGCAGCACCCGCCCGGTCGGCCCCAGTGAGGCAGCCGCGGTCGGCCGCCCGTAAAAACTGGTAACCCGTCGTATTCAAGTGTGACGAGTTCGCCGGAGAACGATAACCAGTGCACGGCCCCGGGATGCCCGGCCCCGGGACCGCGGGCAGGACTGCCCGGCCTGGCCGTTCAGGACCCTGGCAGCCCGTACAGGTCGATGACCCGGGGGTCGGTGACCGCAGCGACCCGGCCGTCGCCGACCGCCAGCGCGGTGGCGGGCGTCGGGAAGCCACCCCCCAGGGCCGTCAGTTCCTTGCCGGTCGCGGTGTCCAGCGCGTCGCCCTTGTCTAGGTACAGCACCCCGCCGGCCTCGGCGGCCAGGGTGGGGAACGGGCTGTTAAATGGCTCGACCTGCCACCGCAGGCTGCCGGTGGTGCTGTCGTAGGCGCACACGTCGACGCTGTTGGTGCCGCACGCCCCGTAGGCCTGCGAGGCGTCCACGGCGAGGACGCTGGCCGCTCCCGCCAGCGAGTACTGGGTCTTCCCGGTCAGCGGGTCCAGGCTGACCGCGGTGCCGGTGGGATCGATGGCGAAGACATGGCGTCCGGCGGTGGTGTCGGAGTCGCCGCGCTGGAGCGCCCAGTTGCCGGTCTGGGTCCACAGGGCCGCGCCGGTCGTGAGGTTGCGGGCGATGATGCTCCCGGTGGTCGCACAGCTCCCGGGGGCGATCACGACCTGCCCGACCACCATGAGGGGGGGCGGGTTGATCAGGCAGTTGGCGCCGCGGGCCCAGACCATCGCGCCGGTGGCGAGCTTGTGCACGGTGACGACAAGGCCGAACGCGGACGACCCGGCGGCGACCACCAGGCCACCGGTTACCACAAGCGTTTGCAGCGCGTCGTCAAACCGGTCCATGGGCCTGGACCAGACCTTCGCCCCGGTGGTGGCGTTGAACGCCTGGATGGTTCCCTGCGGGCTGCTGACCGAGCCGCAGTCGAGCTCGCCGACGACCACCAGGCCACCGGCCACCGCCAGCGACTCATAGAGCGTGCTGAAGGTGGGGTCCGGGTTACGCCGCCAGATGATGGCCCCCGTGGCCGCGTTGTATTTGGTGATGCGCCCGTTGGTCGCCGCGTACAGGTCGCCGCCGGTCAGCAACGGCGCGACGATGCCCTGGCTCGGGACGTTCTCGCCGCAGAACCCAGGACCCGGCGGCGCCGTCACCGAGCGGCGGTACCCGGCATGGCCGACCGTCGCGGCGGTCAGCGTCTGCTCGGTGAGGTTGGCCCGGCTCAGGGCCGCGTTGTAGTCGGTCTGGCTCCAGGGACTGGAAGCGGTGGCAGCCGCGGGGCTGACGCGGGCGGTGCCCGCGGCCACTGGGCTGACGGGGGCGGCGCTGGCGGCCGCGCCGGTCACGGCCACGGTGGCCAGGGCAATACCCAAAGCCGTTGCTGTCTTGGCTGTTCTCAGCGATACATGCATGACGTCCCCTTCTGGTGTGGACCCGGAAGCGCCGGCGGGCCTCTGTACCGGTGGTTCATGCGTATCCGTGGGACTTGAGCGTCCCTGGGACCGAGGCGCCTGGCGGGGATCGGCAGCCGGTCACGAATCTGCCGCCCGCTTCCGGCGAGCGTCAAGCTCTTATTGGGGCAAGCGGGATCTGAGAAGGCTGACGGGCGGCGGGGTGGGGGGCCCGCCGGGGCCGCAGACGGGAAGCCGCCGGGGCCGGAGGACGGGCTGACGATTGCCGGAGGTGGGCCGGTGCGCGGGCGGACCTCACCGGCGCGATCTGGCCGAAGGCGGCAGTTCGTGAGGGCTGGCAGCGACACAACAGCGGGCGCCTGATGCGGGCCGACCCAGGCCCGGGCGGGGAGCAGAACTGGTAACGCTTCGTATTCGGGTGTGGCGAGAGATGAGCGGCGGCTGGCGTAGGCGGCCCAGTCGGCGCCTGCGAGAACCGCGTGGCGGGTGGCTGTGTCCGGGGAGACGCCCAGCGCGTCGGCGAGGACGGCGGGTGGTGCCTGGCGGACGAGCTGGTGCCATGCGGCCAGCCGGCTCGCCCGGGCCGGGATGCCCAGCCGCCTAAGGATGACGATGAGCCGACGGTAGCTGCGGTGTTCGCCGGCGAGCTGCCCGGGAAACAGCCAGGGTGAGGCCGGGTTGGCGGCGGTGGTTATGTTGCTGCGGTTGCGCAGGTGGTGCCGGACCAGGGTGGCGACCGGCTCGGGAACGTCGAGCCAGTCGGCGCCGAGCTTGAGCCGGATGGCGGCATCAGTGCAGGCGACCTCGCTGATGCGCAGGGCGGAGATCCGGCTGGCTTACCCCATGCGGCATCTCGCCAGCCAGCCCGCAATCCGCCTGGTCAGTCCTCGTGAGCCTCGAAACCGGCACGACCGCACCCCAGAACAGTGGCACTGCCGAGCTGGCGGCGGGGGTGGACTCGGCGGGGAACCAGTACGTGTTCTGGCAGGGCGCCGACGGTGGCCTGTGGGAAAAGTGGTACAGCGGCGGCTGGCATGGGCCTGCCCGGCTGATGGCCGCGGGGACCATCGGTTCCGCCCCCGCGGTGGCGGTCCATGGCGCCGGCGAGCAGGACGTCTTCTGGAAGGGCACTGACGGCAACCTCTGGGAGATGTGGTACTCCGGCGCCTGGAACGGCCCCGCCAACCTCGGCTCCGGGCCACTGGGGTCCGGGCCGGCGGCAGGGGTGGACTCGGCGGGGAACCAGTACGTCTTCTGGCAGGGCGCCGACGGTGGCCTGTGGGAAAAGTGGTACAGCGGCGGCTGGCACGGGCCTGCGCGGCTGATGGCCGCGGGGACCATCGGCTCGGCCCCCGCGGTGGCGGTGGACTCGGCGGGGAACCAGTACGTCTTCTGGAAGGGCACTGACGGCAACCTCTGGGAGATGTGGTACTCCGGCGGCTGGAACGGCCCCGCCAACCTCGGCTCCGGGCCACTATAAGCCCGTGCCCGCCAAACCTAAATAAGTAGTTAGTTAGCAGCCGTCTATTCGACGGCGGCAACTGCGGGGCAGGCAATCTCGGCTGGGTGGCGAACGCCGCCGTTCGAAAGGACGGGTTTAACATAACGCCTGTAGCCCATGCCCTGGCAACTCGGTGCGCAGAAGCGGGTGATCTGCGCCCGATACGATCACCAAGCGTAACCCAGGACGATAGCAAATAATCGGCGTTCGGCTTGGTCGTCATAACGAAATGACGCAGCCGAGTCGGCGATTAACTCGGCCATCCAGCTTCGATCGGATGTGCGAAGCAACGCATGAGTATGCGCGTGGGCAACGCCCACTATTCTGCATTCTGTGGGTGATCGAAGATCGCCTCGCCCTCGGGCCGCATAATGCCTGATCATGGAGGTGATCGAGGCGTAGTGTTTTCGGTCCTGGCGCCTCACGATCACCTCATATCAACCATGTGAGTGCGCCGCTCGCTGTCATGGACGCTCACGAGAGATGCTGTGGCTGCGGTGGCGTTGTGGCGGGGCTCGAAGGCCGCCAGCCGCGCGGCGACTGCTTCGGCGGTGGGGAAGTCAGTTGGCTTTGATCCCGGGGTAGCTGGGTCCTGGCCGGCGGGCACTGCGGGCGGAGCTTCACCCGCCCGGCGTGGGCCAGCGTCCGGCCAGCCTGCCTGCCTGAGCCTGTCAGCTGAGCTTGGCCTCGGCAACAGCGAGGGCGGCCGGGGCCTGCCCGGTCCGCAGCCGCACCTCCGCCTGGCCGGCGCGGTCGGGATAGAGCGCGGAGAAGTCAAAGCACAGCTGCAGGCTGCCGTCCTCGAGCGGCGCCCTCAGCCCGCCGGCCCGGGCCTGTTCCCAGCTGACGTTGACGAACGGGCTGGGAGGCCGCCGGTCTGGCGTACCGCCGTAGACCAGCAGCCGGCGCTCGGTCATGGCCAGCGCCAGCAGGTAATTCCCCCGCCAGTTGCCGCGCCGCCCGGGGGCGCGGTAGTGACGGTAACTAATGGTGG
>Ga0207646_10002658_pt1 | contig 20965 bp, 15 predicted proteins | sample KBSK5502metaG_FD_184343 | JGI IMG/M metagenome (GOLD analysis project Ga0207646, IMG submission 184343) | Corn, switchgrass and miscanthus rhizosphere microbial communities from Kellogg Biological Station, Michigan, USA - KBS K5-50-2 metaG... | ecosystem: Host-associated > Plants > Roots >... | reverse complement strand
CATCGCCTTCACTTATCTCGGCGACATTTGGACGGCCGATGAAAATGGCCAGAACATTCAGCGCCTGACAGTGAATAAGGCGCGCGATGCCTATCCGCGATACTCCCCGGACGGAAAATGGATTGCCTTTTCCAGCGATCGCAACGGGAACCTGGATGTCTTTATCATTGCTTCTTCAGGCGGCACAGCGAAGCAGCTGACCTTTCATTCGGCTGACGACGTAGTGCTGGGCTGGACGCCGGACGGACGCAGAGTTCTCTTCAGCAGCAATCGCGGCGAAGACTTTCCCACACAACTTTATGTAGTCAGCGTCGATGGCGGTTTGCCGGCCAAAGCCGGTCCCGACATGGGCATCCAGGCAAGTTTCTCGCAGGACGGCAAGCGAATCGCGTACACACCCAAAGGACAGGTCTACTGGCGAAAGTACTATCGCGGGTCATATCAGACCGACGTCTGGATTGAAGACGTGTCCGCAAAGAAGTTCACGCAGGTGACGGACTTTGATGGTTTGGATTCATGGCCGATGTGGAGCGGGAACGACATTTATTTCGTGAGCGATCGCGATGGCAACGGCCTGACCAACATCTGGCGGATATCCGACAGCGGCGGCAAGGCCGAACGGGTTACCTCATTCAAGAGCGGCGACGTCCGCTTTCCTTCGATCAGTGCCGACGGCCGCGTGATTGTTTTCGAACACGACTTTGGCATTTGGAAACTCGAGACTGGCAGTAAGAAAGCCTCGCCGGTGCGGCTCAACATCGACGCCGAGACGCAAGAGAGCGCCACCGAAACCCGCGCCTTCAGTTCCGAAGCGGATGATTATGATCTCGCTCCCTCATCGCGCCGGATCGTGATCTCAGTCCACGGCGAAGTCTTTACGGTTCCGGTCGAAGAAGGCGACATCAAGCAAATCACCGACAGCGTCGCGCGCGATCGCAACGTAGGCTACTCGCCGGACGGCAAGTCGCTGGCCTTTATTTCCGATCGCAGCGGACGCGAAGAACTCTATGTAACTTCGGTCGACGGCGCGGGCGCCGTGCAGAAGCTTACGGACATCGACGCCCTGAAGTCTGGTTACAACTGGTCGCCCGACTCAAAAGAGATTGCCTTCACTGCTTCCGATAGCAAACTGCGGAAGGTCAACGCTACGAGCAAACAGGTTACTGAGCTGGACCTTTCGCGCTACGGCAACATCTCAACGCCGGAATGGTCGCCCGACGGCAAATGGCTGGCTTATGCGAAGTCAGACGCAAGCCGCACCAGCGACATTTATGTGATCGCGTCCTCCGGTGAAGAGAAACAACCACACAAGGTAACCTTTGATTCCTATGATGAGCGCAGCCCGCGGTTTTCTCCCGACGGCCGCAAGCTCTTTTTTGTCCGTTCGGATTCGACGGGCGGTGGCGGCGGTGGCTTTGGCAGTACCTCAGTGCAGATTTATTCAGTGGCGCTCGAGCGCCTGGAACGTGATCCGGATGATGCCGAAGAACGAACTGAAGCCGAAAGTGCTCAGCAGGGAGCCGGAGAAGGCGCGGAAGGTCCGGGACCAGCCGGCCGGCGGCCACCTGCGAACCGCCCGCCCCACGAGACCAAGATGGACTGGGCCGGCATGAAGCGTCGCACAAAACAAATTACGCGCATGCCTTTCCCCATCTCGAACTTCACCATTACACCTGACAGCCGCACGCTGGTTTTCGTTACTTCAGAGCCGGCCGCAACGTTTGCAGTCGCGGTCGTTTATTCGATTCAGGAGGACGGCAAGCGCCTGACGCGGGTGACCGCAGGTGCGCCGCCGGCCGGCGAAGGTGAAGGCGGTGGCGGAGGTGGCTTTGGCGGAGGCATCTCTGACCTGAGCATCTCTCGCGACGGCCGCACGCTTTTCTTCCGCGAACGCGATGGGATTTACTCGACCCCGCTGGGACCGAGCGTGGCTGCTGCTACTGCGGGCCGTGGCGAAGCCGGTCGCCGTCGCATCAACTTCAACGTGCGGGTCAAGATCGATCATCCGGCCGAATGGGCAGAGATGTTTGGCGATGCCTGGCGCACGATGAAGTATCGTTTCTATGATCCCGCGATGCACGGCATGGATTGGGACGCGGCCAAAGCGAAGTATGAGCCGCTGGTCCAGGACGTTGGCGATCGGCAGGAACTGCTGAACATCATCAACGAGATGATTGGCGAGCTCAACGCCTCGCATACGGGAGCGGCGGCGCCGCCGGGTGGACGCGCGGGTGGCGTCTCGACCGGAAATCTCGGCATTGAGCTTGAGCCCGACGCGGCATCCGGCCGCTATCGCGTGTCTTATGTTTATGAAGACGGTCCGGCCGACAAGGATTGGGTCAAGGTCAGCGCCGGCGATTACCTGATCGCGATTGGCGGCAAGCAGGTGAAGGCCGGAGACAACTACTGGCAACTGCTGAACGAGCGTCTCAATCGCAAAGTCGAGGTCACGTTCAATAACAAGCCGTCCGAAGAAGGCGCGTGGCGGACGCGTATGGAGACAATTTCCACCGGTGCGTACGGCCAGCTTCGTTATGAGCGTTGGGTGAAAGAACGGCGGAAGAAAGTTGATGAACTTTCCAACGGCCGCATCGGCTATGTTCATATTCAGGCGATGAATCAACCCAGCCTGCGCAAATTTGAAAAAGAGATTCGCGAGTTTCGCAACAAGGAGGCGCTCGTCATCGATCAGCGTTGGAACGGCGGCGGTAACATCGAGCAGGAACTGCTGGCCATTCTGGTGCAACGCGAATATCAGATCTGGGTGCCGCGTGGAACTGAAGCCAGCGGCCGCCCGTTTGCCGGCTATTTCGGCCCGAAAGTCGTGCTCCAGAACTGGCGCTCGGCTTCGAACGCGGAAATGTTCCCTGCAGGTTTCCGCGCGCTGGGTCTGGGCAAAGTGATCGGCACGCCGACGATGGGCGCGGTGATTGGGACGGGCAGCTATAGTTTGATTGACGGCTCGACCGTGCGCACGCCAGGTGTGGGTGTTTATCTGGCCGATCCGAAACGCACGAACATGGAAAACTATGGCGTGCAGCCCGACATTCGCGTGGACAATTCACCGGAAGACAATTTGGCGGGCCGCGATCGTCAATTGGAAACCGCAGTGGAGGAACTAATGCGGCAGTTGGGAAGCAACAAACGAAACATCGCGAGCAAGGAAGAACGGTAGTACCGCGGAGCGGTTACGGAACGGAGCCCAGGGTTGCCGCGCTTCGCGGCTACCCTGGGAATTCAATCTCTCAATGCATATTTCATCTCACCAGGCTCAAATTCCTCCCGCCTAATCCCGTATTGCACCACCTCAATTTCGTAGTAACGAGTGTGCATCTCGTAATGCATGCCGAGCTTTTCCATTACGTGAATTGACGCTGCGTTCGGCGGTTTGGCAATGGCCACGATTCGATCAAAACCCCGATCCTCGAATCCAAACCTGAGCGACGCCCGGGCGAGCTCTGTCGCCAGCCCTTTCCCCCAGTGTGCCGGCGCCAGGTGATAGACAACTTCCGGCGTGCCAAAGAGCGATCTCAGTCCGCCAAAACCGATAAACTCGCGGGTCTGCTTATCGACCGCCGCCCAGCGTCCAAACCGCTGCTTCTGCCAGTGTTTGATTATGCTGGTCAGTGCCCGCTCAGTTTCTTCACGCGACACCGGTTGGCCTTCACCGACATATTTCATTACCTGAGGATCGCTGAACAACCGGGCCAATTCGTCCAGATCTTCCGCACTAAACATTCGCAACAAAAGTCTGTCGGTTTCGATATTGGGCATTAGATATTGGATCGAGCAGGCGGAGGGACACCGGTTTCATTGAAGAGATGTCATGTGCTCGCGAACCGGACTTTAGCACATAAACGTTAGAGCCGAACCCTTTTGATCTGCTAACCGGACGCCCGAGAGCGGTCTCGATCACCTTTTCCCTAAACGTCAAAGGTGTTAATCTCGGCGCATTTAGCAGACGAAAGGCATCGCTTTCAACCAGGCCGCATGCTTCGACTGATAGGATTGCTGATCAACGAGTTGTTTGGCGGTTCTGGTTTAGGCAAAGCCTTCGCTGCAATGTTCCTGCTCTCTCTGGCTCCGTTGGCAATTCAGGCCCAGCAGCCTTTCGTTACTGACGATGCCGATGTGACCCCCAAAGGAAAGTTCCATTTCGAATTCAGTAATGAATTCGACCTGCTCCAGCGTGCCGCTTTTCCCAGTCTTAAACAAAACACGGCGGACTTCGAACTCGATTATGGCCTGTTCGAAAACCTGGAGATCGGAGTCGAATCGCCCTTGTTATCAATCTTCAATGCCGCCGGAACAACCCCAAAGACGGTCTCCGGCGTTGGGGACACAAACCTTTCGCTGAAATACAACTTTCTGAGAGAGCGTGAACATTCGCGCCGGCCGGCACTGGCCATTGGCTTGAATCTTGAATTACCAACCGGCGACACCGGCCGGCAACTTGGTTCCGGGCTGGCGGACTTCTACATCAACGGCATTTTGCAAAAGTCGGTTACCTCTAAGACCAAATTCAGACTGAACGGTGGGATTCTTTTCTCGGGTAACGAAACGACCGGCGTCATTGGAGTCAAAAGCCGCGGCACCGTATTCACCGGTGGCGGATCGCTGGTGAAGCAGTTCTCTCCAAAGCTTCAGCTCGGCGTTGAACTCACCGGTGCGTTGAGTAGTAATTTTCAGCTTGGCAAGGGCCAGTTGCAGATGATGATCGGTGGAAACTACCAATTCAGGAATAATATGTCCCTGGACTTCGCAGTACTCGGCGGGAAGTACGCCGCCAGCCCTCGCGCGGGAGCGCAGCTGGGGATCTCGATCGACTTTTGAAAGCGAATTCCCATTCCCCGCCCTCAAATCGCTGCGGGGGAGACACTTCAGTTCTTGAAAGAACTCATTGTTTCGGGGAGGTAATTATGAGGAGAAAGAAGAGAAACAAGCTCAGCGTAATCCTGCAACGATTTTCGCAAAAGGCCACCAAAGCTACCGGCACATCAACCGCATTCATCCTTGCCTTGTCGGTGATTCTGGTATGGATAGTGACAGGACCGCTCTTCCACTTTTCAGATACCTGGCAGTTAGTAATCAACACCGGCACAACAATAATTACTTTTCTGATGGTCTTTCTCATTCAGCGCACACAAAACAAAGATTCGTTGGCCATTCACCTGAAGCTGAATGAGATAGTTGCCGCGCTTGAAGGCGCCAGCAATCGCCTGATTGACGTCGAAGATCTCACCGAGGAAGAAATCGAAACGCTTCACAAGCACTATAAGGCACTCGTGATGATGGCCAAGAAGGACTTGAAACTCACCCAAAGCCACTCAATCGAAGAAGCTGAAACCAGGCACAACATCAAGCATCGCAAGCACCACCACAAAAAAGAGTAGTCCTTTACGTCGAGGCCAGACTCTTCTCCAGTTTCTCGAACCGCGCCATCATGTTTTCATACATGCGATCAGTTTTCTCATGCAGATGGGCGATTTCCAGTTCTGCTTTGATATTCACCTCATACTCAATATCCGCGCGCACTCGATCTTTTTCCGCCTGGCGGTTCTGACTAACCAGCACAAAGCAGGACAGGAAGATAGCTTCGAGAGAGACGATCATTGTTAAGAGCCCGAAAGGGAAAGGATCGAAAGCGCGGCCCCCGAGAAGAAGGGTGTTAAGGGCTATCCAAATAACAAACCACGCCCCGTTGAGCATTAGAAAGGCCATGCTCCCGCTGAACCAGGCAATCCAATCGGCAACTTTCTGCAAAGTTGTCGAGTGCACTTCCATCTCTTCGTTGACGTTGCGTGAGACGCGCGTGCGCAGCAACTCGTCCGCTTGCGCGTGAGGCTGGTCAGAGACGCCAGCATGTGAAGAGCTGATTCGGGCTTTCGTTGAAAGAGCAGAACCAAATCATCACGGTCAAGCACCAGCAGTTCGGCATCAGTGAGAGCCAGGGCCGTTGCCGAGCGCGCGCCCGAGTCGAGCATCGCCAGTTCGCCGAACATATCGCCTGACTGAGCCGTGTGAAGTACGATTTTCTGACCCGCGGTATCCTTGATGAACAGTTCTATTTTGCCGTCACGAACAATGAAGAGCGAGTCACCGGGATCGCCGGCCTGGAAGAGCGTTTGGCCGGCCGGCACCTTCACCTCATCGACAACGTTGGCAAGCGCGACTCGATCGTCCTCGTCGAGCAGTTCAAACATCGTGATGTTAGCCAGAAAACCGGGATCACAAGGCATGTGCGGTTCCTCTCTTTGAGAGCGGACGGTCTATAAGAGCGGCGGCATTATAAACCAAGTCGCTCCCGGCGTCTGAAGTCCTACGGTTAGGAGGCCTCCTGACGCCAAAGTCGACAATGACCCGCTTGAAGGATTTCTTAATACAGCCCTCGCTGGCGCACGGACTTCTGAAACCAGTTACGGAGTTTTGCGTGGCGGATTGGTTGACGGTTGGCGGGCGTTGTTGTTTGCCGGAGTTGGACTACCTGTCTTGGTCGCCGGTTTAGGGGCGTTGATGCCTTGTCCAGCAGTTCGTCCTGAGCGTGTCAGGGCAATGCGCTTGTCGCGTCCGGGCGCGTCGGCTACCGTCACCTTGATCGAGCGGTACGTGCCGTCGTGCGCTTTGTTGGAGGGATCGTAACTGATCACATATTGCGTGCGCAGGTCACGCACAATCTCGTTGGCGATCTCGGGAAGCTCGGAAATCGATTGTGGAAAGAAAGCCCGGCCGCCGGTTTCGGTGGCAATCTTGTTGATGAGGTTCACTGCTTTGTCGCGCGGGCTTTTGCGGATGAGTCCTTTTTCGGCCTCCAACTCGTTGACAAATCCGATCACATAAATCTGCACGTCTTCTTCGCGCAAGCGCTGGAAGAGTTGGGCTTCGGGATAGTAACTGGCCCGATCCTCGCCGTCGGTGACTACGATCAGCGCCCGCCGCCGGCGGTCATCGGTGCCGGCCTTCTTGTATTCGGCGACGTGCTCGGCCGCCAAATAGACACCGTCGATGACAGCAGTTTGTCCGCCTTCGATGTACAAAGTATCCAGCCCATCCATTAAAGCATCCTTGTTGGAAGTAAAGTCCTGGACAGTTTCAATCTTGTCGCTGCTGATAAACCGCTCGAGAAAAGTTTCGTCACCCTTCTTGTTGCTGTTGATGATGGCCTTCGCGGCGTTTATTACCTGCTCGAATGCCGGCCGCAGTGAACCCGAAGTGTCTACTGCCAATCCATAGATTACCGGCACCTCTTCCTGCGTGAAGGAAAAAACTCGCTGCGCCACGCCGTCTTCATAGACGCGAAACTCGTCCTGGCTGATGTTGTTGATGGGCCGGTTGTTGCGATCGATCACGCGCACATTGAGTGTTACCAGTTCGGTGTCAATAGTCAGTCTGGAGCCTTCGTCGATCTCGGCGCTCTTTGGATCGGGTGGCGGCGTCGGCTTTGGTTTCAAGATCGGCGGCGGCGGCGGCTCGCCGAGTTGCGGCGCGATGCGCCGGCCCGGGCCCGGTGTGGGCTGTGAAGTCTGGGACGGCGTTGGCGAGGCGGCAGCCGTGGCCCCGGTTGTGCGAGGCCGTGAATCCGGTTGTTGCGCCCGGCTGGCGCCGGAAATCATCAATGAAAGCGCCCCGATCGCGCCAATTGCAACCACCAAAATGCCGAGACGGCCGCGAACCAAATTGATAATGCGAACTATCATTATTGCTAACCTTCTATAAATAAAAGCCTAATGTCAAACGATTTTCGAGGCCGGAGAGTTTATGTTGGTGCTGAGCTTGAATTTGCAAACATTTGCTTTCGGCACATGCTAAAGATGCGGGGAAGATGACCTCACGTTGCCGGTCAATTCGTGGCTGGGGTTGCCCGTAAGTAGCGGGAACCACGGTCGGGACTCAGTTCAGCATTTTGCCCTTGCCGGCGTGCGGGCTTTCGGGCACCCCCGCAGCATCACTTCGGATTGGCAATCGCGAAGTAGCCGTCTTTGGTGCGCGGGAACAGGCGCGGCAGACCCCGCGGCGGAGCAACCTTCACTTTGATCTTGTGCCACTTGCCATTGCTGACAAAGTTAGGCGGGCGATAGCCGATCGAATATTGATGGCGCAGCTCGAGGGCAATTTGCTCAAAGACGTCATCCATCTCGGCGGCGCTGCGAGGATAGAAGGCCTTGCCGCCTGAAACTCCGGCGAGCTCGTCCAAAATGCTCTGGCCCTCCATGCCGAGTGAACTGCCCGCGTCGCTGCCGCCGAGAATACCGATGGCGTAAAGAACGACGTCCGATTCCTTAAGCACCCGACGCAGCTCATTGAAGGTATAGCGCGAGTTGTTGTCTTGTCCGTCGCTGATAAGTAACAACGCGCGTTTCGGATGCGCACCGCGCTGCACCCTTTCGACGCCGAGATAACAGGCGTCGTAAAGCGCCGTGTTGCTCCGCGTCTGCACGAACGTTAACTTATCAAGCACGGCGTTTCCGTCGCGGGTCCGATCCATCAGCAACTGTGCGCGCGAATTAAAAGCAATTAGAAAATACTCGTCTCGATCGTGACTGGTTTGCACAAAGTGAGACAGCGCGTCACGGGCGCGTTTCACCTTGTCGCCGCTCATCGATCCCGAAACGTCAAAGATCACGCCGACCGAAACGGGTGCGTCGTCATCGCTGAAGAAGAGGATGTTCTGCTGCTGTTTCTCGTCAAAGATACTAAAGGCGTCCTTGGTCAACCCCTGGACAAATCTTCCGTAGATGTCGGTTACCGTCACCGTGAAAGTGATCAGGTCCGTGTTAGTGATAACCGGTCCCTTGTCATCGACTTCACCGGGCTTTTGTTGGCCTGCGGGCGGTTGCTGTGAATTCGATGCAGGGACTTGAGTCGTCGCGGGCTGAACTATTATGAGGTCCTTTTTTTCAGCGGGCGGAGTAGGTTTTTCTTCAGGCTTTTGTTGAGCAGTTGCTGGTCGTGACGCAGAGAGAGTCACGATCAAAGCGATGCAGGAAACGAGCGCGGTTGGCGTAGCGTGGCGACGCGATTTCATCGAACCCCCCTGATGTTCGGCTCAATCCTGAGATCCGCGTTCCGGAACAACTCACCAGCTATGATCACACAGTGTGAGCTTCGGAATGCATCGTGGACCGAAGAGGCTTTGAGTCATCTGAGTCTGCGGTCAATTCTAAAGAGCAGCTCGGCACGAATTGTAACTCTCGAAAAGAACGCTGCGGGGAAACGCTGCATGACGCCGATTCAATCCGGCTGATGGGCGCATTGTAGGACAGCCCCGGCGCGGGCGCAAGCAAATAGCGTCACAAGCCAAGCTCTTGAAGTTCGGGGGGGGGGGCAGTTCTTTTTTGCTGCCGGCTTCATGGTTCGCTGCTGGTCTCGGCTGCTCGCACGTAGGCAGACATTCTGGCTAACGCCTGAATGTCATCCGGCAAAAGCTCGAATACTTTGGATCCCAGCTTGATCTTTACACTGCGCGCGGCCGCCATCTTTTGAAAAGATCCAAAAGTGATCCGCGCCGACAGGAATTGGGCGATGCTTTCATCTGTGCCGCCGGCGCTGGCAGGCATCAACTGTGCAAAGCCTTTTATTGCCAAACGCTGGTTACAGTAGATATCGAGCGGGGCGTTCTCAGTGAACAGGGGCGATCGCGCGTAAGACGCAAAATCGAGAGTTACTGTTTCAGGCGCCGCTGTTGCACTTTGCCGGGCGTCGCCCGAGACGGTGAAGTGAGGAACCAGGGCGATGCCGTGATCCATATCGCCTTCCAGTTGAATGCGCGTGAGGCTGATATCCGTTTCGTTCCGGGCCGGATTAAACTTTATCACCGGCGCGCGCGCGTCATTTTCCTTTTTCGACTCATCTCCCAGTGGGCTGCCGTTTTTATCGAAGCCGAACGAGTCTAGGCTCCGAGTCTCATGTAGGACGATCAAATGGGTTTCAGACTCAACAAAAGAGATCCAGATCTGTTCGATCGATTTGATCCCTTCGTAGTCCAGGGCCACGAAACGTGCTGTCTCGCCGGCGCGGTTGGCGCGCTTATCAGCATCCATATTATTCAGCGGGGAATTTACGAAAACGATGCTTAAGAATTGAGAGTTCTGGAGGGTCACGCTGACTTCGTCATGATACTTCTGAATCAAGTGCTGGCGGAGGGCATTTAGCCCACCAAGAGATTTGATCAATCCACTTGAGCACGCTACCGCAAACAGCCCGCAAGCGAGCACCATAACAATCCCGGTCTTTACGAATCGGGAGAAACCAAAGGTCATTCGAAGTCTAAGCACCTAACGTTCTCCTTATTCTGTCGGCCGTCTTCGGGCCAATGCCGTCAACCATTTCCAACCCACCGCCTTTGACAAACTTGCGCAGATCGTCCAACGAAGAGATCTTGTACTTTTGATGAAATGTGGCAGCGGTCTTGGGGCCAACGCCGGGCAGATCCAACAGATCAAGTACCGTTTCAGGAGTTTCCGCCGTTATCTTTTCCCACGCTGCGAACGTTCCGCGCTCGATGAGTTCAATGATCTTTCCGGCCAGCGCTTTGCCCACGCCGGGGATTTCCAGCAAACCGGCGAGGCCGTCCTTAGCGGCAATCTCCGGCATCGGCGTGGGCCAGGTTTCGATGGCCTCGGCGGCCATGCGGTAAGAGCGGATGCGAAACGAGTCTTCGCCGCGGACCTCCATCAAAGAGGCCATACGATTAAAACGGCGCGCGATTGCTTCGTTATCCATGAGCGAATGAATCCTAAATCGGGTTTCGGGATTAGTAAATGACGGAATGCAGCGCCGAAGTTTTCCCGCTTGAAAAGCGAGAATGTTGCAACCTTTTCAGGCGCGCGGTCACTTACTTGTACGCAGTAGCAGACTAACCGGGAATTTGTGCGTCCTATTCCACCGCGGCGGGTTCGCGAGTTGAGATTCAATCTGATCAAACCAACTGGAGGGTGACAATGAGAAGCCAGACACATGTTTTGCAACCGTTCGAGACATCCCTAAAGCACAAGCAAGTCAGACTGATGTCAGTTTTGGGGCTACTGGCACTATTGTGGGCCTGTTATCCGGTGGCTGATACCAGTTATTCGAACCCCCAGGAGTTTGGTAACGGTCAGTGGCTGATCGAATTCCGGACCGGACAGGACAAAGTCCAGATGACGATGCGCTACGAGCGTAAGAGCGAAAAAGGGTCGGGATTCAGCAGTCATGGCTTCTCAATTGATCCGGCACGATTCTCTGGTCTCACCCGTGAACAGGCAATGTCCAGTGGGACTCATGTGAAGTTTCAATTGAAGCGGGACGCCGGAACCTTCAATTTCGAAGGGTGGTTCAAAGAAGGTAACGGATCAGGCCACTTCACCTTTACGCCCGACCGTTCGTTCGCAGCTGATTTGAACAGCCAGGGCTATGGTTCACCCACCGACGAGCAATTGCTCTCTCTGGCTATGAGCGATACCGGCTTTGCGATAATCAACGAACTGAAGGCACAAGGCTATGAGCGCCCGACTCTGACTCAACTTATTGATATGGGAAACCACGGCGTGGGGCTGGAATACGTGCAGGGGCTCCGGTCTTATGGTTACCAACTCAAGTCGGTGGATTACCTCGTTAAGATGAGAGATCACGGCGTCAGCTTGAATTTCATCGGTGAGATGGCATCCCTGGGTTACCGGAACCTTGAACCCGAGGGACTAATCCGTGTGCGCGATCATGGCGTCACGCCGGATTTCATTAGCGAGTTAGTCGCGGCTGGTTACCCCCAACTTTCGCTGGAAGAATGGATCACGCTCAGGGATCACGGCGTCAGCACGAACTACATCAAGGAACTTGCCACGCTTGGTTATTCTCGCCTGTCCCTGGATCAATTGAGGCAAATGAGAGATCACGGAGTGAACCCGCTGTTTATCCAGGAACTCAAGCGCCTCGGTTATGACAAGGTGCCCGTGGATCAGCTCATACGAGCGCGAGACCACGGAGTCACCGCATCTTTCATTCAAAAAATGAGGGATCGCGGGCATACAAATCTGAGCCTTGACGAGCTTATCAATTTGCGTGATCGCGGCGGCGTGTACGAATAAACGCCGAGAGTGAGTCGGGCCCGTTAATACTGGGAACACGGGCGCCCTCGCCCGCACAGCGTGCGGAGCACGCTGAAATCCTCACCTCATCCGATTATTTCGAGAAAATCGTGTTCGCGCTTCGCACTCATGCGGGCGAAGGCGCCCGCGTTCCCAGTATTAAGTCGTGCCCTAACCTCAAATTGACCCCGGCCGCGGCACAGTACCAGCTTGACAGCACACCCTGCCGTTACTAATCTCAGGCATCCAATTGGAAGGCCAAACGCTCTAAAACCTTCTCCCGTTAGAACAATTCATCGAGGTTAACAATGAGATTAAGAAAGTTCCTGTGCGCCCTGATTCTGGCGCTGTTCAGTTTACAGACATTCAATTTCACCGCCCGCGCGGACGAAGGCATGTGGACGTTCAATAACGTGCCGCGCGCGGAGATCAAAAAGAGATATGGATTCGATGTCACCGACGAATGGCTTAAGAAGGCGCAGTTGGCTTCAGTCAGATTCAACAACGGTGGTTCGGGTTCGTTCGTTTCTGCGAACGGCCTGGTCCTCACCAACTATCACATTGTCGAAGACATCGTGAACGAGGTCAGCACGCCAGCGAAGGATTACGCGAAAGAGGGCTTTGTGGCCCGCACACGCGCCGAAGAGATCAAGGCGCCGAGCCTGGAACTAAACGTCTTAATGAGTATCGAAGATGTGACTGCGCGGGTCACGGGCGCGGTCAAGCCAGGCATGTCTGACGCCGAGGGTTTTGCCGCGCGCCGCGCCGAAATTTCGGCCATCGAAGGCGAATCAACCAAAGCCACGGGACTTCGTTCCGACGTGGTCACGCTCTACCAGGGCGGTCAGTACAATCTCTATCGCTATAAAAAATATACCGATGTGCGCCTGGTTTTCGTGCCCGAGTTTCAGGCAGCATTTTTCGGCGGCGATCCTGACAACTTTAATTTTCCGCGCTTCAATATCGATATGGCGCTGGTCCGCGTCTACGAAAACGACCAGCCCGTGCATCCGCCCAGCTATTTCAAATGGTCGACCGCAGGCGCCAAAGAAGGGGAACTGGCTTTTGTTATCGGCCATCCCGGCTCAACTTCTCGCCTGAACACAGTTGCCCACTTGCAGGATTTGCGTGACAACGCGATTCCGATCGTGCTGCGGCTGCTCGAACGCCGTGAAGCCATGCTCAAAAAATACATGGCCATGGGAGATGAACAAACACGCCGCGCCCAGAACGAGTTGAACAGCGTCCAGAACAGCATAAAGGTTTACCGGGGACAAACCGCCGGTCTTAAGGATCCGAAGTTGCTGCTGCTCAAGCGTGCTGACGAGGACCGGCTGCGCAAATCAATCGCTGCCAATCCTGAGCGTCAGAAGATGTATGGCGACGCCTGGGACGCGATTGCCAAAGCGCATCAGGCATATCCGTCATACATTAAGGAGCGGAGAATTTTTGATCAGGCCGGTGGCTTTAACACCGCCCTGTTCGGTTTTGCGCGCACTCTGGTCAGGCTCGCGGCTGAGAATGCGAAGCCGAACGCCGAGCGTCTGCCTGAGTACACGGACTCGCGGCGCGCCTCGCTGGAGTTGGGGTTGTATTCACCGGCGCCGATCCATGACGATTTTGAAAAGCTCAAGCTGGCCGACTCACTCGGTTTCATGGTGGAACTACTGGGAGCTGACAACGCACTCGTCAAACAAGTTCTGAATGGTAAGTCACCCGAGGCGCGGGCCAACGAATTGATCGAAGGCACAAAGCTGAAGGACGTTGCCTTTCGCAAGGAGCTGGCCGCCGGAGGCAGCCAAGCGATCGAAGCTTCAACCGATCCAATGATCGTCCTCGCGCGCCTCGTCGATCCAAAAGGGCGCGAGTTGCGCAAGCGCTTTGAGAGTGAAGTCACCGGTGTTGAGCGCACAAACTACGCCAAGATCGCCCGTGCTCGTTTTGACACCGAAGGCACCAAGCTTTATCCCGACGCGACCTTTACCCTGCGGCTGTCTTATGGTGCAGTCAAAGGATATATGGAGAACGGCAAGAAGATTGCGCCGTTTACCACATTGGGCGGCTTGTACGATCGAGCCGCAGGGTTCAAGTACGAATTCCCTTACAATTTGCCGCCTCGTTGGATGGAGAAAAAGTCGGCGGTGAATCTGAGCACGCCGTTTAATTTGGTCACGACCAATGACATTATCGGCGGCAATTCCGGCTCGCCCACAATCAATCAGAATGGCGAGTTGGTCGGTTTGATTTTCGACGGCAATATTCAATCACTGGTGGGTGACTTTATCTATGACGAGTCAGTCAACCGCGCTATTTCGGTCGACGTCCGCGCCATGCAGGAAGTGTTGCGCAAGGTCTTTGACGCGAATGAGATTGCCGATGAGTTAACGAAATAGTAACGGCAGCGGGGCAGTAGCCCGATTGGCTACTGCCCCTAACCCAAGCCCTCCCCGCTTGCTCCGCCGTTCCCTTCGGTATAAGCTAAAGCCTAGCAAAAACCCCCGGTTTTACTCTCCTCGATGGCAAGTTGTTTTACGACGAATCTGCCGATCGCGTCTTTAAACTTATGCAGACTCGGCTGAAAGAAGGAAGAAGACTATGAGAAGAATTATTCTGGCGTTGATCATCGTTATGGCGGCCGCGAGTTTCGCCTTTGCCGACACTATCTACCTGCGCGACGGACGAACCATTCGTGGCACGTTACTGGGTTTCACTAACGGGCGTTTTGTCGTGCGCATTGAGCCACGTTATTCGACCACGGATTCCAACATCGCCCGGAGTCGAACCAACGAAGGCGACTTGCAGTATTTTCGTCCGGAAGAGGTTGACCGAATCGAGATCGAAGGACGGTCAATCGATGACGCGCGCTATGACACAAAGAACGTGCAGGTCACCCTGGATTCAAATTGGGTGGACAGTGGCGTCTATCTTCGCCGGGGCGAGCTGGTACAGGTTACGGCCACGGGTGTGATTACCGTCGGCCGATTGCGCATCACTCCCGATGGCTTGCGCTCGACCGATCCGGCGGCGCCGCTGCCGAACGCTGCTGAAGGGAAATTGATTGGAGCCATCGGCAACGATTCGCGAGCGCCCATTTTCGAGCTGGGCTCGACGCGCGAGTTCACGGCCGATCGCAATGGCCGTCTTTTCCTAACAGCGAATCGTGGTTCCTTCAGCGATGCGCGGGGGAGTTTCAATGTGCAGATTCGCAGCGAACGCAATCTGAACGCGCGCGATGAAGGCAATCTTGACGGGCGTCCCGGGATTCGTTCGCGTAATCGAGGTGGTTACGAGCGCGATCGCAATCAAGGGGAAACGACCATTAATGTGGCGGGCACTTCGCGCGGCACGGACACCGGGATCGATGTGCGGGCCGGCGATCCGATAAATATCACCGCGTCCGGCCTGATCGTGGCGGGTTCGCGCGTCGGGCAAGTTGGACCTGACGGCCAGGTCAGCACCGGGTTTAGTTCAGGGATCAATGCGAGACCAGTTCCCACTGCCGGCGTGGGAGCGCTCATCGGTTACATCCGCCAGGCGAACGGCCAGATGAGCGCGGCCTATCTTGTCGGCAGCCAACTGACTTCCACTGTTCCCGTCGATGGACGCCTGATCCTGGCGGTCAACGACGATAACTATAGTGACAACAGCGGCAGCTTTATCGTGAGAATCAGGTACTAGGCTGATACAGGCCCCTTCGCAATAGCGACCGGGTCAATAACGCATTGTCGATTAACCAGGGCGCCGTTCGCGAAATGCGGGCGGCGCCTTTGTCCATGAAATGCTGGTCGTCCCGAGCAAGATCATAGTACCGTTCCCCGGATGAATGTCCTCCGTCCACCCTGCGATGAAATCATCATCACCACCAGGAAAGCCGCCGCGCCGTGTGCTAAAGCGAACCGGCGTTGGATCCTGGCGGCCACCATTCTCGGGTCGAGCATGGTGTTCATCGACGGCACGGTCGTCAACGTCGCGCTTCCGGCTCTGCAAGCCAATCTGAACGCCACGGCCGTCGACGTGCAATGGGTGGTTGAAGCGTACGCGCTCTTTCTCGCCGCGCTGCTGCTGCTCGGTGGTTCGCTGGGCGATCACTTTGGTCGCAAGCGTATCTACGCGATCGGAGTTGTTGTCTTCGCCGCTGCTTCGATCTGGTGCGGGCTGGCGCCAAACATCACGCAATTAATAATCTCGCGCGCGGTGCAGGGAGTTGGCGGCGCGCTGCTGGTTCCCGGCAGCCTGGCAATCATCAGCGCCTCTTTCCCTGAAGCAGAACGAGGACGAGCAATCGGCACCTGGTCAGGATCGACCGCGATCACTGCCGCGATTGGTCCGGTCATGGGCGGGTGGTTGATCGAGAACGTTTCCTGGCGCGCGATTTTCTTTCTCAACATCCCGCTGGCGCTAATCGTTTTGGCTCTCGTGTTTTGGTTTGTTCCCGAAAGCCGCGATGAAGAAGAATCAGGCAAGCTGGATTTGCCGGGAGCGGCGCTGGCGACTCTTAGCCTTGGTGGAATAGTTTTCGGTCTGATCGAATCATCACGAGTGGGATTCCAAAATCCGGCGGTCGCGACCGCGTTCCTGAGCGGCATAGTGCTTTTGGTGGCCTTTGTTCTTCTTGAGTCGCGTGGGCGTCATCCAATGATGCCACCGGCGCTGTTCCGTTCGCGCAATTTCACCGGCGCGAATCTCCTGACGCTCTTTCTGTACGCCGCGCTTGCAGGCACACTTTTCTTTTTGCCGCTCAATTTGATTCAGGTGCAGAGTTACACGGCCACGACAGCCGGCGCGGCTACCCTGCCGTTCATTGTGATCATGTTTCTGCTCTCGCGCTGGTCGGGCGGGTTGGTTAAGCGTTACGGTTCACGCCTGCCTTTGATCATAGGTCCTCTAATTGCGGCGGCCGGGTTCGCTCTGTTCATGCGCCCCAGTGTGGGCGGCAGTTACTGGACGACATTCTTCCCCGCAGTCGTGGTGTTGGGAGTGGGAATGGCCATCAGCGTCGCGCCGTTGACGACGACTGTGATGAACTCAGTCAGCCAGAATCGCGCGGGTATCGCCTCAGGAGTTAACAACGCCGTCTCGCGCACAGCGGGTTTGCTCTCCATCGCTATTCTTGGCCTGATCATGTTTCACGCGTTCAATGCTTGTCTTGATCGACGGCTTAATTCGGTTCCGCTCCTGCCTCAAGTCCGCCACGCGCTCGATCTGCAACGCGTGAAGTTGGCGGCGGTGGAGATCCCAACGGAAGCTAATGCGGAAACACGCGCGGCAATCAAGCAGGCCTTGAACGAATGTTTCGTTTTTGGTTTTAGGCGAGTCATGCTCGTGGGCGCGATGTTGGCTTTGATCAGTTCGCTGGTGTCATTGCTGCTGATTCGGCACCGTTAAGCATTAGGCGACCGGATCCCACATTCAACCCGAAAAACCCAGTTTCACGCTAAAGATGCTTGGATCCGGCCGCTGCCACTCCGTTTCTGTGACGCGCGTTCCCGGAGCAGTTGCGCGATCAACGCGTCCAATGAACTTTTCTGTTGGCTTTTTCCCATCCAGCCGCTATTGTGGTAACCAAGCCCTGTCTGGACAGAAACCCCGTCTGTTCTGATGACTTCACAAGATTAACTCTGCTTCTCTGAGGGAAAATTGATATGACCAGAACAGGCGGGACTCCTATCATTCTCGTAATTGAGGACTATACCGACAGCCGCATGCTGCTTTCATCTCTGCTGCGCGCCAAAGGCTACAAAGTAGTTGAAGCACGCGATGGCAGAGAAGGCTTGCAGCAGGCGAACCGGGTAACGCCTGACCTGATCCTGATGGATTTGGCGATGCCTGAGATGGACGGTATCGAAGCCACGCGTCACCTTCGCGAGCGGCACACCCTGGACCGCACACCCATCTTTGTAATGAGCGCCTACGCGACTGCGGATGTAAAGCAGGACGCGATCGCGGCCGGCTGCGCCGAGGTATTTCCCAAGCCCTTGGATCTCGAATCGCTGCTGAGAAAGATCAAGACTACACTCGGCGCTTGAAGGTCTTTGACCTCAGATGAAAGTCTCGGACTTACCGCGGGACGGGGCCTGCCTCTCCGGTTCTATGACGGCAATCTTAAAGGTCGAAGACCTTTAGAAATTAGACTGGTCTGTCGGCAAGTCTTAGCCGCGCATCGAGCGGCAATGCTTCATCCCTCGGAATCCAGGGGCGCCAGTCAACCAATCGGTATGCGGTTATCGGTTTACGGTTTCTTTTCAGCAGTTAACTGGCGATCGATCGCCAGACCGCGAATGACAGCCTCCAATTCTGCCCGCGCACGCGCCAGCTCTTCGTTCAATGCCTGTTTCTCTTTATTGAGTTGTTCCAGACGCGTCTCTTGCGTGTCAGCCTTTGAGACATAACGGGTGATCAGTTGCTTCGCCTCAGTGGTAGCGGTCAGGGCTTTGATGTTGTCACGCAGCCGCTGTTGGTCCTGAGAAATCTCGGAAGCCTCTTTGTCGACATTATTGATCCGACCTTGTAGTGTGCTTATCCGGCTCTTGAGATCAAGAATCTTCTCCAGTACAGCGCGCGTTTGGTCGTCAATGTACTTGCGCGCAATAAATAGTTCCAACTGAGGACGTGTGAAGTTAGTTAGAGCATAGGTCTCCATCTTTTCTTGCCGCTCGACGATTGGGAAATCAAGCGTCTGATGCGCAGCCAACTCGACTCGAAAGCGATAATACCTGGCAGTTTTGATGGTTGGCTTGGTCGTGGTGTCCGCAAGTTCCCAGTCGTCGTCTTCCTCGATCGGGTGTTCAAGGTAAACAATTCGCGCATGATCAGTTTGATTGACCAGCGTGTAGACCTTCTTTCGATTGTCGTAATAGTGGGCCTGAACGACGCCGTTAATCGCCCGCAGCAAAAAGGCGTGCGAGCTTTCTTCTTCGTCGTGCACGTTTACGAGCGTGCCCAGGTCGAGTGCGAATGACACCAGTCGCTCTTCTTGAGGCTTGAGGCGTTCCATCAGAGCTTCGCCCGCGTAGGCGTCGCCATCGACGACTGTTAGTGAGCCGTCTTCAAGTGTTAAGGGGGAAGTATTTTTCAGCAGCAGTCCGCTCATGGGCCGGTGTTGTTGGGCCTTTTCATTGAAGATCGAAACTCGCTCTCCCTCCATCTGGGTTTGTAAGATCGGAATCAACGCCGAACGATCCCGCAGAACGGTCACCGGTTGATCGATGTGATACTCAAACAGGTCGCCGATTTCGTTGCCGGTTGTTTCTGCTTCGACTCCGGACTCTCTGCTGGTAATAGCGTTGGCTAAAGATCGGCTTCTTAGGCCGGCTGTTCCTGGCGCGACGCTGAACAAACCTTGAACTGTTCTATTGGAAGGCAGGTTGCTGAACTGTTCAGTTTGGAGTGCCGCCCCGTCTACTGTAACAGTCGCAGTTATGCCGCCGACTTGCAGATTGACATCGAACTTTGAGCGAACGCCGGCAGTAACGTTCACGTCTGTGACCACAGTCTTCTGGAAGCCTGAAGCGGAAGCGTTGAGTGTGTAAACTCCCGCGGGAAGGCTCTCAGTCCGGTAACGTCCTTCATCATCTGTGGTCAATTCAAAACTTTGATTCGTACGAGCGTTGGTGAGGGTCACGTTAGCGCCCGGCACGACCGCCCCCTGAGAATCTTTAATAAATCCGCTCAACGAACCGGTCATGCCTGAGCCACCTTCGCCCGGCTCGTAGGTCTGAGGTTTTAGATTGAGGTCTTCGGAAAGGGGAATGATTGGCCGGTAGCGATAAACCGGATTCTGAATCGGTTGAATGAAAGACACCGGCGTGCCTGAAACCAGCGATAATTGAACACCATTCCAATCTTCTTCACTCACGTTGTCCACTATGGCCCAACCCTGAAAGAACGGCTTGCCGGCGCGATCAAGTACGACGCGATATGTCGTCTTCCAGATTGGCGCTGCGACCGTATAGCTGACGACCATTTCTCTCGTACCTGCGCCGTTGGAGGTGACCGTTATGGTCTTGGCATCTCGTCGCCTTGCGGCAGCGGCGGCCTGCGCGAATTCGCTGAGATCGCGACGAGTACCTTCTTCCGCAAGCTGGATCGAACGCACCTCTGACAAATCAAGGCCCGTCAGTTGGCCGTTGTCCGATGCAATCACCAGCCGGTGTGTCGTCACGGAAGGTTTGTTGGCATCGATCTGAGATTGCTTTCCTTCGACCGTCAGAATCGATCCGGTAACCACACGGTTTCCGGTAGAGACAATCACACGTGCCCCCTGAAGCTGGCCGAGTACGCCGGCAAGACCACCGCCGCCATTGCCTTCGGTGGAAGCTGAGATAGCGAAGGGGATTTCCGCCATGCGCGCCGCCGGTGGCGCACTTGAGTTGTAACTGACAGCGCCGATGCGGCCCTGACCGAGGTCAAGCACGACCATCGACTTCAGAACATCGTCAACCTGCGATTGCTTGAACGAGAGACTGATTTCGGCATGGCCGCTGACTGTGCCGCGCCGCTCAATATAGGCCACGCCATTGCTGTAGAGAATCACCCGGCGAATTGGCAACGTTTGCGTGTTCAATTTGACCGGCGCTGTTTGCGGAGCAACTGCGCGACTGGCGCGCCGGGTCTGAGAAAAAGAGTTGACTGAAATTAGAGAGACTACGACGAAAAGGAGAGTGCGTTTCATGGGCTTGGCCTCCTCAGGCGAAAAGAAGTTTCGAGTTTGAGGGGAGACCATGACGGGAGACGGTTGGTAGTGCTGTGCGAAAGACTGAATTGCTGTACAGCTAATTGATGCGATGCGAGGGCCGCAGGTTGGACTGCTAAGGTGAACTGGCGACTGCGGAATCTGTCTCCACATCAAGTTTTGCGATACAATCCGCCGCCAATGAACTGTCCCAGCTATCACAAGGATATCACGG
>Ga0207646_10002657_pt1 | contig 20965 bp, 20 predicted proteins | sample KBSK5502metaG_FD_184343 | JGI IMG/M metagenome (GOLD analysis project Ga0207646, IMG submission 184343) | Corn, switchgrass and miscanthus rhizosphere microbial communities from Kellogg Biological Station, Michigan, USA - KBS K5-50-2 metaG... | ecosystem: Host-associated > Plants > Roots >... | reverse complement strand
GGCCAGGTACTGGATCGTGCGGTCGAGCGTGAGCATCACGCCGCGCCCGGGTGCGGGCGGCGTGAGAATCCGCTGCGTGACGACCTCGCGCCCGAGCGCGTCGCGGCCGACGATCGCGCGACCCGGCGTGCCGGCCAGCGCGTCGTTCCAGGCACGTTCGACGCCTTCGAGCCCGCCCTCCACGCCCTCGAAGCCGAGCACGTGCGCGGCCAGCTCACGGTTGGGATAGAGCCGCAGCGGCTCGTCGACGAAGCCGAGTCCCGGCTCGCCGAGGGCGCGCACGCGCGCGGTCGCGTCGGGCGCAAGTTTTCTGCGCAGCCAGACGAAGCCTTTGCCCGACGTGAGCTGCGCGTGCAGCTCGCGCTCGGGCACCTCGAGGATCGGCGCCAGCGCGGCGGCCACCCGCACGGGATCGCCGACCGAGCGTGGCTGGGCGAACAGCGACTCGGCCGGCGTGGACGTCGCGAGCGGCGCGCCGTGACGGTCGACGATCGGACCCCGCGCGCCGTACAGCGCGATCGTGCGCGAGTACTGTCGCTCGGCGAGCCCGGCCAGCTCCGAGCGCTTGACGATCATGAGCCAGCCGAGCCGGCTCGTGAGGCCCGCGAACGCGAGGGCGAGGATCGCCGCGAGGATCAGGGTCCGCGTTCGGAGCGCGGTGACGTTCACGGGGTGCGTCGATCCTCCTGCACCGCCGCCTCGATGCGGTTCCTCTGGGCGGCGGCAAGGCCGGTGGTGGCGGTCACGTACTCGCGGGCCAGGCGGACCTGGTCACGCGCGGGCGCCGTCAGCCCGAGCTCGCGCGCGCGCTGGTCGACGCGCAGCGGCGAGCGCAGCGTGGCCACCTCGATCTCCAGCTGGCGAATGAACGTCTCGGTGCGGGCACGCTCCGCGCGTAGCGCATCCAGCCGGTAGGCGAGCTGTACCTGCTGCACGCGCAGGCCGACCACGAGTAACGCGCCGACGACGAGCACGGCCGAAATGGCCAGGGCGGCGGCGAATGAGCGCCGCACCCGCGGATCCGGTTCCCGATGCAGTCTCTGGTGCTTGATCACGACGTGCGCTCCAGCACGCGCAGCTTGGCGCTCCGGGCGCGGGGGTTGGCCCGCACCTCGTCGTCCCCGGGCGTCAGGGGTGACGGCTCCAGCTCCGCGAAGGTCGCGGCAGCGAGCGCACGGAACGCCTGCTTCACGATGCGGTCTTCGCCCGAGTGAAAGGAGATGATGCCCATCCGCCCGCCAACGGCGAGCAGGCCTGGGGCCTCCTGGAGCGTCTGGCGGAGCGCTCCGGTTTCGTCGTTCACGGCCATGCGCAGCGCTTGGAACGTGCGCGTCGCGACGTGGATGCGCTTGGGCCACGCGGCGCGCGGCACGGCGGCGCGCACCGCGGCCGCGAGATCGCCCGTCGTCCGCAGCGGACGACGGCGGACGATGGCGCGCGCGATGCGCCGCGCGAAGCGCTCGCCGCCGTGCTCGAACAGCCACCGCGCCAGCTCCGCCTCGTCTGCATGGTTCACGAGGTCGGCCGCGGTGCGAGCCTGCGTGGGATCGAGCCGCATGTCGAGCGGCTCGTCGTGTTGAAAGCTGAAGCCGCGGCCCGACTCGTCGAGCTGGTAGGAGGACACGCCGAGGTCGAGCAGGACTGCGCGTGCCTCGTCCACGCCGTGGTCGGCGGCGACGCGCGCGAGGTCACGAAAGCTCGCCCGCGCCAGCACGACGCGCTCGCCGAACGCTGCGAGACGGGCACGCGAGCGCGCGAGCGCCTCGGGATCCACGTCGAGGCCGAGCAGCCGCACATCGTCGCCGCTCGTCCTCAACACCGCCTCGGCGTGACCACCCATTCCCACCGTCCCGTCGATCACCCAGCCCCCGCGTCGCGGTCGCAGGACAAACGCGACCTCGTCGACGAGGACAGGAACGTGAACCGCTAGACTCCCAGCGCCGACAGCTTTTCGTAGAGCGAGGGCAGCTTCGGCTGGCCCGTGCGCTCGTATTCCTCGAAGCGTGCGCGATCCCACACCTCGAACTTGTCGAGCCCACCGCCGACGATGAGCACGTTCTTGTCGAGAGCCGCGTCACGCCGCGCATCGGGGGCAATCAGCATTCGACCCGCTGCATCTAGCGTTACATCTTTTGCACGTGACACGTAAAGGCGGCTGATCTCGCGGACCTCCCCGTTGAAGCGCGACTGCTCTCTCAGCTTGGCCTCCATCCGCTCCCACTCGGCCAGGGGGTAGACCTCCAGGCACTCCCCATCCGGCACCACCACGAGGTCCCCCCCCTCGTAGCGGCTGAGCACGTCCCGGAACCTGGCCGGGATGCTCACCCGCCCTTTGGCGTCCACGGTTGCCGGATAACGTCCCCTGAACATTGACTTTGGGCGTCATGGACCCACTTCATCCCACTTTGCCCCACTTATTGGCGAATCTACAGTCGTGATTCGGGGCCTGTCAAGGGAAAACCACACGATTTTTTTAGGGAAATACGCTACCCACCCGTTTGGCGGACGGATGGGGCAGTCATCTCACCCATCCCACGGCAGATGGTGGAAGCGGCGCTCAGCGGGGGGTGTAGTACTGCAGGGCTTCGGGGAGCCAGGCCTCGATCTGGGCGATCCTGGTCTGTGGGAGCGGGTGGGTCGAGAGGAATTCCGGCTGCCGCGCGCCCCCCTGCGACGCCATGCGGACCCAGAGATCACGCGCGGCTTGGGGGTGGTAGCCCGCCTTCGCCATGTAGATGAGCCCGAGATGATCGGCCTCGGATTCCTGCTGCCGGCTCCATGGCAACAGCAGACCGACCGTGGCGCCGGCACCGAGACCGGCCGCGATCAACTGCGTGGTCGTCGGATCGCCGCGCGAGAGCGCGGCCTGCGTCGCGATGAGACCTCCCTGGACCGCGAGCTGCTGGCTGATGCGCTCGCCGCCGTGACGCGCGATCGCGTGCGAAACCTCGTGACCCAGCACGGCGGCGAGGCCGGCGTCATCGGCGGTGACCGGCAGAATCCCGGTGTAGACGGCGACCTTTCCACCCGGCAGGCAGAACGCATTCACCTGCTTGTCCTCGAGGACGGTGAACTCCCACTTATAATCCGTCCGGCCGGTGGCTTCGGCGATACGCGTGCCTACGCGACGGACTTGCGCGTTCTGCTCGGGATTCTGCGAGACGCGCCCCTTCTTGAGAATCTCTTGATAGGACGTCAGCCCCATCTGCAGCTCGGTGCCCTCGGGAATCAGCAGGAGCTGGGGGCGATTCGTGAGGGGCACCGTCTCGCATGCGACGGCGCCGAGAACGACCAGCGCGAGCAGCAGCCGTGGGATGCCACGCACGGCGCGTATTCTAGCCGACCGTGGTGTCGGCGTCTTGGGATCTAGCGGACGGTCGCCTCGCGCATGATGTGCGTGAGCGGCGCGCGCGACGAGGCCGGTCTCGCTTCGAGGTCGGCCATGCACAGGAACGGGCAGCGCGTTTCCGACGCGGCGGCCTCGCCGGCCAATCGCAGCGCGCGCGCCGAGGGGCCGATCGAGACGAAGACGTGCAGCGTCCGCCCATCACGCACGCACTCGCCGATCACGTCGGGTGGCGTCTCGAGCGTGGGCGCGTCGGGCGCGGGCGAAATCACCAGGGAGCGGACGCGGCGGTTGCGCGCGAACCACGGCAGCTCGCCGAGCGGGTCGAAACCATCGGGCAGCGGCGCGTCCAGCTCGACCAGATAGCGCAGCAGCCCGAAATAGCCCGGCAGCGCGCGCGCAAGCCGTCCTTCGAGCACGGGCAGAGCCAGATCGAACGTCAGCGGGCTGATGATCCGGAGGCCGACGGCGCGACCGACAGCCACCACGGTGGTGCGCGGGAACGGAGGCACGTTCATCGGGCGCCCGTCGCAAAACGCAAAGTCCAGGCCGCGCGGTCCCGTGGCGCAAGTGTATGAAAAGTCAGACACCGGCTGCGGCGGTCCAACCGGCAGTTGGCCTGTCACTGGGCAACGACGCCCAGTAACGGGCCAGCGACGCTTGGCCGCGCGGTCCCGTGGCGCAAGTGTATGAAAAGTCAGACACCGGCTGCGGCGGTCCAACCGGCAGTTGGCCTGTCACTGGGCAACGACGCCCAGTAACGGGCCAGCGACGCTCGGCCGCGCGGCGGGTCAGCGGTTGCGGAGGCGAACGCGTGACGTGAAGACGGTCGAGACGTTCGAGCCGACCACGGAGTAGTCGGGCCGGGTGGCGAGCGCGATCTCCACGCTGCGCACATCGGTCGGCGTGGACGTCGGCGCGCCGGCGGCGTCGAAGTACGTCAGCGTCAGGCGGCCCACGCCGTTGACGATCGGCTGTAGGCCGGCGCCGGCGTCGCGACGCAGGACGGTGCCGACGAGCCGCCACGTCACGCGCTCACCGTTGATGGCGATGACGCCATCGCCGTCGAGGTCCTGCTGCAGCACGATCGCATCGGGCGCGGCGAGGGCGACCGCGTCGAAGCCGCCCGTCCCGCGGCCGGCGAGGCGAATCTCCGTCGCCAGCCTGGCCAGCGCCACGCGCGCGCTCTGCTGCGTCTCCGCGCGCGCGGCGCCGAACGCCCAGGCGCGCTGGCCTTCGTCCAGCAGCGTGAACGCGGCGGCGGCCACGAGCGCGAAGATCGCGAGCGCGACGAGAAGATCGGCGAGGCTCACGCGGGCAGCGTCGACGGCGACGCCGCCCGCGTCAACGTCCAATGATCAGTACGCTCGCGCTACCCGGCGACGAGCACGCCCCGCAGATGAAATCCGACCGCGCCTGCGGTGGCGGCGGTGCCCGTCGGTGTCGTCGCGTCGGGAACGTTCATGAGCTGCACCGTCTGGCCCGGACCAAACTCGATGCCCGTCGTGAGACTCACCGGCGTGGTCGTGCGCGGCGCGACGCAGAGCGGCCCGGTGATGCTCGAGTCGGTCTGCGTGATCGTCCCGGCCGTGGTCGGCGTGGTCGTGTTCGGCGTGGTCGTGCTGGGCGTAGTCGTGCCCGGCGTGGTCGTGCTGGGCGTAGTCGTGCCCGGCGTGGTGGTCGTGCCAGTGGTCGTGGTCGTCGTCGAGGTCGTCGGCGTCGTGGTCGCGGAGCCGCCCGCGCGATTGATCGCCGCGCCGCAAGCGGCCGCGGTGCCGGTGTTCGTCACGACCACGTCGGTGACGATGAGCGTCTGCCCGGCGGGTACCGTGAACGCGGTCACCGCCGTCGTGCCGGCCGGCACCATGCGCGTGATCTCGACGACGTTGAGGACGCTCGGCGGCGTCCCCGCCACCGTTTGCGGCAACGCGCTCGCCGAGCTGATGGTCGTGGGTGGCAACGGCGACGTTGTCGTCGTCGTGGTCCCGGTGCCCATCGTGGACGTCTGGGCCGAGAGCTGGCCGGCAGCAAGCCCGACGAGGGCGCACAGACACAGAGCGAGCAGTGTGACGACCTTCATGAAGGACCTCCTGGACGAAACTGGCTCCGGCAGGCACGCAATGCCGGTGCCAGCGACTTCCACGATGGTCAGCCGATCGGTGGTCGCTGGTCGCGCCAGGGACGCGCGCGCTCGAACGCCGCCGAGGCGCGCAGCACGAGCCCATCGGCGAAGCGCCGACCCACAATCTGTAATCCGATCGGCAGACGGTCCTTCGTGAAGCCGCAAGGAACGGAGGCGGCCGGTTGACCCGTGAGGTTGAACGCGGGCGTGAACGGAATCCAGCCGTAGAACGACACGGCGCGACCTGCAATGGCACCGGGCGTGTCGAGGCCGACGCGAAACGGGGCGCACGCGATGGTGGGCGTCAGCAGCAGGTCGTACTTCTCGAAGAACGCCCGCGGATGCTGCCACCAGTTGAGGCGATCGAACCAGGCCTGCACGTAGCGCGTGGGCGGATTCTTGAGCGTGGCGTCGATCAGGCGCAGCAGTCCCGGCTCGATGAGGTCGCGCTGGTCGAGATACGGCGCCAGGCGCGTGGCGATGCCGCCGCAGAAGATCTGCTCCCAGCACTCCATCATCGAGGGCCACTTCGGCTGCACCTCGTCGACGCGACAGCCGAGATCGCGGAAGGCTTTGGCGGCGCGCGCGCACACCGCGCTGATCTCCGGGTCGACGACCTCGGCGAAGCCGAGGTCGTCGGTATAGGCGACGCGAAGCCCCTTGAGATCGCCCCCGAGCGCGCGGCTATAGCGCGCGCCGTCGGCGGGCAGCGAGAAGGAATCGCGCTCGTCGGGGCCTGCGCACACGTCCATCGTCAGCGCCGCGTCGGCGACGGTGCGGGTCATCGGCCCGATGTGCGAGAGACTCCAGGCGCCGCTGGGCGGGTGCAGCGGGATGCGACCATACGACGGCTTGAAGCCGTAGATGCCCGCGCACGACGCCGGAATGCGGATGGAACCGCCGCCGTCCGTGCCGACGTGAAGCGCGCCCAGGCCGGCCGCCACCGCCGCGGACGCGCCGCCGCTCGAGCCCCCAGGCGTGCGATCGGGGTGCCAGGGATTACGTGTGGGACCGAACACGAGATTGTGCGTGGCGCCGATCCAGCCGAACGTCGGTGTATTGGTCTTGCCGATCATGATGCCGCCGGCGGCCTTGAGGCGCTCCACCATCGGCGCGTCCTCGGTGGGGACGTTGTCGCGATAGAGCGGCGTGCCGAAGGTGGTGCGCACGTGCTTCGTCACGACGAGATCCTTCACGCCGAACGGCACGCCGTGCAGGGGCCCGAGCTTGGCGCCGCGCTTGCCGACGGCCCGCTCCGCGGCCTTGGCGTCGCGACGCGCCTGGTCGGCGTTGATCAGCACGAACGCGTTCAGGCGAGGGTTGATCTTGTCGATGCGCGCCAGGAGCGAGTCGACGATCTCGAGCGGCGAGATCTTCCGGCGTCGGATCGCCGCGGCCTGCTCGGTGGCGGATAACCAGTTGGGATCGGTCTCAGTCATCCGGCGCAAGATAATCGACGACCCGTGTCAGACGCAACGCGAATGAGGGGTGGTTGGGGGGAAGCCGTAGGGGTCCCCCCAACTCAATGAGGCGCAACGCGAATGAGAGGGTTCGGGCAGCCGGTGTCGGGCGCAACGCACTGAGGGGGGGTTGGGGGAAGCGGTACGGGTCCCCCAAGACAATTGAGGGGGGGTTGGGGGGAAGCCGTAGGGGTCCCGGTGTTACACGCAGCGCGAATGAGGGGGGTTGGGGGGGAAGCCGTAGGGGTCCCCCAATTCAATAGCCCCCAGCTCGATACTCACCGCGAGCCCCGCAGCCGTGGGTCGAGCGTATCGCGCAGCGCATCGCCGAGCAGGTTGCTGCCAAACACCGCGAGGCTGATGGCGATGCCGGGGAACAGAACGAGGTGCGGCGCCTTCTGCGCGTACTCCGCCGCGGAGACCGACAGCATCCGGCCCCACGAGGGGTACGGCTCGGGAATCCCCATGCCGAGGAACGACAGGGTCGCCTCGACGAGGATCGCGCTCCCGAGCTGGGCCGTGCACAGCACGATGAATGGCCCCACCGTGTTCGGCAGAATGTGACGAAACGCCGTGCGCAGGTGGCGCACACCGAGTGCGCGCGCGGCCTCGATGTACTGCATCTCGCGGATCGACAGCACGCTGGCGCGGATCACGCGCGACGCGCGCGGGATGATCGGGATCGAGATGGCGATGATGACGTTGCGCACCGAGGGGCCGAGCGACGCCGACATGACGAGAGCGAGCACGAGCAACGGCAGCCCCTGCAGGATGTCGAGCAGCCGTTGCGTGATGAGGTCGGTCTTGCCGCCGGCGTACGCGGACAGCAGCCCGATGATGCCGCCCAGCACCGAGCCGAGCAGCGTGCTGCCGGTGCCGACGACGAGCGAGACCCAGGCGCCGTGGACGATGCGCGAGTAGATATCGCGGCCGAGGTGGTCGGTGCCCAGCCAGTGCTCGGCGTTCGGCCGGCCCAGCGTGTACGCCGCGTCGGTCGCGATCGGGTCGTGCGTCTGCAGCCACGGCGCCAGCACCGCCGTGACCAGCATGACCAGCATGATGGCGCCGCCGGCGGCGCCCAGCGGCTTGCGCCGGATGAAGCGGCCGAGCGTGGTCCCCCACCCCGGCCGCGCCGGCGCGCTGATCACGACCAGATCGACGGGGACGCCGACCGGGCTAGCCATAGCGCACGCGCGGGTCGAGCACGCCGTACAGCATGTCCACGAAGAGGTTCGACAGGATCACCACGATGGCGATGAACATCACGAGGTTCTGCACGATCGGGTAGTCGCGCCACAGGATCGCCTGCACGAGGAAGCGCGCGACGCCGGGCAGGTTGAACACGGTCTCGGTCACCACGAGGCCGCCGATCAGGAACGCGAACTCGATGCCGATGACGGTGACCACGGGGAGGATCGCGTTCTTGAGCGCGTGATGCCAGATCACGACGCGCTCCGCCTGCCCCTTGGCCCACGCCGTGCGGATGTAATCCTCGCGCATGACCTCGAGGAGCGAGGAGCGCGTGATGCGCATGATCAGCGCGGACGAGCGATACCCGACGGCAAGCGCGGGCAGCATGAACTGGATCGCGTGAGCCTTGAAGTTCTCCGTCGGCCGCACATAGGTCAGCGGCGGGATCCAGCCGAGCCACGAGACCATCCCGAGGATGATGACCATGCCCAGCCAGAACGACGGCATCGAGAGCCCGGCGAGGCTGAAGATGCGCAGCACGTAGTCCAGCGTCGTGTCCTGACGGACGGCGCTGATGACGCCGGTGGGCACGCCGAGGGCGACGGCGACGATGATGGACAGGATGGCCAGCTCGATGGTCACCGGCACCAGGGGCCGGATGACGTCCCACGCCGGAATGTCGTAGCGGTAGGACTTGCCGAGATCGCCGGTGAGGATCTGCCGGATCCAGTCGAGGTACTGGACCCAGTACGGACGGTCCATCCCGAGCTCCTTGAGGAGCGCCTGCTTGTCCGCCTCGTTCACGTAGCCGGCGGTGGAGAAGAGAATGTCGACGATGTCGCCCGGCGCCAGCCGCAGCAGCGCGAAAATGACGATCGACATCCCGACGAGGGTCAGGATCGCGATGCCGAGGCGCTGGGCGACGTAGCTCTTCATCCGGCTACTTGTCCCGCCAGACCTCCTGCATGCGCCCGAAGTTGTAGACGTTGTTCTGCGGGATCAGCCCCTTCACGTGCGGCCAGTGGGTGAAGTAGTCGATGCGCCAGGAGAGAATCGGGCGCGCCGCGTCTTCCTCGAGCTTCTTCTGGATCGCGTAGACCAGCTGCAGGCGCTTCTTCGTGTCGACCTCCTGCGACTGCTGGTCGAACATCTTCTGCACCTGCTCGCTGCAGTAGTGCGTGTAGTTGCGCGGCGAGCCGCACGCATAGTTCTCGTAGAAGTTGCCGTCGGGGTCGTCGGCGCCGAGGCCCGTGAGGTTGGCGCCGATCTGGTATTCGCCGCGCACGGCCATGGCGTGCCACTGCGCCGTCTCGATCTGCTTGAGCGTGGCCTCGATGCCGATCTGCTTGAGCTCGTTGATCACGAACGAGGCCATGTCCACGTAGATGGGAATGGCGCGGGTTACCATCTCGACCTTCAGCGTCTTCTCGGGGGAATAGCCCGCCTCCGCCATCATCTTCTTGGCGATGGCCTTCTCATCGGCCGCCTTGCCATAACCCGGCAGCGCCTCCAGCTCCTTCTCGCCGAGTCCCCAGAACGCGTGGGGCTTCGGCGCCATGGCCGCGCCGACGACGCCCCCGCCCTGGTAGACGGCCTGGATGAGCGCGCGCCGGTCGATGGCGTGGCTCACGGCCAGGCGGATCTTGAGGTTATCGAACGGCGGCTTCTTGATGTTCATGATGACGTTGTTGTTCACGTTCTCGCTGATCGGCGTCACCACCAGCTGCGGCACGGCCTTCTTGAGCTGCTCGGACTGCGTCTTGGACGTCTCGCCGGGGAAGGCGACGTCGACGGCGCCGGACTGGAGTGCGGCCGTGCGGGTGCCGCGCTCGACGATGATCACGTACTTGAGCCCGTCGAGGTAGGGCCGGCCCTTGACGAAGTAGTCGGGGTTCTTCACGTACTCCACGAACTCGCCCTTGCGCCACTCCTTGAGCTTGAAGGGGCCGGTGCCGATGCAGCCCGTGCGATAGTTCGCGGCCGGCACGTGGGCGGCATAGATCGGGCTGTAACCCGAGGCCAACATCATGAGGATCGAAGGCTGCGGGCGCTTGAGATGAAAGACGACCGTGTTGGCGTCCGGCGTCTCGATGGTCTGGACGTTGGCGTACCAGTCCTTGCGCGGATTGATGCGCAGCTTGGCCGGGGCGTCCGGCGCCTCGCGGATCATGTCGAACGTGTACTTCACGTCCTTCGACGTGAACGGCTGACCGTCGTGCCACTTCACGCCTTTGCGCAGGAAGAAGACCAGATTGCGGTAGTTGTCCTGCCACGACCACTTCTCGGCGAGGTCACCGACGATCGTGTCGAGCGACTCCACCTTCTTCGCGGGGTCGTAGACGACGAGGTTGTTGAAGCACGGCGTGGACGGCCACACGGTCGAGCTGGTCTGCGTCTCGTGAATCGCGAAGCCCTGCGGGAGATCTTCGCGCTGGGTGATGTTCAGGGTACCGCCGGCCTTCGGCGTCTGACTGATGGCCGGAGTGCCGAGCGCGAAGACGAGCACGAGGCTCCAAACGGCGAGCGATATCGATATGCGCATGCGTGACATGCGTTTCCTCCTCGATCGATCGGGGGCGCTGAGTGGTGGCTGAGTCTACGTGAAAAGCACAGCGCCCTCAACACTTACAGGAGGTGGAACAGCAGGTGCACGCCATAGATCGCGCCGCCCGCGAGGCCGCCCACCACGGTTCCGTTCACACGGATGTATTGCAGGTCGTCGCCCGCGTGCTCCTCGATGAGCCGCACCACGCCCTCGGGGCCGAGGGCGCGCACGCCGTTGGCGATGAACTCGGCGATCCGGCCGTGGTGACGCAGCACCAGCTCCGAGACGCGCGCCTTCACCCAGCCGCCGACCTCGGCGCGCAGCGCCGCGTCGGTCACCAGCGCCTGTCGCGCCCGCTCCAGCCGCTCGGCGATCCACGCCGCGGCCTCTGAGCGCGGCGCCGCGAGATCGGCGAGCAGCGTGCGGCGCAGCGAGCCGGCGAGATCGTCGAGCAGCGCCGCCACCGCCGGCGTGGCCAGGAGCTCGTTCTTCGCCGCCTCGACGCGCGCGGCCAGCGCGGTGTCGCTGGTCAGCCGCGTCTCCAGCTCGGCCACGATCTCGCTCACGCGCGCGCGCAGCGGATGATCCGGGTTCTTGGCCACCTCGCGCAGCCCCGAGTGCAGCGCGCTGACGATCCGCTCACGGTCGAGCACGCCGAGCAGCTCGGCGAGGCTGATCCACAACCGCGGGTACACGCCCATCCGCGCCCGGTAGCGCATGAGCAGCTCGTCGATCACCTCGGCGACGGTGGCCCGCACCTCCGTGCGCTCGAGCGCGTCGGCCAGTGAAAGCACGACCGCCTGCACGACTCGTCGGTCCCAGCCGGCATCGCGCGCGATGCGCAGGGCGGCCGCAAGCGTTGGCGCCATCGGCTGATCGGCGAGCAGCGCGCGCAGCCGGGCGACGAGCTCAGAGGCGGTCGATGGCGTCAGCTGCTCGGCCGCCCAGCCGGCCACCGCGCGCGTGGCCGCCTCGAGATCCGCCCGCGAGAGGCGCTCTGCGCCGCGCGCGAGCAGATCGGCGGCGTCCACCCGCTCGATCTCCTGGACGACGTAGCGTGGCGTGAGCACGCGGCCGCCGACCATGGCGCCGACGCGCTCGGCCAATCCCTCCCAGTTGGCCGGGATCAGCGCCGTGTGCGGGATCGGCAAGCCGAGCGGCCGGCGGAAGATCGCGGTGACGGCGAACCAGTCGGCGAGGCCGCCGACGACCCCCGCCTCGGCGACGGCAAGTATCCAGCCGCCCCACCACGTCGCGCGGAACGGAAACGCGACGACGGCCAGCCCGGCGGCGGCGAGCAGGACGCCGAGCGCGAGCTTGCGCTGGCGGCGCACGACTCAGCGCCCCAGCAGGAACTCGAGCATACGCTCGGTGGCCGGCGGGCCCTGCGGGTACGTGTGCGTGCCACGCACGTCGCCGCCGCTCCACGCGTGGCCCATGCTCGGCACCAGCCACGTCTCGAGCACCGGGCGGTTGCGCGCGTCACGGTGCACACCGTGGATGGCGCCCTCGGCCGGCTCGGTCGTCGCGCTGACGGCGCCGATGACGCGCGCGAGCATCGTCTCCAGCGCCGAGAGGTTGGCCGGGCTCACGACCGCATCGCCGCCGCCCTGCCAGAGCGAGGCGCGCAGGCTCAGCGTCGGCACGCCGGCGGCGCGCAGGCACGCCGAGGCGGACACGCTCGGGTCAGCACCGGCGCCGCGCATGCACTGGATCGCGCCCGTCGGCCCGCTGCCACAGCGATACGCGCCGCCGGCCATCACGCCGATGCCGTTCACGACGCGCGGCGCAGCGCACGCCAGATTCACGGCCATGAAGCCGCCGGCGGACAAGCCGAGCACGACCACGTGGGGGTCGCGCAGCCCGCGCTCGGCCTGGACGTGCTTGGCGAGGGCCAGGATCTCCCCCACCTCGCCGCCCGTCGCGCTGGGCCCGGAGACGAACCAGTTCCAGCAGCGATAGGCGTTGTCGCGGCGACTCTGCGCGGGGTAGACGACGACGAGGCCTCGGCGCTCGGCCGCCTCGTTGAGCTGCGTGCCGAGCGCAAAGTCCTCGGGCGTTTGCCAGCAGCCGTGCAGGGCGACGATGAGCGGTCCGGTCGCCGGCGTGCTCGGCGTGAAGAGCGCGTACCCCCGCCCCTCGTACCAGCCGCTGCCGAACGTGCCCGCGGCGCCCACCGGCGCCGCGGCGAGCGCGACGACGAAGGCAATCAGCAGACAGCGCATCAAGAGCATTTCACCGCTCGCCTCATCCGTCGAACGGCTTCGGCTCGCACTGCCACGCTCGCCTCATTCGTCGAATGGTCTCGGCTCGCACTGCCACGCTCGCCTCATCCGTCGAACGGCTTCGGCTCGCACTGCCATCTCAGCTCGCACGGGCACGCGACGGCAGCAGAACCCGCGCCGCCTTGACGTCCCAGACTCCGCGGGGCGTCAACCGCGCCGCCGGAAGAAAGTCCGCGGACAGGAAGAACAGCGTGAAGAGAGGCTCGTGGAACGTGTAGCCACGCTCCGCGAGATGCCGCGACAGCTCCCGCTCGCGCGCCGCGGCCTCGGGCAATTCGGCGTCCGTCATGATGCCGCCGAGCGGCAGCGGCAGCTCCCAGGTCACCTCGTCGCCGTCCACGAGCACGACGCCGCCGCGAACCTCGAGCAGGCGATTGACCGCGCGCACGATGGACTCTCGCCGGCGCCCGAGCGCCAGGATATTGAAGTCGGTCGAGATCGTCGTGGCCAGGCCGTCGACGCGCTCGGCGAAGCCGGCCACCAGCGCCGGCGCCACCCAGCGGCCTCGGCGATCGAGGAGCGCGGCGTGCAGATCGGTCGACTGCGGCGCGCGATCCTCGACCTTCGTGATCACGGCGCTCACCAGTCTCAGCACGGGGAGCGTGGGCCGGTCGGGAAGACGAAAGTCGTCCGGCCGCGCCCGCCAGCTCACGCGGAGCCGCGCCGTCGGCGTCGCGAACACGCGTCGCCAGGGAGGCTGCGGGATCGCCAGCAGCGCTCGTCCGTCGCGGGCCGCCACGCGCCCGCGCGCGATGACCGTCTGGGGCCGCGGCTCGTCGAGATCGCGCAGGATGCAGATGTCCGCGTAGCGCCCGGGCGCGATGCCGCCGAGGTCAGCGTCCTTGCCGAAGTAGGTCGCGGGGTTGAGCGTGGCCATCCGGTAGGCATCCGCGGGCGACACGCCGCGCTGCATCGCGGTGCGGATGAGGTGGTCCACGAAGCCGTGCTCGAGCACGAACGCGGGCATCGAGCCGTCGGCGGTGAGCATCGCGCGGGCCGCGAGGCCCGGAGCCTCCTTGAAGGCGTCCAGCAGATCACTGAGATCGGGCCGCAGCGAGGACTCGCGCAGCATGACGGCAATCCCCTGCCGCGCGCGCTCGAGGACCTCGCGCGCGGTGATCGGCTCGTGGTCCGAGCTCAACCCCCCGGCGGCGATGGCGGGGAGCTTTTCCGCCGAGGCGCCGGCGGTGTGGCCCTCCACGCGCTGGCCGCGCGTGAGCGCCAGGTCGAGACGCCGCAGCAGATGGGGATCGCCCGCGTGGACGTCGGGCCAGCGCGTCACCTCGCCGACGGCGACGGCGCTGGGATGCGCGAGCGCGCGGACGAGGTCGCGAATCGGAAATCGACGGCGCTCGTCAGTCGTCCGGCTCTGCGCGTGTGGCCGGATCATCCAGTAGAACTTCACCGGCGAGCGCGCGAGCGCGTCCGCGACCGCGATGAACGCACGCACGCCGCCGAGCTCCCAGAATTGCAGGGTGTCGGCGAAGAGGGCCGTCGTGCCGAGGGCCAGGACGTGACGCGCGAGTGCTGCGGGCGTGATGACGTGGGCCGGATGAACATGCGGGTCGACGTAGCCGGGCACCAGCACACGCCGCGCCGCATCCAGCACCGTGGTGTTGGCGTCGACCATGTCGGCCCGGGTGCCCACATAGGCGATGCGCTCGCCGCGCACGGCGACGTTCGCCGGGTAGAGCTCGCCCGTGTAGACGTTGAGAAGCGTGCCGCCGCGGATGTAGAGATCGGCCGGGGCCGCGCCGCGCGCGACTGCGGTGAGGCGCCGTCGCTCGGCGAGCCTCACTTCGTGCGCTTGCGCGTGGACGCGCGATACGCGGCCGCGCCCGCCGCCACGCCGGCGCGCACGCCGCGTCCGATGCGCGCGGCCTCCTGCATCGCCTGCCGGACGTGGGGCTCGGCGTCGCGCAGCGTCCGCTCGACGAACCGGCGCGTCCGCCGGTTGAGAACTCTGAGCCGGGTGCGCGCCTGGCCGCGCGCCTGGCGCGTGTCGACTTCGAGCTGCTTGAGCTGCTTCACGAGCGTCTTCCACTGGGTCTCCAGGCCCGGCATCGGTGCCTCCTTGTGCGGTGTGTGAATGGATTATGCGTCACAATGATGCCGTGAGCGACGCGATCGCCGTGACCGACACCGTCCGCGTCCCCGCCGGCGCGCTCAGCGTCCGTGCCGTGCGTGCCTCGGGCCCCGGCGGCCAGAACGTCAACAAGGTGGCGACGAAGATCGACCTGCGCGTGGACCTCGACGCGATCGAGGGACTGTCGGAGCCGGCGCGCGAGCGGCTGCGCGCGCTGGCGCGCCACCGCATGGACGCCGAGGGCCGCCTGGTCGTCACGAGTCAGGCGACGCGCAATCAGGCCCGCAACCTGGAGGACGCCCGCGACAAGGTGCGCGCGCTGATCGCCGCCGCGCTCGTGCGGCCGCGGCACCGCACCGCGACGCGGCCGACGGCGGCCGCGCGCGAGCAGCGCCTGGGCACGAAGCGCGCGCGCAGTGCCGTGAAGCGGCTGCGGACGCGCCCCGCGGCCGAGGACTGAGGCTACTTCAGAAGCCGAGCGTGCGAGCCTCCTCGCGGAAGCGGCGGACGTTGGCGAGCTTGATCTCTTCGTAGCCGCGGATCACGTCGGGAAGCGCCGCCAGCTTCACCGCGCGGGCGTGCGACGTCGCGTCGAGCCCGACGAGCGCCTTCTCGACGAGCGCCCGATACTCGCCGACGAGCGCACGCTCGACGCGTCGCACCTCGGCCCAGCCGAACGGGTCGAACGCGGATCCGCGCAGCCCGCGCATGGCGCGCAGCGCGCGGAAGACGCCCTCGAACCACCGGCCGAACTTGATCTTGCGCTGCCAACCCAGCGCGCGGAGGAGCGGTGGATGCAGGTTGTAGTGGATCGTGACGCCGCCGGGATATTCGGCTTCGAGCGCCGTCGCGAGGTCGTTCTGCAGATGCAGCCGCGCGACCTCGTACTCGTCCTTGTAGGCCATCAGCTTGAAGAGATACCGTGCGACGGCCTCGCTCAGCGCCGTCGTGCCGGGGACCGCCGCGCGCTCGGCGTCGGCGACGCGCTGGACGAACTCGACGTAGGTGCGTGCGTACGCCGCGTCCTGGTAGTCGGCCAGCTCGGGCGCGCGGATCGCGAGGAGTCGGCGGAGCTCACCTTCGGGTGCCACGGATTCCACGAGCGTGCGCAGCTCGGGATACCGATGCAACGCCGGCTCGACCTCCGCGGCCCCGACCCGGCGCACTTTGACGGCGCTCACGAATTCCGGAGCGAGCACCGCGAGCCGGCCGGCGCGGAAGGCCTGGGTGTTCATCGCGACCGACACGCCGTTGAGCGCGATCGCGCGCTCGATGGCGGCGGCCGCGACCGGGATGGCGCCCGCCTGGTACGCGGCGCCGAGCACGATCATGTTGGCGGCCATGTGGTCGTCGAAGAGCCGCTCGGCCAGGCCGAGCGCGTCGAGGTACACGTTCTCGTCCTTGCGCGTGAACCGATCGATCGAGGCCAGCAGTCCCGAGGCCTCGGGGAATTGCACGTCGGTGTTGGTCACCATGGCGCCGGTCGGCACCTGGCTCGTCGAGACGACGGCGATCGTGCGGTCGGCGCTGGCGTGGTCGAGATTCTGCGGTGAGGTCGCGACGAGGACATCGAAGCCGAGATAGCAGTCGGCCTCGCCGGCGGCGACCTTGTTGGAGACCTCGACGGGCCGCTCGCCGATTTTCAGATGGGAGACGACGGGCCCGCCCTTCTGGCTGAGCCCCGTCTGGTCGAGCCCGCGGACGTGCTTGCCGTCGAGCAGCGCCGCGGTGCCGAGGATCTGGTTCACCGTGACGACCCCGGTACCGCCGATGCCCATCATGAACACGTTCGCCGAGCCCGGCACCTTCAGCGCGGGTTCGGGCAGCGCGCGGTCGACGACGAACGTCTTGCGCTCCTTGGCGGCGCGCTCGCCCCGCGGCACGACGGTCAGGAACGACGGGCAGTCGCCGCGCAGGCACGAGTAGTCCTTGTTGCACGACGACTGGTGGATCTGCGTCTTGCGCCCGAACTCCGTGTCCACGGGCTGCACGGACAGGCAGTTGGATTTGGCGCCGCAGTCGCCGCAGCCTTCGCAGACCGCCTCGTTGATGTACACGCGCAAGGACGGGTTCTCGAGCTTGCCGCGCTTGCGCAGCCGGCGCTTCTCGGCGGCGCAGCGCTGGTCGTGGACGAGCACGGTCACGCCGGGGATGTCGCGCAGCACCCGCTGGGCCTCGTCGAGGCGGTCGCGGTGCCAGACCTCGGTGCCGCGGCCCCAGCGCGAGGCCGCATCGTACTTGTCGGGCTCGTCGGTGGTGACGATGATGCGCTTGACGCCCTCGGCCTCGAGCAGGCGCGTCATGTCCGGCACCGGCATCGCGCCCGCGGCGTCCTGGCCGCCCGTCATGGCCACCGCGGAGTTGTAGAGGATCTTGAAGGTGATGTTCGTCCCCGCCGCCACGGCCTGGCGGATCGCCAGTGAGCCCGAGTGGAAGAAGGTGCCGTCGCCGAGATTCTGGAACATGTGCGTCATCTCGGTGAACGGCGCCATCCCGACCCACTGCACGCCCTCGCCCCCCATGTGGGTGGTGCCGACCGTGTGGCGCTCGGGCATCGCCAGCGCCATCCCGTGACACCCAATGCCCCCGCCGGCCATGGATCCCTCCGGCACAACCGTGGATCGATTGTGAGGACACCCCGAGCAGAAGAATGGCTGGCGCGCCAGCGTCAGCGGCGCGGGGCGCTCGCGCAGCGCCTCCAGCAAGGCCACACGCGCGGTAATGGAGGGGACGCTGAGCTTTTTCTCCAGGCGTGAGGCCAGCAGCAGCGCGATGCGATCGGCGTCGAGCTCACCGTTGGCGGGCACCAGCGGCCGGCCCTGCTCGTCCTGCTTGCCGACGATGCGCGGCCGATCGGTCTGGTTGTAGAGGACCTCGCGGATGAAGGTCTCGACGAACGACCGTTTTTCCTCGACGACGAACAGCTCCTCGAGCCCGCGCGCGAACTCGCGCACGATCATGGGCTCCTGCGGCCACAAGAGCCCGATCTGCAGCAGCCGGATGCCGTATCGCGCGAGCGCGGCATCGTCCAGTCCCAGCTCGCGCAGCGCTTCGCGCAAGTCATAGTAGGTCTTGCCGGCGGCGGCGATGCCGAGCCACGCCTGGGGCGTGGCCACCGTGATGCGGTTGAGCGGATGCGCCGCCGCGAAGGCCTTGGCCGCTTCGAGCCGGCCATAGTGCAGCTCGCGCTCGAGCTCGAGGCCGAAGGGGGGCAGCAGCATCGGGTTCTGCGTCGGCCGCCACGGCTTGCCCTCCCAGGTGAAGCCGGGATCGCGAATGACGAGCCGCTCCGGATGCACGATCGCGGTACCGATCTCGTCGGCGACGTTGGTGACGATCTTGAAGCCGACCCAGAGCCCGGAGTAACGCGACATCTCGAAGCCGTAGCGGCCGAGGTCGAGAATCTCCTGCACGTTGCCGGGAAATAGCGTCGGCATGAACGCGTCGTACAGCGCGACCTCGGAGTGCGTGGGAAGCGTGGAGGACTTCGAGAGCGGATCGTCGCCGGCCAGCGCCAGCACGCCGCCCCAGCGTCCGATGCCGGCGTAGTTGGCGTGCTTGAAGATGTCGCCGGTGCGATCGACCCCCGGCCCTTTGCCGTACCACATGCCGAGCACGCCGTCGTACTTCGGCTTCGGGAACATGTTGGCGAGCTGCGCGCCGTAGATCGCGGTGGCGCCGAGGTCCTCGTTGAGCCCCGAGATGAAGACGACGTCGTGGTCGGCGAGCAGCTTGGGATTGCGCTCGAGCGTCAGGTCGAGCCCGCCGAGCGGGGAGCCGCGATAGCCCGAGACCAGCGTCGCCGTGCGCACACCACGGCGCGAGTCTGCGCGATGCTGATCCAGAGGCAGGCGCACGAGCGCCTGGATGCCCGACAAGAAGATCGTTCCCTCGGCCAGGCGGTACTTGGCGTCGAGCGTGAAATCGTCGTGAGTCGCCATGCTCTCCTCGAGAGACGGGTTCGCGGCCGGTCCCGGACGTTATGATACGGGGCCGATCAGGTTGAGGCAATGGAGGGACCCGTGGCGATCGCGCTGTGCTTGATGATCGAGGGACAGGAAGGACTCACGTGGGAGCGCTGGCGTCGCCTGGCTCGCGCCGCGGAGGACGGTGGCTTCGACGGGCTGTTTCGCTCCGACCACGTCACCGGCCTCTTCGGCGAGCCCAAGCGTGCGTCGCTCGAGACATGGACGTCGCTCACATGGCTGGCGTCCGGCACGAGCCGCATCCGCTTCGGGCCGCTCGTCTGCCCGCTCACGTTTCATCACCCGGCCTTGCTCGCCAAGCGTGCCGCGGCCGTGGCCGAGCTGTCCGGCGGACGGCTGGACCTCGGCATCGGCGCCGGCTGGCACGAGGGGGAGCACGCGATGTTCGGCATTCCCTTCCCGCCGCTCAAGGAGCGCATGGACCGCCTCGAGTGCGGCGCGCGGGCGATTCGCGCGCTGTGGCAGGGCCGGCCGGTCACGCTCGACCAGGCCTACTATCCGCTGCGCGAGGCCGAGAGCTATCCGCTGCCGCCCGGCGGCCGCGTCCCGCTGATCATCGGCGCCCGCGGCGACAAGCGCGCGCTGCCCATCGTCGCCGCCTGCGCCGACGAATGGAACATCACGCGGATCACCCTCGACGAGTACCCGGCCAAGCGCGCCGTGCTCGAGCAGCACTGCCGCGCGGTGAAGCGGGATCCGGCGACCATTCGCCGCTCGCTGATGGTCCCCTACATCGTCGGCCGCGACGCCCGTGACCGCGATGCGCGATTGGCCAACGCGCGGCGGATCTTTCCGCGGGTGCCGGAAAGCGAAGCCGCGTGGCGCGCCGCCGGCTTTCTCTTCGGCGAGCCCGCGCGATTCGTCGACGAGCTGAAGCGGTGGGAAGCGGTCGGGGTCACGCGCGTGATGCTGCAGACGCTCGACATGGAGGATCTGGCGGCGATCGAGCTGCTCGCCCGCGAGGTCCTGCCGGCATGTCGCTGACGATCCGTGAGTGCCGCCCGGACGAGTGCGCGAAGGTGCTCGAGGTGTGGAAGAGCGCCGAGGCCATCCCGCGGCCGACCGACACGCTCGCCGATCTGCAGCGCATCGTCCGCGAGCACCCGAACACGCTGCTCGTCGGCGAAGAGAACGACCGGCTCGTCGGCACCGTCATCGCTGGCTGGGATGGCTGGCGCGGCGGCATCTACCGGCTCGCCGTCATCCCGGAGTGTCGCCGTCGCGGCGTCGGTCAGGCGCTCGTTGCCGAAGCCGAGCGGCGACTCGCGGCGCGCGGGGCCCGGCGTCTCACCGCGATGGTCGCCCGCGACGAAGCTCATGCGCGAGCGTTCTGGGACGCCACACCGGGTTGGGAACGCGACGCGCGCTGGCAGCGCTACACGAAGGATTTATAGGGGAGGCTCGGCCGGAATCAGCCTTGGCGAACGAACGCGTAGCCGAGCGTGTTGAGCTGGCTGCCGAGGTCCGTCTGGCCCCGGCGGTCCGTCCGGCGGCGATCGCCGCGCGGCGCGGCCCGACGCTCGCCGCGGATCCGACGCTCGCCATGGCGGCGATCCAGGATCACCTCGACATCGGACTCCGTCGAGAACTCACGCGAGAGATAGCGGTACAGGTCGGGTTGTTGGCGCGACACGATGAACAGATGGTCCACGCTAGTTTTTGTATCCGATCGAGCGGCGGCTCGTCAACTATCGTTCGCGCACTCTCCGAGCCAATCCGGCATCGTCATACGCGCGTCAATCCGTTCGGCCATCGATCGGCCTCGTGTCGCTTTAGCACGCCGGTCGCGCCCCGCGCCAGGCGCCGGGACGTTTTCGCGGAAGCGGCAGGCGTCGACGTTTCCGCGGAAACGTCGACGCGCGCACGCTGCGACAGCGTTTCGTTGGCCGCGGTCAGCGCCCGCTGCTCTGATCACGTGTCGACGACGCCCGACCGCAGACGCGC
>Ga0207646_10002655_pt1 | contig 20967 bp, 16 predicted proteins | sample KBSK5502metaG_FD_184343 | JGI IMG/M metagenome (GOLD analysis project Ga0207646, IMG submission 184343) | Corn, switchgrass and miscanthus rhizosphere microbial communities from Kellogg Biological Station, Michigan, USA - KBS K5-50-2 metaG... | ecosystem: Host-associated > Plants > Roots >... | reverse complement strand
GCGTCCCCCGCACCGCACCCGGCCCACCACCCGCCGCCGGACCGGCCCGGAACCACCCTTCGCGTCCCCCGCACCGCACCGGCCCATCTTCCCGGGCGCCGCCCGCCCCGAACCACCTCTCGCGTCCTTTCCCCCGCAGGCGCATCTATCGGCAGCCAACGTCGGGGGTCCACCACGGTCGACGTAGGGCGACGGAAGCGTCATCTGGGCACGGGCGTTCAGTCCGCGCCAAGATGACCTTCCGGCACCCCCTCACCGCAATCGAGACTCAGTCCAAGGACGACATCACGTGCTTGATCCGCGTGTAGTCCTCGAACCCGTACATCGACAGGTCCTTGCCGTACCCGGAGTGCTTGAACCCCCCGTGCGGCATCTCCGCCACGAGCGGGATGTGCGTGTTGATCCAGACGCACCCGAAGTCCAGCCCGCGCGCCATCCGCATGGCCCGCCCGTGGTCGGACGTCCATACCGAGGAGGCCAGCCCGTACTCCGTGCCGTTCGCCCAGGCCAGGGCCTCCGCCTCGTCGCTGAACTGCTGCACGGTGATGACCGGGCCGAACACCTCGTTCTGGACGATCTCGTCGTCCTGCGCCAGCCCGTCCACGACGCTGGCCTCGAAGAAGAAGCCGCGCGCGCCGGTCTTGTGCCCGCCGGCCAGCACCTTGGCGTGGTCGGGCAGCCGGTCGATGAACCCGGAGACCCGCTCCAGCTGGGCCGGGTTGTTCAGCGGGCCGAAGTCCGCGTCCGGGTCGTCGGGCCCGGCCACGGTCTGCGCCCGGGCCTGCTCGGTGAGCGCCTCGGCGAGCGCGTCGTGGACGCCGGGGCTGGCCAGCACCCGCGTCGCGGCGGTGCAATCCTGCCCCGCGTTGAAGTACCCGGCGATCGCGATCGCCTCGGCGGTCTTGGCCACGTCGGCGTCGTCGAACACGATGACGGGTGCCTTGCCGCCGAGTTCGAGGTGGACCCGCTTGAGGTCGCTCGCGGCCGCGGCCGCGACCTCCTTGCCCGCCCGCACGCTGCCGGTGATCGACACCATCTGCGGCACCGGGTGGGCGACCAGCGCGCGGCCGGTGTCCCGGTCGCCGCAGACCACGTTGAACACGCCGGGGGGCAGGAACTCGCTCATCAGCTCGGCCATGAGCAGCGTGCTGACCGGCGTGGTGTCGGACGGCTTGAGCACCATCGTGTTGCCGGCCGCGAGCGCCGGCGCCCACTTCCACACCGCCATCATCATCGGGTAGTTCCACGGCGTGACCGCCGCGCACACGCCAATCGGCTCGCGGCGGATGAACGAGGTGAACCCGGCCATGTACTCGCCCGCCGACCGGCCCTCCAGCATCCGGGCCGCGCCGGCGAAGAACCTGATCTGGTCCACCATCGGGGGAATCTCCTCCGAGGCGGTCAGGGCGAGCGGCTTGCCGGTGTTGCGGGACTCGGCCCTGACGAACTCGTCCGCGCGGGACTCGATCCCGTCGGCGATCCTGAGCAGGGCGAGGCTCCGCTCGGCCGGTGTGGTGTCACGCCACCCCTCGAAGGCGGCGGCGGCCGAGGACACGGCGGCGTCCACCTCGGTCTCGCCGGACACGGGCGCCGTGGCGAACACCTCGCCGGTACTTGGGTTGATCAGCTCGGAGCGCTTGTCGAAGGACAAGTCCGTCCACTGGCCGCCGATGAAGTTCTGCAGGTCCTCAGCCATGACGCCTCCGTTTTGTAGTGAAATTCTTTACCGCCCCGCCGGGGCGCGCTCCTCGCACGCCCACGGCGAGCCGTAGTCGGTGAGCAGGTCAAGGAACGGGCCGGGCGGGAGCGCCTCGGGGCCCAGCACGCCTGCTCCCGACCACACGCCCGAGTCGATCAGTTCCAGCGCGACGACCGGGTTCACCGCCGTCTGCCAAACCACGGCCTGCGACCCGTACTCCGCCATCGACCAGGCGTTGTCGACCACATGATGAAGGTAGACCTCGCGCGGTGCGCCGTCTGCGCCGGTACCGGTGACCCAGGTGCCGGCACAGGTGAGGCCGGTCATCCTGTCCCCGAGGCCGGCGGGGTCGGGCAGGCAGGCCGCGACCACGTCACGCGGCGACACGCTCACCCCGCCGGCGCTGACCGGGTCGGTGCGGTCCAGGCCCAGCTTGTGCAGGGTCTCCAGCACCCCGATGAACTCCGCCCCGAGGCCGTATTTGAACGTGACCCGCTCCGCCTTCACCCAGCGGGGGATCAGCAGCACCTCTTCGTGCTCCACGTTCACGCACTCCACCGGGCCGATCCCGGCCGGGAAGGTGAACGTCTCCGGCTCGGAGAACGGCGGCGTGGTGTACCAGCCCCGGCCGTCCTCCCAGATGACCGGCGGGTTCAGGCACTCCTCGATGGTGGTCCAGATGGAGAAGGTGGGCGCGAAATCGTAGCCCGCGACCGCGAGGTTCGCACCGTCCCGCACGCCGATCTCACCGATTTCGCGGAACAGGGTGTCCGCGGCGTACCGGGCGAACACATCGGACAGCCCTGGTTCCACCCCGATGCCCACCAGCGCCAGCCGCCCGGACCGCTCCCACGGTTCCGCCATCGCGAACTGCTCGTCGCCCAGCTTGACCCCGGTCTTGGCGTGCGGCTCGTCGGGGTGCGGGTGAGACAGCGACATGGCCATGTCCAGGTAGTGCGCGCCGGCCGCGAGCGCGGCGCGGAACAGCGGCATGACGAACCGCGGGTCGGTGGCGTTCATCAGCACGTCGCAGGAGTTCTCGGTGAGCAGCGCGGCGGTGGCCTGCTCGTCGCGGGCGTCCAGCGCCGCGGCGGTGTAGCCCTCCTTCGCCGCCGCGGCGCGCTGCGCGCGGGCCAGGTCGTAGTCCGCCACCACCAGGTCGGCGAACGGGCGCCGTGCCGCGATCCGGGCGAAGGCCGTGCCGACGCCGCCGGCGCCCACGAGCAGGATGCGCATGCGGAAGATCCTAACCAAAAGCGCCGCGAGACTACTGGACCGGTAACGATTTGGGTTAAAGACTACGGAAACCGTTGCGGATGGGGCAACTTTATGCGAGAACCGCAAGAACCAAGCAGCCACATCCGCCGCTCGGGTCCGGCGCACCGTTGCGGGGCCGCTACCCTCGTTGAACGATGATCGCCAGCGTTGCCTGGCCGGATGGAATGGGGTAAGCCCACGGCCATTGGCGACCCGTCGCGACTGCCGAGCAGCCGATCGAGAAGGGGCTGAAGTCGGGTGCCCTCGGGCTGATCTCCAGCACCGTGATCGCGACCGCCGCGGTGGCCCCCGCCTATAGCATCGCGGCCACCCTGGTGTTCGTCGTGCTGGCCGTCAAGCTCCAAGCGCCGATCATCGCCGTGCTCGCGTTCGTGCCGATGCTGCTGACCTCGATCGGCTACAGCGAGATGAACAAGGCCGACCCGGACTGCGGCACCACGTTCAGTAGGCGACCAGGGCGTTCGGCCCGAGGTTCCGGGCCCGCGCGGCGGCCGCCGGGCGTCGGCGTCACCGCCTACTCTTGGGGCGTGACCGTCACCGCCGCCGATGCGCTCCTCGAAGACCTGAACCCCCAGCAGCGCGCCGCCGTCGTCCACGAAGGCAGCCCACTGCTCATCGTGGCCGGGGCCGGGTCGGGCAAGACCCGGGTGCTGACCCGCCGGATGGCCTACCTGCTGGCGGAGCGCGGGATCAGCCCGTGGGAGATCCTGGCGATCACGTTCACCAACAAGGCCGCGGGCGAGATGGCGGCCAGGGCCGCCGCGCTGACCGGCGCCCAGGCGCGGGGCATGTGGGTGATGACGTTCCACTCGGCGTGCGTCCGGTTCCTGCGCCGGGAGGCCGGCCGGTTCGGGTACCCCTCGTCGTTCTCCATCTACGACCAGGCCGACTCCGAGCGGCTGATGGCGCTGGCCTGCCGCGAACTTGACCTGGATCCCAAGCACCACCCGTACCGCGCGATGCTGGCCCAGGTCTCCAACCTCAAGAACGAACTGATCGACCACGAGACGTTCGCCGCCCACGCGGAGGGGTACCGGGAGCGGGCGCTGGCCGAGGCTTACGGCGAGTACCAGCGCCGGCTGGTCGCCGCGGGTGCGATGGACTTCGACGACCTCATCATGAACACGGTGTTCCTGCTGCAGGCGTTTCCCGACGTGGCGCAGGCCTGGCGGCGGCGGTTCCGGCACGTGCTCGTGGACGAATACCAAGACACCAACCACGCGCAGTACGTCCTCGTGCGGGAACTGGTCAGCGCCGAGCCGGGCAGCGGGCTGCTGCCCGGGGAACTCGCCGTCGTCGGGGACGCCGACCAGTCCATCTACGCGTTCCGCGGCGCGACCATACGCAATATCGAGGAGTTCGCCCGCGATTTCCCCGGGGCCACGGTAATCCTGCTGGAGCAGAACTACCGGTCCACGCAGAACATCCTGGCCGCGGCGAACGCCGTGGTCTCGCAGAACTCCGGGCGGACCGAAAAGCGGCTCTGGTCCGACGCGGGTGACGGCCCGCCCATCGTCGGTTACGTCGCCGACAGCGAGCACGACGAGGCGGCGTTCGTGGCCGAGGAGGTGGACCGGCTCACCGACGAGGGGGAGGCCACCCCGGGGCAGGTGGCCGTGTTCTACCGCACCAACGCCCAGTCCCGGGTTTTTGAGGAGGTGTTCATCCGGGCCGGGCTGCCGTACAAGGTGGTCGGCGGGGTGCGCTTCTACGAGCGCCGCGAGGTCCGTGACCTGCTCGCCTACCTGCGGCTCATCGCCAACCCCGAGGACGAGGTGTCGCTGCGGCGGATTCTGAACGTGCCGCGCCGCGGTATCGGTGATCGCGCCGAGGCGTCCGTGGCGGCGCTGGCCGGGCGGGACCGGCAGTCCTTCGCCGCCGCCCTTGCCCGGCCCGCGGACGTGCCCGGGCTCGCGGCGCGGTCGGCGAAGTCCATCGAGGCGTTCAACGAACTGATCGGGGGCTTCCGCGCCGCGGAGGCGGCCGGGGCCCCGGTGGCCGAGCTTGCCGAGCTGGTCCTTGAGCGCTCGGGGTACCTGGCCGAGCTTCAGGCGTCGGAGGACCTCCAGGATGCCAGCCGCATCGAGAACCTCAACGAACTGGTGTCGGTGGCGCGCGAGTTCGATGCGACGGGCATCCAGGCCGGCCTGGCCGACCCGGACGCCGGCGGCCCGCGGCCGGGCAGCCTCGCCGACTTCCTGGAGCAGGTGTCCCTGGTCGCGGACGCCGACCAGATTCCCGAGGGGGAGGACCACGGCGGCCTGGTCACGCTGATGACCCTGCACACCGCCAAGGGGCTGGAGTTCCCCGTGGTGTTCCTCACCGGCATGGAGGAGAACGTCTTCCCGCACCAGCGCTCGGCGGGAGACGAGAAGGAACTCCAGGAGGAGCGGCGGCTCGCCTACGTCGGGATCACCCGGGCCGAGCGGCGGCTCTACCTGACCAGGGCCCTGGCCCGGGCCTGGTGGGGGCGGCCGGAGTACCACGCGCAGTCCCGGTTCCTGTCCGAGATCCCCGCGAACCTGATCGAGTGGCGCCGCGACGAGACCGCGGCGGTCGCGCCCGCCTCCCAGCGCCTGGCCCAGCGGCCGGGCGTGCGCTCGCCCGGCAACCGGCGGGTGCCCTCCCTGTCCCCGGGTGACAAGGTCACCCACGACTCCTACGGGCTGGGCACGGTCGTCTCCGTGCAGGGCTCCGGTGACGACCCGGAGGCGAAGATCGACTTCGGCGGCGAGTACGGGATCAAGCACCTGGTCCTCCGCTACGCCCCCATCGAAAAGCTGTAACCCCACCGCCCAGCCGCCCCCCGGCCGCCGTCGCGCCGGGGTGCTGGCGCCTTTCGTAGCATGGGTACGTTGCGGGTGGTGGCCGTCCGGTCGCGCAGCCCGACGGGAGGCAGTCATGCGAACCATCCGGGTCGTCATCGCCAAACCCGGCCTGGACGGGCACGACCGTGGTGCCAAGGTCGTGGCCCGGGCGCTGCGCGACGCGGGCGTCGAGGTGATCTACACCGGCCTGCACCAGACCCCGGAGCAGATCGTGGCCACCGCGCTCCAGGAGGACGCGGACGCGATCGGGCTGTCGATCCTGTCCGGCGCGCACATGACCCAGTTCGCCCGGGTCCTCGAACTCCTCGCAGAACGCGACGCCACCGACATCACCGTGTTCGGCGGCGGCATCATCCCCGGCGCCGACATCGCCGAACTGGAGCGGATGGGCGTGGCGAAGATCTTCACCCCGGGCGCCCCGACCCACGAGATCGTCGACTGGGTCAAATCCTCCCTGGGCCAGCCCCACCCCGCCTAGGCTCGCCTAGGCTCATCCCCCGCCCGGCCTGGAGAGCGAGCGGATAGGCTTCCGTGCGGAATCCAGCGGACCGAGGACGGGCAACAGTGGACCTGTTTGAGTACCAGGCGAAGGAGCTGTTCGGGGAGTACGGAGTTCCCGTGCCGCGGGGACAGATCGCCCGCACGCCTCGCGAAGCCCGCGCGATCGCCGCGGACTTCGCGGCCGCCGGTGCTCCGCGGGTGGTGGTGAAGGCCCAGGTGAAGACCGGTGGCCGGGGCAAGGCCGGCGGGGTCAAGCTGGCCGACGGCCCGGACGAGGCGGGGGCCAGGGCACAGGAGATCCTCGGCATGGACATCAAGGGCCACCAGGTGCACGCGGTGCTCGTCGAAGAGGCCAGCGACATCGCCAGGGAGTTCTACCTGTCCTTCCTCATCGACCGGGCGGCGCGCACGTTCACGTCGATCTGCTCGGTACAGGGCGGCATGGAGATCGAGGAGGTGGCGCGCACCAGCCCCGCCGCGGTCGCCCAGCTGACGGTGAGCCCGCTCGCCGGGGTGGACCGCGCGAAGGCCGCCGAGATCGTGTCGGCCGGCGGCCTGCCCCCGGAGGCGCAGGAGGGTGCCGCCGCGGCCGCGGAGCGGCTGTGGGCCGTGTTCGCGGACGAGGACGCGACGCTGGTCGAGGTCAACCCGCTGATCCTCACCGCGGACGGGCGGATCGTCGCCCTCGACGGGAAGGTCACCCTGGACGACAACGCGGCCTTCCGGCAGGACCACGAGCGCTTCGCCGACCCGGGCTCCGCGGACCCGATCGAGGCCAGGGCCAGGGCGAAGCACCTCAACTACGTCAAGCTCGACGGGGAGGTCGGCATCATCGGCAACGGCGCCGGGCTGGTGATGTCCACGCTGGACGTGGTCGCGCTGGCGGGGGAGGCGTTCGGCGGGATCCGGCCGGCGAACTTCCTGGACATCGGCGGCGGAGCCTCCGCCGAGGTGATGGCCGACGGCCTGGAGATCGTGCTGTCCGACCCCAGCGTGCGCAGCGTGCTGGTCAACGTCTTCGGCGGCATCACCTCCTGCGACGAGGTGGCGAACGGCATCGTGTCCGCGCTGGGCATGCTGAGCGGGGGCGGGCGCGAAGCGCGGGGGCGGGAAGGAGACGGCTCGCGCGGCGAGCACGTCACCCGGCCGATCGTGGTCCGGCTGGACGGCAACAACGCCGCGGCCGGGCGGGCGATCCTGGACCAGGCGGGCCTGGGCGTGGTCGAGCAGAACGACACGATGGACGGCGCCGCGCGCCGCGCCGCCGAACTGGCCGCCGGCCCGGCAACCGGCGACACCCCCGCGGGAGCATGACATGGCGATCTTCCTCACCGGCGACAGCCGGATCATGATCCAGGGCATCACCGGGTCGGAGGGCACCAAGCACGGCCGCAGGATGCTTGCGGCCGGCACCACGGTGGTCGGCGGGACCAACCCCCGCAAGGCCGGCCAGACCGTGGACCTGGGCGGCAGCGCCGTGCCCGTGTTCGGCACGGTCGCCGAGACCATGGCGGCGACCGGCGCGGACGTCTCCGTGGTCTTCGTCCCGCCGGCCGGGGCCAAGGGCGCGGTGGTCGAGGCCATCGACGCGGCGATCCCGCTGGTCATCGTGATCACCGAGGGCATCCCGGTGCACGACTCCACCGAGTTCTGGGCGTACGCGAGCGCGAAAGGCAACGCGACCCGCATCGTCGGCCCGAACTGCCCGGGCGTCGCCTCGCCCGGCAAGTCCAACGCCGGCATCATCCCGGCGGACATCACCTCGGAGGGGCGGATCGGCCTGGTGTCCAAGTCGGGCACGCTGACCTACCAGATGATGTACGAACTGCGGGACATCGGCTTCTCGACCGCCGTCGGGATCGGCGGTGACCCGGTGATCGGGACCACCCACATCGACTGCCTGCGGGCCTTCGCCGGCGACCCGGAAACCGACGCGATCGTGATGATCGGCGAGATCGGCGGGGACGCGGAGGAGCGGGCCGCCGCGTTCATCGAGCAGAACGTCACCAAGCCGGTCGTCGCCTACGTGGCCGGGTTCACCGCCCCCGAGGGGAAGACGATGGGCCACGCCGGCGCGATCGTGTCCGGATCGTCGGGCACGGCGCAGGCCAAGAAGGAAGCCCTGGAGAAGGTCGGAGTCCGGGTCGGCCGGACGCCGAGCGAGACGGCGCGCCTGGTTCGCGAGGTCATCCCCGGTCGCTAGCGGCTGGCCCGCGGGCCCAGCCGGGACCCACTATCCGAACGGCGCTGGCGTGTCGAGTCAGGCCAGCCACGGCCATCGTTGCCAGGATGGGATCCGTGATCGCCCCTGGCCGGCCCGAGACCGGTTCCCGGCCGCCGCCGGCGCGCGGCGCCCGGCCCCTCGCGGTGTCCGGTGCCCTCGCGGCATCCGTGGTCACGGTCACCGGGCTGGTCATCCTCACGCCGCTGGTGGTCGCCGGGTGGATCGCCGCCCCGCACTCCGGCCTCGGGCTGCCCGGGGTGGTGCGCACGGCGACCTGCCTGTGGCTGGCCGCTCACCACGTGGAGATCACCCTGTCCGGCGCGGGCCGGATCGGCATGCTCCCGCTCGGCCTGGTGCTGCTGCCCGGCGCGCTGCTGTGGCGGGCCGGGCGCTGGCTGGTCCGCACCGAGGAGATGACCAAGCTCAGCGACATCGGCTACGCGGCCCTCGCGCTCGCCGTTCCCTACGCCGCGCTCTGCGGGGCGCTCGCGCTCGGCAGCCGGTCGCCCCTGGCGGCACCGTCCCTGCCCGAGGCGGTCCTCGCGGGGTTCCTGCTCGCCCTGTGCGCGGGCGGCCTCGGCGCGGCGCGTGCCCTGGCACCGTGGCGCCGGCTGTTCCGCCTCATGCCGCCCCGGTCCCGCTCCGTCGTCCTGGGCACCGCCGGTTCGCTGGCCGTGCTGAGCGCGGGCGGCGCGCTGCTGGCGGGCGGTTCGCTCGCCGCGCACCTGGGGGAGTACCGGGCCCTTGACGCGTCGCTGGCGCCCGGGTTCGTCGGCGGCACGCTGCTCATCCTGGCGCAACTCGCCTACGTGCCCAACGCCGTCGGCTGGGCGATCTGCTACTCGCTCGGGCCGGGATTCGCGTTCGGCATCTCGACCGTGGTGGCCCCGACCGGGGCGGCGCTCGGGCCGCTCCCGCTGTTCCCGATGCTGGCCGCGCTGCCCACCGGCACGGGCGGCCTGCCCGCCTGGGTCTCGGTCTGGGTGCTCGCGCTGCCGTACCTGGCCGGGATCGTGGGCGGCGTCCTGGTGGCGCGCGCCGCGCCCACCCCGGCCGCCGAGGTCGCCCCGCTCTGGGGCTTCGCCTGCGGCGTGGCCACCGGGTGCGTGATCGGCGTGCTCGCGGCGTTCTCCGGCGGCCCGCTGGGCAGCGGCCGGCTGGCCGCGGTCGGGCCGTCGGGGTGGCAGGCGGCTGTGGTTGCCGTGCTGGAGATCGGTGTCTCGGCGGCCGTGGCCACCGGCGCCGCCAACTGGCTCCGGGTGCGGCGCGACCCGGAACTCGCCGCCGCCCGGGCGCTGCGTGTCACCGCGCCGCCCCCCCGCCCGGCCAGGCCGGCCGAGCACGCGGGGCACCGGATCTACCTGGATCCCTGGGCCGGTGAGCAGGACGACGCGCCGCCCGGCGACCGCCCGCCGATCGGCCCCGCCATGCTGCCCTGACGAGGAATGCAAGGCCGCCGGTTGCTCGGCGGGCACGGCAGCCTGGCGCCCGCCCCGGCCCGGGTCGATGGGGGGCATAGCTCCCCCATCGTGCCCGGGAAAGCGGCTGACCTGTGCCCTTCCGCCCTATGGGGCGAATCACCGCCCAGCGGCGACGCGGGCCGGCCCGGCCGGCAGCCGTTAAGGTAGCTGACGTGACAGCACGCCTCGTGGTCCTCGTGTCCGGGGCGGGCACCAACCTTCAGGCGCTGCTCGACGCCTGCGCGGACGATTCCTACGGCGCGGCCGTCGCGGCGGTGGGCGCGGACCGCACCGGGATCGAGGGGCTGGCGCGGGCACGGCGGGCGGGACTACCCGTCTTCACCCACCGGGTCGCCGACCACCCCACCCGGGCCGACTGGGACCGCGCCCTCGCCCGGTCGTGCGAGCGGTACGAGCCGGACCTGGTCATCTCGGCAGGGTTCATGAAGCTGGTGGGGCAGGACTTCCTGGGCCGCTTCGCCGGGCGGGTCGTCAACACCCACCCCTCGCTGCTGCCGGCCTTCGCCGGGATGCACGCCGTCCGGGACGCGCTCGGCTACGGGGTGAAGGTCACCGGCTGCACCGTCTTCCTCGTCGACGCGGGCACCGACACCGGCCCGGTGATCGCTCAGGCGGCGGTGCCGGTCCGCGAGGATGACGACGTGGCCTCGCTCCACGAGCGGATCAAGGTGACCGAGCGGGCCCTGCTCGTCGATACGGTCGGCAGGATGGTCCGGGGCGGGTGGACGGTGCGGGGCCGGGCGGTGCGGGTCGGCCGGACGCCGCGGGCCGGCGGTACGGTGCAGGCTGGCAGGACGGTGCAGGCTGGCAGGACGGTGCAGGCCGGCAGGGGCGGTACGGTGCAGGCCGGCCGGACGGTGCAGGCCGGTCGCGAGGACGCCGCGGTGGCGCGGCGGGCCGGGCAGGGATAAGAGGGTCAGCGAGTGGCGAAGGTTCCCATCAAGCGGGCGCTGGTCAGCGTCTACGACAAGACCGGGCTGGCCGAGCTGGCCGGTGCCCTGGCGGCGGCCGGTGTCCAGCTCGTCAGCACCGGCAGCACGGCGGCGGCGGTCGCCGCGGCGGGCGTGCCGGTGACGCCGGTCGAGGAGGTGACCGGGTTCCCCGAGATCCTGGAGGGCCGGGTGAAGACGCTGCACCCCGGCGTGCACGCCGCGCTGCTCGCCGACACCGGCCGGCCAGAGCACGCCGAGCAGCTCGCCGGCCTGGGCATCGCCCCGTTCGAGCTACTGGTGTCCAACCTGTACCCGTTCGAGGCCACGGTGGCCGCGGGGGCCCCGGCCGAGGAGTGCGTCGAGCAGATCGACGTCGGCGGCCCGGCGATGGTCCGGGCCGCGGCGAAGAACCACGCCCGGGTGGCCGTGATCACCGACCCGTCGCAGTACCGGGCGGCCGCCGAGGCGGCCCAGGCCGGCGGGTTCACCCGCGAGCAGCGGCGGCGGCTGGCGGCCGCGGCCTACGCGGCCACCGCCCGCTACGACGCCGCGGTCGCGTCCTGGTTCGCCGGGGTGTACGCGCCCGACGAGGTCGCGCGGGACACCGGCTGGCCGGACCTGGTGTCCGCCGTGTGGACCCGCCGCGAAGTGCTGCGTTATGGGGAGAACCCGCATCAGGGCGCCGCGCTATACACCAGCCCCGGCGCGCCGGCGGGCCTGGCCACGGCGGCCCAGTTGCACGGCAAGGCGATGTCCTACAACAACTACGGCGACGCCGCGGCCGCCTGGCGCACCGCGTTCGACTTCGCCGAGCCGTGCGTGGCGATCATCAAGCACGCGAACCCGTGCGGCATCGCGATCGGGGCCGACCTGGCCGAGGCACACCGGAGGGCGCACGCGTGCGACCCGGTGTCCGCCTACGGCGGGGTGATCGCGGCCAACGGCGTCGTCACGGCGGCGATGGCGGCGCAGGTTGCCGACATCTTCACCGAGGTGATCGTCGCGCCCGGGTTCGAGGACGCCGCGCTCGGCATCCTCACCGCCAAGAAGAACCTGCGGCTGCTGTGCTGCCCGCCCCCCGCGGGCGCGGCCCTTACGGGTCCAGCGGGCCCCGCGGCCCTCGCGGGACCCGCAGGCCCCGCGGGCAGGGCGGTCGAGTGGCGCCCGGTGGACGGCGGTGTGCTGCTGCAGACCGCCGACCGGCTGGACGCGCCGGGCGATGACCCCGTGACCTGGCAGCTCAAGGCCGGCCAGGCCGCGGCCGCCGCGGATCTTGCCAACCTCGCCTTCGCCTGGCGGGCCTGCCGCGCGGCCAAGTCCAACGCCATCGTGCTCGCCTCCGGCGGCGCCACGGTCGGGGTGGGCATGGGCCAGGTCAACCGGGTCGACTCGGCCCGGATCGCGGTCGCCCGCGGCGGGCAGCGGTGCCGCGGCGCGGTCGCCGCCAGCGACGCCTTCTTCCCGTTCGCCGACGGCCTCCGGGTGCTGGCCGACGCCGGGGTCCGCGCCGTCGTGGAACCCGGCGGCTCGGTACGCGACGAAGAGGTCATCGCCGCCGCGCAGGCCGCCGGGGTCAGCCTGTACTTCACCGGGACCCGGCACTTCTTCCACTGACCACGCGCGGGGTTAGCCTTGGTCCGCCACGCCAACCCCGCAGAAGGGGGCACCTTGACCGCGCTACTCCTGGACGGGCGCGCGACCGCCGCCGAGATCAAGGAAGACCTGCGGAAGCGGGTGGCCGCGCTCGCCGCCGCGGGCCGTGTGCCCGGGCTGGGCACGGTGCTGGTCGGGGACGACCCGGGCAGCCGCGCCTACGTGAACGGCAAGCACCGCGACAGCCTCGAGGTCGGCATCGCCAGCATCCGCCGCGACCTGCCCGCCGACGCCACCCAGGCGCAGGTCGAGGCGGTGATCGACGAGCTGAACGCCAACCCGGAGTGCACCGGGTTCCTGGTCCAGCTCCCGCTGCCGGCGGGCCTGGACGCGCTGGCCATCCTGCACCGGGTGGACCCGGCCAAGGACGCCGACGGCCTGCACCCGGTCAACCTGGGCAAGCTGGTGCTCGGTGAGCCGGGCCCGCTGCCGTGCACACCCCGCGGGATCGTGGCGCTGCTGCGCCGTTACGACGTGCCGATCGCCGGGGCGGACGCCACCGTGATCGGGCGCGGGATCACCGTCGGCCGCTCGCTCGGCCTGCTGCTCACCCGGCGCAGCGAGAACGCGACCGTCACGCTGTGCCACACCGGAACCAGGGACCTGGCCGCGCACACCCGTGGCGCGGACATCGTGGTGGCCGCCGCGGGCCGGCCGGGGCTGCTCACCGCGGACATGGTCAAGCCCGGGGCGGCGGTGCTGGACGTCGGCATCACCAGGACCGAAGCCGGGCTGACCGGGGACGTCGCGCCCGGGGTCGCGGAGGTGGCCGGCTACCTGGCGCCGGTGCCGGGCGGCGTGGGGCCGATGACCAGGGCGATGCTGCTGACCAACGTGGTGGAGGCGGCGGAGCACGCGATTCGACCAGAAAGCTACTAGCAAGTAACATAAGCGTGCCGCCCGCGGGGAAGATAACCCCGCGGCGGGGGCGGACGGCCGCGTTTGGCAGTCTTGACCCAGCCCGGGGGTCAGCCCGGGCGGACACGCGGACAGGGGCAGGAGGTCGGCCACCGGTCATGAACATCGTCGTCTGCGTCAAGCAGGTCCCCGACACGTGGGCGGAGCGCACGCTGCGGCCGGAGGATTCGCGGCTCGACCGCGCCGCGGTGGACGGGGTCATCAACGAACTCGACGAGTACGCGATCGAGGAAGGGCTCCGGCTCGCGGAGGCGCACGGGGGAGAGGTGACCATCTTGACCATGGGCCCCGAGAAGGCCAGCGAGTCGATCCGCAAGGCGCTGTCCATGGGCGCCGACAAGGCCGTGCACCTGGTGGACGACGCCCTTGCCGGGTCCGACGCGCTCGCCACCTCGCTCGCCCTGGCCACCGTGCTCCAGCGCACCGGGTTCGACCTGGTCATCCTTGGCTCGGAGGCCACCGACGCGCGGACCGGCCTGCTGGCCGCGATGCTGGCCGAGCGGCTGGGCGTCCCGCAGCTCAGCCTGGCCAGCAAGGTGGAGGTCGACGGCAGCGCCATCACCATCCACCGGCAGGCGGACTACGGCTACGACAAGGTCCAGGCCTCGCTGCCGGCCGTCGTCAGCGTGGTGGAGAAGATCAACGAGCCGCGGTACCCGTCCTTCAAGGGGATCATGGCGGCCAAGAAGAAGCCCGTCGAGGTGCTCAGCCTCGCCGACGCCGGGATCGACCCCGCCCGGGTGGGCCTGGGCGCCGCCGCGACCGAGGTGGTCAGCTTCAGCAAACGGCCGCCACGGGAGGCGGGCACGATCGTCAAGGACGAGGGTGACGGCGGTGTCAAGGCCGCCGAGTTCCTCGCCGCGCAGAAGTTCATCTGACCGGAAGGCCGGCAAACTCGCATGTCTGAGATCCTCGTCCTCGCCGCGCACGACGGCGGCTCGGTCAAGAAGGTGACGCTCGAACTGCTGACGCTGGCGCGCCGGTTCGGGGAGCCCGCCGCGGTCTGGCTGGGCCCCGGCGCGGAGGCGGCCCGGGAGCGGCTGGCCGAGTATGGTGCCGTCAAGGTCTACGCCGCGGGCGGCGACGGCGTGACCGACTACGTGGCCGCGCCCGCCGCCGAGGTGCTCGCGGCGCTGGTCGCGCGGTCGTCACCGGCGGCCGTCGTGGTGCCGTCCACCGCGGAGGGCAAGGAGGTCGCCGCGCGGCTCGCCGTCAAGATCGGCGCCGGCGTGCTCACCGACGCGGTGGACCTCACCCCGGGTGAGGACGGCCCGGTCGCGGAGCAATCCATCTTCGGCGGCGCCATCATCGTGAAGTCAAAGGTCAGCAAGGGCATCCCGATCGTGGCGGTGCGGCCGAACGCGATACCGCCCGAGGCGGCCCCCGCGGAGGCGGCGCTGGAGGAGGTGAGCGTGGCGCTGAGCGGCGCGGCCAAGGGCGCGCACATCACCGACCGCGTCGTGGCCGAGCGCAGCGAGCGCCCCGAGCTCACCGAGGCGTCCATCGTCGTGTCCGGCGGCCGCGGAGTCGGCAGCGCGGAGAACTTCGCCATGATCGAGGGCCTGGCGGACAAGCTGGGCGCCGCCGTCGGGGCGTCCCGCGCGGCCACCGACGCCGGCTGGTACCCGCACCAGTTCCAGGTCGGCCAGACCGGCAAGACCGTCTCGCCGCAGCTGTACGTGGCGGTCGGGATCTCGGGCGCGATCCAGCACCGGGCCGGCATGCAGACGTCCAAGACCATCATGGTGATCAACAAGGACCCCGAGGCGCCCATCTTCGAGCTGGCGGACTTCGGCGTCGTCGGCGACCTGTTCAAGGTCGTGCCGCAGCTCACCGAGGAGATCGCCAGGCGCCAGGGGTCCTGAGCCCGGCCCCGAGCGGCGGGCTGGAAGTCCAGCTACGCTGAATTTGTCATGGACTACACCGACGGCGCAGGCCAGCCGGGGGCCGCCGGCGCAGCCGGCGAGGCCCCCCTGGTCTATCTGGACCACGCGGCGACCGCACCGATGCTCCCCGAGGCCATCGCGGCCATGACGGAAGAACTACGCTGCCTCGGCAACCCCTCCTCGCTGCACAACGCCGGCCGGCGCGCGCGCCGTGTGGTCGAGGAGTCCAGGGAGCAGATCGCCGAGGCGTTCGGCGCCCGGCCCAGCGAGGTGATCTTCACCAGCGGCGGTACCGAGGCGGACAACCTGGCGCTGAAGGGCCTGTTCTGGGCGCGCCGGGCCGCCGGGCCGCGGCGCCGCCGGCTGCTGGTGCCGGCGACCGAGCACCACGCGGTGCTGGACTCGGCGCTGTGGCTGGCCAGCCACGAGGGCGCGCAGATCTGCTGGATCGGCGTGGACGGCACCGGGATGGTGTCCGCGGACAGCGTGCGCGCCACCATCGAGGCCGACCCGGACAGCGTGGCGCTGGTCAGCGTGATGTGGGCGAACAACGAGGTGGGCACGATCGCCCCGGTGGCGGAACTGGCGGCGGTCTGCGCGGAGTACCGGATCCCGTTCCACACCGACGCCGTGCAGGCCGCCGCGCAGGTGCCGGTGCACTTCGCCGGCAGCGGGGCGGACGCGCTCACGATCACCGGGCACAAGCTCGGCGGGCCGATCGGGGCCGGGGCGCTGCTGCTGGCCCGGGACGCCCAGCCGGTGCCGGTGCTGCACGGCGGCGGGCAGGAGGCCGACATCAGGTCCGGCACCCTTGACGCGCCCGCGATCCGGGGCTTCGCGACCGCCGCCCAGGTCGTGGCCAAGACCCGGGAAGCCGAGGCGATCCGGCTGGCCGCGCTCCGCGACGACCTGGTGGCCCGGATACTGGCGGCGGTGCCCGACGCGGTGCTCAACGGCGCGCCGCCCGGCCCCGGCCGGCTCCCGGGGAACGCGCACTTCTCGTTCCCCGGCTGCGAGGGCGACGCGCTGCTCATGCTCCTGGACGCGCGGGGGATCGCCTGCTCCACCGGGTCCGCGTGCACCGCGGGGGTGGCCAGGCCCAGCCACGTGCTGCTCGCCATGGGCGCCGAGGAGGCCAGGGCCCGTGGCTCGCTGCGGTTCTCGCTCGGCCCGACCTCGACCCGGGCCGACTGCGAAGCCGTCGGGAACGTGATCGGCGAGGCGGTGGAACGTGCCCGGCGCGCCGGACGCTGATTTATTGCCATACGCAACCCCGTGGTGACCTGATCCCCAGCCTGGCCGGACCCGGGAACCCTCGCCCGAAGGAGGATCCGGGGAACCCGTCACGGGCCGATGACCGCCTGCTCCGGGCTCACCGACGGTGGCGCCGGCCACCGGGGCGGGCCCCGGGGGCAACACGGCGGTGCGCCGCGGCCCATAGGCTGGATGGGTCATGAACGGGATGCGGGTGCTGGCGGCCATGTCGGGCGGGGTGGACTCCGCGGTGGCCGCCGCGCGGGCGGCCGACGCCGGGCACGAGGTGACCGGGGTCCATCTCGCGCTGTCGCGCAGCCCGCGGTCGCACCGCTCCGGAGCGCGGGGCTGCTGCACGCTGGAGGACGCCAGGGACGCCAGGCGCGCGGCGGACGTGATCGGGATCCCGTTCTACGTCTGGGACATGGCGGAGCGGTTCCATCGCGACGTGGTGGCAGACTTCGTGGCCGAGTACGCGCGCGGGCGCACGCCGAACCCGTGCCTGCGGTGCAACGAGAAGATCAAGTTCGCGGCGGTGCTGGACCGGGCGGTGGCCCTGGGCTTCGACGCGGTCTGCACCGGCCACCACGCCCGGCTGGCGGACGGGTGCCTGTACCGCAGCCCCGACCTGGGCAAGGACCAGTCCTACGTGCTCGCCGTGCTCACCCGGGAGCAGCTTGGCCGGGCCATGTTCCCGCTGGGCGACTCCACCAAGGCGCAGGTGCGCGCGGAGGCCGCGGCCCGCGGCCTGGCGGTGGCGGACAAGCCGGACAGCCATGACGTGTGCTTCATCCCCGACGGCGACACGCGCGCGTTCCTGGCCGGCGCCCTGGGCCGGGCTCCCGGTGCGATCGTGGACACCGCGGGGACCGTGCTCGGCAGCCACGACGGCGCCTACGGGTTCACCGTCGGCCAGCGCAAGGGGCTGCGCGTGGGCACCCCGGCCGCGGACGGTCGGCCACGGTACGTGCTGGACATCGAGCCGGCCTCGGGCACGGTCACCGTCGGGCCCGCCGAATCCCTGGACGTGATGCAGATCTGGGCCGAGCGCCCGGTCTGGACCGGCTGCGCTCCGCCGCGCCGGCCGAGGGACTGCCTGGTGCAGTTGCGGGCGCACGGGCAGGCGCACCCGGCGACCGTGTTCCCCGGCGACCGCCTGCTGCGGCTGGCGCTGACGGAGCCGGCCAGGGGAGTGGCCCGCGGCCAGGCGGCGGTCTGCTACGACGGCGACATGGTCCTCGGCAGCGCCACGATCGCGGCCACCGCCTGACAGCGCGGGCCCTGCCTGACACCGCTGTCAGGCTACGGGTGGGCACTGCGCCGCAACTGCTGACGTGACCGCCGTCACATGACCGCTGGTCAACGCCTTGATGTCCGCAAGGTGACAGCGGGTGTTCCATATTGTGGCCGGAATAAATCCTTTGTGATGAATGCGGCTGCTGATCATCTCGTCCCCGATTGTGGCATTCATGTGAATGCCGTGTTTCAGATTGGGTAGATCGTCACCGGCGCGAACGTCGAAGGCACGGCAGGGTGCACGTGCGGCGCAGGACGTCCGCGCTGGAGGCGAGATGAGAGGCGGCGTTGACAAGGTTCGCGCTGGGCGCCGGATCCGGAGGCCCGCGGCCCGCTCGTCGAGAAAGGGTGCCCGCTACGTCGGCGTGACGCTAGCCGGCGCCCTGGCCGCCGCGGGGCTTGCGGCCTGCGGCACGAGCAGCGCGGCCACCGGGCCGGTGACGCTGAACTTCTACCTTTACCCGGACAGCTCCGGTGCCACCGCGACGGCCATCAACAACTGCGACAAGCAGAGCGGTGGCAAGTACACGATCTCCTACCAGCAGCTGCCAACCGGCTCGGACGGCCAGCGGCAGCAACTCGTCCGGCGCATGGCCGCCCACGACACCACGATCGACATCCTGGGCCTGGACGTCACCTGGGAGGCGGAGTTCGCCCAGGCGGGCTGGGCGCAGCCGTGGACCGGCAAGTACCTGGCGCAGGCGGAGGCCGGCACGCTCAAGCCCGCCCTCCAGACGGCGATCTGGAAGGGCAAGCTCTACGCGGTCCCCGACAACAGCAACACCCAGTTGCTCTGGTACCGCTCCGACCTGGTGCCCAACCCGCCCAAGACGTGGGCCCAGATGCTCGCGGACGCGGAAGCGCTGGCCAAGCAGGGCAAGCCGCACTTCATCGAGATCCAGGGCGCGCAGTACGAGGGCGGGACCGTCTGGTTCAACACGATGAACTCCAGTGCGGGCGGCACCGTGCTCAACCCGACCGCGACCAAGGTGACGCTGGGCGCCCCCGCGGTCAAGGCTCTGTCGATCATGAAGCAGCTCGCCAGCTCCCCGGCCGCGGACCCGTCGCTGTCGAATCAGATGGAGAACGACAACCGGCTGGCGATGGAGGCGGGCAATGCTGCGTTTGAGCTGAACTACCCGTTCGTGTATCCGGCCATGAAGGCGGACAACCCGAAGCGGTTCAAGGTCTTCAAATGGGCGCTCTACCCGGAGGTCAACCCGGGCGTGCCGGCCAAGGTGACGATCGGCGGCATCGACCTGGCGGTCAGCGCCTACTCCCAGCACAAAGCGCTCGCCTTCCAGGCCGCGCTGTGCCTGCGCGACAAGCAGAACCAGATCATCGGCGCCAACGTCGGCGGCGTCCCGCCGACGATCGTCAGCCTGTACAACAACCCGGCGCTGTTCAAGAACTACCCGTTCCACGCCGACATCCTGCAGGCACTGGAGCACGCGAGCGTCCGCCCGAAGACACCGGTCTACCAGGTCGTGTCCATCGACATCTCGCACCTGATCTCACCGCCATCCGGCATAAATCCCAAGAGCACGGAGCAGTCGATGGTCGGCCAAATCAACAACGCCCTGCAGTCGAAGGGCCTGGTCCCGTGAGCGGCAAGGCCCGCCAGGCCCACCAGGCAGCATGCGGCAGGCAGGCCGCGAGGGAAGGAGGGGGCCGATGACCGCTCCCACGCAGACGGTCGCCACCGCGGCCGAGCAGGCACCTACGCGGCGCAAGCCGCAACTGTCGGAAGGCGCGAAGGCCGAGCGCAGGCTCGGCTGGCTGCTGTGCGCACCGGCGGTAATCGTGATGATCGCCGTGACCGCCTACCCGGTCGGCTACGCCGTCTGGCTGTCGCTGGAGCGGTACAACCTGGAGATCCCGCAGGCCATCAAGTTTGTCGGCCTGGCCAACTACGGCGCGGTGCTCAGCTCGTCATTCTGGTGGCAGGCGCTGGAGGTGACCATGATCATCACGGTCATCTCCGTCGCCATCACACTGGTGCTCGGCATGCTGCTGGCCATGGTCATGCACCGGACGCTGTTCGGCCGGGGCACGGTCCGCACGGCCTCGCTCATCCCCTACGGGATCGTGACCGTGGCCGCCTCCTACGGCTGGTTCTACGCCTGGACTCCAGGACAGGGGTACCTGTCCTCGCTGTTCAGCCAGACCGCGCCGTATCCGTGGTACAACTTCTACGCGCCGCTGATCTCGGAGTACAAGTCGATAGCCGTGATCATCCTGGCGGAGATATGGAAGACAACGCCGTTCATGGCGTTGCTGCTACTGGCCGGGCTCTCGCTAGTGCCCGACGACCTGCAGAGGGCGGCCATGGTCGACGGCGCCACCGCCTGGCAGCGTTTCTGGAGGATCACGGTGCCGCTGATGAAGCCGGCGATCCTGGTCGCGCTGCTGTTCCGGACGCTGGACTCGTTCCGGATATTCGACAACATCTACATCCTGACCCACGGCAGCAACAAGACCGGGTCGGTCTCGATCCTCGGCTACGACAACCTGTTCAGCGCGCTGAACCTCGGGATCGGGTCGGCGATATCGATCCTCATCTTCATCTGCGTGGCGATCATCGCCGTCGTGTTCATCAAGGGCTTCGGCACCGCGGCCCCGGGCACGGACATCGGAAAGAGGTGACCCGCTGATGGCTGTCAGTACGCCACGCCCGAGGATCGGCTGGGGGACGGCGAACTTCGTCGTGATAGCGCTGGCCCTGATCCCGGTGCTCTGGATGGTCTCGCTGTCCTTCAAGACGCCGGCGGCGGTCCTCGACCCGTCGTTCGTGCCGGCCCAGTGGACCTGGGGGAACTACACACAGATCCTGAGCACCTCGCAGTTCATCAGGCCGCTGATCAACTCGATCGGGATCGGCCTGATCGCGACGTTCATCGCCGTCGTGCTCGCGTCCATGGCGGCCTACGCGGTCGCGCGGCTGCGGTTCCCCGGCAAGAGCGTGCTCATCGGAATGGCGCTGCTGATCGCGATGTTTCCAATCATCTCGCTGGTGA
>Ga0207646_10002654_pt1 | contig 20972 bp, 15 predicted proteins | sample KBSK5502metaG_FD_184343 | JGI IMG/M metagenome (GOLD analysis project Ga0207646, IMG submission 184343) | Corn, switchgrass and miscanthus rhizosphere microbial communities from Kellogg Biological Station, Michigan, USA - KBS K5-50-2 metaG... | ecosystem: Host-associated > Plants > Roots >... | reverse complement strand
TGGAACGTTTTCATGCCAGGGTTTGTAAAACAAACCCTGGAACCCTGGGGCCGGTCAGGAGGACCTGATGCGCGGCACCATGATGGATTTCCCGCTAACGCTGAAAACGATTCTCGAGCGAGCCGGAAAACAATTCTCAAAAGTTGAACTTGTCTCGCGGCGGCCGGACCGGTCGGTGGTACGCACGAATTACCGGGTATTCAGCGAACGCGCGCGGAGGCTGGCGAGCGCGTTGAACAAGCTGGGATTGCGTAGCGGCGATCGCGTAGCTTCCATGATGTGGAACCATGCCGGGCATCTGGAAGCGTTCTTCGGCGTGCCGTGCGCGGGCGGGATTTTGCACACGTTAAATCTGCGGCTGCATCCCCACGAAATTGCGGGAATTGCGAAACACGCGAACGACAGGTTTCTGCTGATTGATGACGTTCTGCTGCCGGTGTTCGAGAAGTTCCGGAAGGATGTGCCATTCGAAAAAGTAATTGTGGTGCCCTACGGCTGCAACACTGTGCCGGCAGAATTTTTGAACTATGAAGAACTCCTGGAGGCGGCCGACGCCGATTTTGAGTTTCCGGACATCGACGAAAACGACGGCGCGACGATGTGCTTCACGTCTGGCACGACTGGATTTTCAAAAGGCGTGATTTATTCGCATCGCGCGCTGGTGCTGCATTCCCTGGCGGAATGTGCGGCGGACGCATTTGCAGTGAGCCACCACGACACCATCCTGCCCATTGCACCGATGTTTCACGCGAATGCGTGGGGCTTGCCGTTTTCCTGCGCCATGGCGGGAAGCAAGCTGTTGCTGAGCGGGCCGAACGTAGAGCCGGAAGGTCTGCTGGACTGGATGGTGGACGAACGCGTGACGATGGCGACGGGCGTGCCGACGGTATGGATCGGCGTTCTGGAGGCGTTGGAGAAAAATCCGAAGAGGTGGAAATTTGATTGGCCGATGCGAGTGATCTGCGGAGGCACTGCGCCGCCGCTCGAATTAATTCGCAGCCTGGATGGATATGGAATCCGCATGGTGCACTTGTGGGGAATGACGGAGACAACGCCGCTGGCAACGACGGGGCACTTGAAATCGCACATGCGAGATTGGAACGATGAAGCAAAATATCAGGCGCGGGCGAAACAGGGATGGCCGGTGCCGTTTGTGGAATTGAGAATTACGCGGCCGTCGGAAAACGAACAGAGATCGGTCGAAGCGGCCTGGGATGGAGAAACGCCAGGCGAGCTGGAAGTGCGAGGGCCGTGGGTGGCGGCCCATTACTACGAATCTCCGGATCAGGGGCATCGCTGGACCGAAGATGGATGGTTTAAGACAGGCGACGTGGCGACTGTCGACGAAGACGGCGTCGTGAAGATCGTGGACCGCGCAAAGGATCTGGTGAAATCAGGGGGTGAATGGATCAGTTCCGTTGATTTGGAAAACGCGCTGATGGGACATCCGGCCGTCAAAGAGGCGTGCGTGGTGGGCATCCCGCATCCGAAATGGCAGGAGAGGCCGCTGGCGGCAGTGGTGCTGAAAGATGGAAAGAACGCCACGGGAGACGAGCTGCGCATTTTTCTTGGCACGGCTTTTGCGAAATGGCAGTTGCCGGATGCATTTGTGTTTGTGGATGCGATTCCGCGAACCAGCGTTGGGAAGTTCAAGAAAATTGCGCTGCGAGAGCAGTTTGCCGGGTGGAAGTGGGATCGAGCGGCGGAATAATGTAGTTCAGGTGCGATAGCTGGCGTTTACGCGAACGTATTCGGCAGTGAAGTCACAAGTCCAATAACGGGCGCGTGATTTTCCGGCGTGCAGGTCCACCACAATCGGTACATGTTCGGCGAGAAGCCGGTTCGATGCGGCGCGTTCATTGAAATCGAGCGGCTGCCCTTTGCGCAGAACTTTGATTCCGGCCATTGTGATTTCGACGAGCGAAGGATCGAATTTCACGCCGGAGCGGCCCGCTGCGGCAAAGATGCGGCCCCAATTGGGATCGGCGCCGGCAAAGGCGGTTTTCACAAGAGGCGAAGTGGCAATGGTTTCCGCGATTTTGCGCGCGGCGGATTCTGTTCTTGCTCCGCGAATTTCGATCTCGATCACGCGCTGAGCGCCTTCGCCGTCGGCCACGATTTGTTGCGCGAGCGAGCCACAGACTTCTTCGAGCGACGCGGCAAATCGACGGTGCGCTTTGCTCCCGTTCGAAATGGAGGGAGTGCCGGCAGCGCCGTTTGCGAGAACGAGCAGCGTGTCGTTCGTTGAAGTGTCGCCGTCCACGCTGATGGAGTTGAAAGTGCGCGAAGTAACGTCGCGAAGAGTACGCTGCAACAGGGAGGGCGAAATGGCGGCGTCAGTTACAACGAAAGCGAGCGTAGTGGCCATGTTCGGATGAATCATGCCCGCGCCTTTGGCACACCCGACAAGATGGATTCGCTTGCCGGCCATTTTAAAGGACGCGGAAGCGGTCTTTGGTCGCGTGTCCGTGGTGCAGATGGCGAGTGAGAGTTCGGCGAAAGAGCGGGCGGACGGGCGGCGATTACGCGAAAGAGAAGGAAGCGCGCGAAGAATTTTCTCGATGGGAAGCTGGACGCCAATCACACCGGTCGAGCAGACAAATAATTCCTGCGGCACGAGCGCCATACGGCGGGCCGCTTCTTCGTTTGTGCGAAGCGCAACCGTGTCGCCGGAAGCGCCGGTTGCGCAGTTGGCGTTGCCAGCGTTGACGACGACGGCGCGCATGCGGCCTTTGGATTCGCGGAGATTCTTTTTTGAGAGAGTGACGGGCGCCGCGACGACGAGATTTTGCGTAAAGACCGCGGCAGCAGAGGCCGGGACGTCGCTTGAGATCAGCGCGAGATCGAGCGCACCGGTTTTTTTCAAGCCGCAAGCGGTGGCGGCGAAGCGAAATCCTTTGGGAAGCGCGGATTCGGGAGGCGATTGTGTCATTTCGCGCCAGCTTCCCTGGGAAGACGACTCTCAAGATCGACGATCGCTGCGCGAACCGATTCCAGGGCTGTGCCACCGGGAACTTTCTTGGACGCTAGTGCAACCTCTATGGTGAGTCCGCTTGCGAAATCCTCCGCGAATGCGGGCGAGATCCTGCGCAACTCATCGAGGGGTAGCTCGGTCCACAGTTTTTGCTGGCGTTCGGCTTCCTTGAGGACTTTGCCGACGAGATCATGGGCCTGGCGAAATGGTACGCCCTTGCGAACCAAATAGTCGGCGGCTTCGGTGGCAAGCAGCGCAGGATCTGAAGCGAGGGAATGGAGACGATCATCGCGAAATGCGGTGGTCTTTATCGCGCCGGTCGCAATGGCGAGCATGTCGTCGACTTGATCGCGCGCGGAGAAAAGGGCTTCTTTGTCCTCCTGCAAATCGCGCTGATAGCCGGTCGGAAGTCCTTTAAGCGTCGTGAGCAGGCCGACGAGCGCGCCTGTGATGCGTCCGGTTTTGCCACGAATCAATTCCCAGCAATCGGGATTTTTCTTTTGCGGCATCAGGCTGCTGCCTGTGGAATATTCGTCGGAAAGAATGACGTAAGAAAATTCCTGCGACGCAAAGAGGACGAAGTCTTCGGCGAGGCGGGAAAGATGCATCGCGACGCCGGAGAGGGCGAAAAGGTAGTCGAGAGCGAAATCCCGGTCGCTGACGGCGTCAAGACTGTTGGCGGTGATTTTGGAAAAGCCGAGGTCGCAAGCGATGGCGGCGCGATCGATGGCGAAAGAATTTCCGGCGAGTGCGCCAGAACCCATCGGGCAGGCATCGGCACTGGCGGCTGCATTTTGCAGACGTGTGACATCGCGTGTAAATGCTTCGGCGTGCGCCAGCAAAAAATGGGAAAGCAGAATCGGTTGCGCGTGTTGCATGTGGGTCATGCCAGCCATCGGCACGCCGAGTTTGCCTTTGGCTTGCGCTAGCAACGCGTTGATCAGGGCAAGCAGGCCGCTCTTAGTTTGTGCGGCGGCGCGGATGACAAAGAGGCGAAAATCAGTCGCGACGAGTTCATTGCGGCTGCGGCCCGTGTGGAGTCTCCAGCCGAGCGGACCCAGCTCTTCGACTAATGCTTTTTCGACGAAGTGGTGCACGTCTTCGGCGTCAGCGCCAAACGATTCAACCCATGCGGGATCGGACTCCGCACGTTGCGCGATCTTGTCGAGCGCTGCGAGGGTTTCCTTCACTTCCGTTGCGGTGAAAATACCAATCGGCTCGAGAGCTTTCGCCCAGGCACGGTCTACCGCGATTTCCTGCAGCAGGAGGCGGCGATCGAACGCGAAGGAACGCTGAAACGCGTCAAAGCGAGCGTCCGGCGCGCTTTCAAAGCGGCCGCCCCAAAGTTTGCTGTCTTTGCGTTCGGTCATGCGTCGGATCTCGCGCTCATTGCCGGCTGAAGATCCTGAGGACATCCTTGTCGGATGTCCTCAGGGTGACAATCAAGAGGCGGAGCAGGGTCACGAATTGCTGCCTTCGGCTTTGGCTTTGGGACGAACGGTGACAGGAAGCGCGAAGAGATTGATGAAGCCTTCGGCGTCCTTGGGATTGTAGCGGCCCATGGTGAAACTGGCCAGGTCCGCGCGATAGAGAGAGAACGGCGACTTGCGGCTGGTGACGTTCAGCGTGCCTTTCCAGAGCTTGAGGCCGACGCTGCCAGTGACGCGCTGCTGCGAAACTTTGAAGAAACCGTCGAGCGCCTGGCGCTGCGTCGAGAACCAAACTCCGTTGTAGACAAGCTCGGCGTAACGAACGGCGAGCGTTTGTTGCAGGTGCGCGGTTTCGCGATCAACGGTGAGACGTTCGAGTTCGCGATGCGCCGTGACGAGCAGCGTGCCGCCGGGAGTTTCGTATGCGCCGCGGGATTTCATGCCGACCAGGCGGTTTTCGACGAGGTCGGTGCGGCCAACGCCGTGTCGCGCGGCGATGTCATTCAACGAATTGAGAAGATCGATCGCGCCAAGCCTGGCGCCATTGACAGAGATGGGCGTTCCGGCGTCGAAACCGATTTCGACTTCTTCGGCCCTGTCAGGAGCCTTTTCCGGTGAAACGGTCCATTGCCACATGGCTTCGCTCGGTGCGTTGGCGGGATCTTCGAGTTCGCCGCCTTCGTGGCTGAGGTGCCAGATGTTGCGGTCGCGGCTGTAGATATTCTTTTTGCTCTGCTCGATGGGAACATTGTGCTTTTCGGCGTAGGCAATGGCGTCCTCGCGCGAATCGATGTCCCATTCGCGCCAGGGCGCGATGATCTGAAGGTTCGGAGCGATCGCTTTGTAGGCGAGTTCGAAACGCACCTGATCGTTGCCCTTGCCGGTGCAACCGTGCGAAAGGCCGTCAGCGCCGAGTTGCAGCGCAAGTTCTGCCTGACGCTTGCCAAGAACCGGGCGCGCCATCGAGGTACCGAGCAGATAAGTGTGTTCGTAGACCGCGCCGGCGCGCAGCGTCGGCCAAATGTAATCGCGAATAAACTCTTCGCGCAGATCCTCGACGTAGGCGGTGGAAGCTCCCGTGGCGAGTGCTTTTTTGCGGGCGGCTTCGAGGTCCTCCTGCTGGCCGACGTCGCCGATCATGGCGATGACTTCGCAATCGTAATTTTCCTTGAGCCACGGAATGATGATGGAAGTATCGAGGCCCCCGGAGTAGGCAAGCACTACTTTTTTCGGCTTAGGTGCAGGCGTTTTCACAGCTCCTCTTTCTTTTTTTGTGATTTTAGGCGCAGTGCGCCGCGACAGAGATTATTTTCCGTTTCTTTAGCGGAAGAGCGTGTGCAAGATTGCTTTCTGCACGTACATGCGATTTTCCGATTGATCCAGAACGACAGATTGCGCGCCATCGAGAATTTCCGGCGTGACTTCATAGCCGCGATGCGCCGGGAGGCAATGCATGAAAACAGCGCCGCGCTCGGCAAGCGACATGAGCTTCCGGTTCACCTGATACGGCTTGAAGACTTCGCTACGAACTTTTTCCTCGGCTTCGAAGCCCATACTGGTCCAGGAATCGGTGTAAACGGCCTGGACATCTTCGACGGCTTCGCGAGGATCGGTGAAGAGTTCGATTTTGGCTTTGGTTTCTTTGGCGACGCGTCGCGAGTCAGCTACTACATCCGCGTCGGGAGCATAGTTGGCGGGCGTGGCGATGCGGAGATGGACGCCGAGGCGCGCGGCCAGATAAATCAGTGAGTGGCTGACATTGTTGCCATCGCCGACATAGGTAAGCTTGAATCCTTTAAGCGAACCGAACTTTTCTTCGAGCGTGAAATAGTCGGCGAGCGCCTGGCACGGGTGAAACTTGTCGGAAAGCGCGTTTACAACCGGAATATCCGTGGTGGCAGCCATTTCATCCAGCACGCGCTGTTCGTATACGCGCGCGACAATGCCGTGAACCCAGCGTTCGAGGTTGCGCGCCACGTCGGCAATGGATTCGCGTTCACCGAGGCGCGCCTGCGTGTGGTCGAGGAATACCACGTGGCCGCCCATGCTTTGGATGCCGACTTCGAACGTGACACGCGTGCGGAGCGAAGGCTTCTCAAAAATCAGCGCCAGGAATTTGCCGCGCAGAGTTTCCGCATAGCGAGATGGATTCGCTTTGATATCCGCTGTAAGCGCGAGGAGTTCGCGCGAGTGCGCGGGACTCCATTCGGCTCCCGTGAGCAGATCCTTTGCTTCCTGAATTGGTACCGCAAGTGTCGTCGTTGCCATTTTTACCTCTTGAGGTGTGACCGTGAAGCGGTCGACTCCGCAGACATGGCCACCGACAACGGAACCTTCGGTGAGGAAGATTCCGTTGCCGGGACCACTCGCGGGGTTTTGGAAAGAACTGTTTCGAAAAGCTGCAGAAATTCGCGCACCTGCGCCTTACTGATAAGAAACGGCGGAAGCAGGCGAATCGTAAAATCGTGCGTGCAGTTGATAAGCAGTCCGCGCTTGAGCGCTTCGGCGACAAACGGGCCACCGTCGATGGAAAGTTCCACGCCGAACATGCAGCCTTCGCCGCGGATTTCTTTCACGAAAGCAAATCTAGACAGGAGTTTTTCGAGCCCTGCGCGAAGTTCTTGCCCGCGCACGCGGATGTTTCCTAGAAGCTTCTCGTCCTCGACGATTTTCAGGAATTCTAGAGCGACGGCGCAGACCATTGGGCCGCCGCCGAAAGTGGTGCCATGCAGTCCTGGCGTGACTCGCGATGCGACGGAGTTGCAAGTCAAAATCGCGCCAAGCGGCAGGCCAGCGGCCAGTGGTTTGGCTACGACGGCGATATCCGGCTTCGAAGAAAATTGTTGATAAGCGAAATAGCGCCCGGTGCGTCCGAGGCCACACTGAATTTCGTCGGCAATAAGCAGCGCTCCATGCTGGGCGGCAAGAGCGCGAGCGCGCTCCCAGAAAGCTTCCGTGACCGGATGGATGCCGCCTTCTCCCTGAATCGTCTCGAGGACAATCGCGCAGACGCTGTCGTCGAATTTGGCTTCGAGGTCGGCAATATCGTTGAAGGTGACGAATTCCACGCCCGGAACCAGCGGCTCAAACGGCGCGCGGTATTTTTCCGTGGCGGTAACGCTGAGCGCGCCGAAGGTGCGCCCGTGAAAGGAATTCTGCATGGCAAGAATGCGTGTCTTGGCGGCCGTCTTGCTAAGCGCGCCTGGAGCAGGCCGTCCGCAGAGCCTCGCCAATTTGAGAGCGCCATCGATGGCTTCGGTGCCGCTGTTTGCAAAAAATATGCGGTCGAGACCCGACCATTCTGAGAGCTTGCGCGCCAGCGGGCCTTGAAATTCATTGTGAAAAAGATTTGAAAGATGAATCGCACGGGCGGATTCGCGGCGAATGGTCTTAACGATACGAGGATGCGCGTGGCCAAGCGCGTTCACGGCGATCCCGCCAAGAAAGTCGAGATATTTCTTGCCGTTTGAATCGAAAACAAATACACCGCGACCGTGTGTGAAAAGGATGGGCGAACGTTTGTAGGTCGGCAAAAGGAATTGCTCGGCATCACTGAGAGCCGTGGGCGCACTCGTGTGCTTAAACCCGGTTCGCTTCCCTAAGGGCTGTGAACCGGACGCACGAACCCGAAATGGTTTTGTTCTGCGCATTAGGCTGCCGAAAGGGCCTCGGAAGCGCGGATAGCGACGGGTTCACGAACGATGCGCGTGCCCGGAATCGCCTCAGGGCCAATGGGCGTTCTTGACTCCGCAGCGCGGACTGCTCGAAGAAGCCCATCAGGAATGGCGCCGCCTACAATGTGCACGCCGCTGACACCGCCCTCAAGAGCGCGCTTTGCGGCTTCGAGTTTGAGCACCATACCGCCAGAAACAGTTTTCTTCTGCACAAGATTGCCGATCTCGTCAGAGGCAACTCCGGAAAGAATTTTGTCGCCGTCGAGAACGCCCTCGACGTCGGTGAGATAAATCAATTGATCGGCTTGGAGATATTCGGCGCACGCGGCCGCCATGTGGTCGGCGTTGATGTTATAAAGTTCGCCGTCGGCGCCTATACCCAGACATGCAGCGACGGGAACGATACCTTCGCGCCAGAAAACATTGAGAAGTTTCGTGTTCGCCGCGGTGAGATAGCCAACGTAACCGAGACTGCCTTCCACGTCGTTGTGAACCAGCGGCTCGGCGCGAAAGCATTGCGCGTCAGCGGCGGAAATTCCAACGGCGGGCTGACCGGCGGCTGAAATCGCCGCTGCAAGTTGTTTGTTCAAAAGCCCGGCAAAAACCATTACCGCTACATCGCGGGTCTCGCGATCGGTGACGCGAAGTCCTGCGACGAACTTGCTCTCAATACCGAGACGCTTCAGCGTCGTGGTGAAAATACGCCCGCCTCCGTGTACGACCAAAATTTCATGTCCCTGCCTGGCGAGCGAAGCGATTTGTCCGGCGAGCGACTGTACGGTTAGTTTGTCTTCTAACAACGCACCTGCGAATTTGATGACAAGTTTCATTGCAGTCCCGTTTGCTCCTCAACTCCCAAAAGATGATTGAAATTCTGCACTGCCTGACCTGCCGCGCCCTTTCCGAGATTGTCCAGACATGAAACGATCACAAGACGGCGCCCGGACGAATCGAGCGCGAAACCGATGTCTGCAAAATTGGTGTGTGCTACGTGCTGAAGCTCCGGGAGAGTGCCGGCCTTCCAGATGCGGATCATAGGCCGGCCAGCGTAGGTTTTGCGGAAGAGCGATTCGATGTTTTCAGCAGATTGCGGTTCGCCCAGCGTCACGTAGATGGTGGAAAGAATTCCGCGCGCCAGCGGAAGCAAATGCGTGGAGAAGACCACCTGCGATTCCGGCAAGCCGGTATGTTCTGTAATCTCGGGCGTATGGCGATGCGAAAAAAGACTGTAGGCCTTGAAATTTTCATCGAGCTCGGCGAACTGCAAATCGCGCCGCAGCTCTTTGCCCGCGCCGGTCGCGCCGGATTTGCAATCGCAAACGACACTTGAACCCGGCGCGATATAGCCCGCATCCGCAAGGGGACGGACAGCGAGGATCACGCTGGTGGCGTAGCAGCCTGGGTTTGCGATGAGCCGCGCGTGCGCGATTTGCTCCGAGTAAAACTCAGGCAAGCCATACACGGCTTCGCGGAGCCGCGCTGCATGCGGCGTGGGCAGCTTGTACCACTGGCGAAATGTTTCCGCATTGCGAAATCGAAACGCGCCGCTGAGATCAATGATGTGAAGCCCCGCGTCCAAGAGCTGTGGCGCCATTTCTGCCGAAACTTCATGGGGCGTAGCAAGAAATGCCGTGCCAGCTTCGCTTCGAGCGATTGCATCCACCGAGAGAGAGCGAACCGGAGCTTGTCCCCAGCCGCGAAGTTGCGGAAACAGTTCGGTCAAGCAATGGGTTCCCTGCGGTTCGCGTACATAAAAGGTTAGCGACTTCGCTTCGCGATGGCGCAAAAGAATTTTGGCCAGTTCAAATCCCGTATAGCCGGAAACACCTATCACCGCGATGTTTTGTGGATCTTTCATTTTATGAAGCGCGGCTGCGCAGCGGGGAGCCCACGAACGATTCGATTTTCTGTTGAAGCGATTCACGCTGGCGCTTGTTGGGCGTGATGATGAGCACAGTGTCGTCCCCGGCGATGGTCCCGGCAATTTCCGGGAACTTCGCTCCATCCACTGCGGCAGCAAGTGGCTGCGCGCCGCTCGGCGGCGTCTTCAGCACCAGCAGATTTTCCGCCGGGCGAATATCGAGCAGGAATTCGCCAAGCGCCCTGGCGAGCGGAGGAATCGGCGCCGTTTCCTCGGGAAGCGCCGAAGCGGGCCGGTAGCCTCCCGGTGTTTTCACGAGCTTCAGCTCCTGCAGGTCACGGGAAAGAGTCGCCTGGGTGACGCGAAGACGCTGGGTCCAAAGGCGGCGGCGCAATTCTTCCTGATTTGCGATGCGCTCGGACGTGACGAGGCGCAGGATCTGACCGTGCCGAAATGTTTTCGCGCTTCCCATGCTTCGCTAAATATTCAGCCTCCTGTATAAAAATACAGTGAGCTGAATAATATTGTCAACCCTTTTGTGCGAATCGCTTACGCCCTCTGGCCGAGAGGGCAGGCTGACGCCGAGCGCACATGGAAAACCGACTTCGCTGGCTTTTCCGAGTCGGGTGTTGTTACTTTTGTTACAGACACGAAGATGCTCATTCCCTGCCAGATTGCAGGTTGCAAAAGCGCCGCGCCAGCCGCCCTCGAGGGGCAGAAACTTTGCGTGCTGCACTACACCCTTTCCCTAGAATCCAGCTGCTCGGAGATGCGCAGGGAGACTGCCCTGGGCAATGCTCCGCACGAACGGCAGCGCGAAATCATGCGGTTCATCACGGAAAGCGGCGAGAAGTTAGCGCGGGTGGCGACCAGCGGAATGCCGCTGACCGACGATCTGAAGGCCCGCATCCTGAGCACTTTTCTGACCTTGATGAATCTGCGCGAGAACCTCGATCGCGCCAATATGCGTTCTTCACCCGGGCGCAGCGGCGCTTTCCGCTAGTCCTAGAGCCTGCAGCGATTCCGTAAAATTTCAGGAATGCTTTTGTCGGACGAACTATGTTCCGACGTAACGTGCGTAGAGCGAGCGGGCGACGGCTGGGTCCGTCGAACCTTTCAATACTGCGCGGCCATCGCTAAAGACGGTCATCTCGTAGGGTGGGACCCCAAATTTCAGCAGAAAGTCGTTTTTCTTTACCGCGATGCCTGCGACGGAAAGCTTTCTGGCAAGCGCGGCAAGATCGAGCGAGCGCCTGCGCTCGTGAATCTGCACCGAATCGCGGCCGCACAGTGTGATATGTGGCTGCGATTCTCCTTCCAGGTAGGAATGTTCACGGCGAACGCAGGCGCGGCAGTTCGGGTTGCGCGCGACTGCGATGGACTGCATTCGGCCGCTCCAAACGTCGCAGGACAGGAGGCGATTGTGCAGCGCTTCGGTATGCCCGGACAGAATTTTTAGCGCCTCTGCGACTTCAAGCGAGGCCACGAGGTTCACTATGGGCCCCAAGACACCTACTGTGTCGCAGGTTTCCTCCAGCATCGAGCCTGCAGGAGGAGTTTCAAGTATGCACGCCAGACAAGCCGTCGTTCCCGGGCGAATCGCGCACGTCAAGCCATAGCTGCCAACCGCTGCCGCATAAATCCAGGGTTTGTCAGAATGAACAGCAAAGTCGTTGAGCAGGAATCGCGTCTCAAAGTTGTCCGTGCCGTCGAGGATCAAGTCAAAACCCTCGAGGAGTTCGGCGATATTTCGCGGAGTGAGGTCGGAAACGACACCCTCGATTGCGATCTCCGAATTCAGCTGGCGAAGCTTGGCTTCCGCTGCCACAGCCTTTGGCAATGCCTCGCGGGCATCATTTTCGTCGAAAAGCGCCTGCCGGTGGAGGTTGGATGGCTCGACAAAGTCGCGATCGACGACACGAAGTCGTCCCACTCCGGCCCGCGCAAGCAACTGGGCCGCAGAAGCACCGATGGCGCCGCAACCCACAATGACAGCGCGCGATGCCAGCAATTTGCGTTGGCCTTCCTCGCCCATGCCGGCAAAAAGAATTTGGCGAGAGTATCTTTCAGAAACGGGGTTAATAGGCAGAACCAGTAACCTCTTCGGAGCGAGCCGCGCGTCCATAACATGATAGCCCCAAAGAGCGCGAGGCGGGCAACGCCCCTGTGCTACGCTTCGTCTGAGCGATTGTGGGAGCATGAGGGCGGATTGTGTGAGAAGGCTTTGCGGTGCGGTGCTCGCGGCGTTCCTTTGCGGAGGAGTGCCCTCAAGCGTTTTGGCCCAAGAAATCGGCGCGCAAAATCCATTGCCTGCGGAGCAGGCGCCAGTGGTCGGCGAAGTCCGAATGGTGAGCGAGGATGGACAAGTCCTGAAGGCTTCAACTTCAGCCATCACGGTGGAAGTCGGCAAACCTCTCGATCGCGAAAAGGTCTCAGCCAGCCTTAGATCTCTCTACCGGACCGGCGTTTATTCCGACATTCGGGCCATTTCTGAGCACGTGGAGGGCGGAATTCGCGTTGATTTCGTCGTCCGCGAAAATCTCTTCTTCAACCAGGTCATCGTACTTGGCCTAAAGCCGCCGCCGAGCGAAGCGTCGGCGGCGGCCGCCATGCAAATCACGCTCGGCGATGCCTTTCGCAAACAGACCCTGGACGAAGCTCTGGACCGTCTAAAGGCGCGTCTGCAAGAAGAAGGGCTTTACACCGCAAAAATCAACACCGAATTGCGCCCTCACCCTGCCGAACATCAGATGGATGTGGTGGTTTCGATTGACCCAGGCGCGCGTGTTCGGGTTGGCGCGATCCATCTGACAAACAATACCGAATACCTGGACAGCGAAATTGCTTCGAGGTTCAAATTAAAGGCTGGCAAGGAAATTACCAGCGTCAAAATACAGAACGGCACAAGCCGCATACGCAAATTCCTCGTTAAAAAGGGCCACTTGAGCGGCCGCGCAGCGGTGCGCCGAGGCACATACGACAGCGCAAAAAATACCGTGGATCTCACGCTTGATGTTTCAGAAGGGGCTCGGGTAAAGGTTGAAGTTGCCGGCGCGAAATTCTCCAGAGGTGAGTTGAAAAAATTGATTCCCATCTATCAGGAAGGGGCAGTTGACCCGGACCTCCTTGAGGAAGGGAAGCGAAACATTCGAGAGCGTCTTGAACGAGAAGGTTATTTCGATGCGAGCGTGGAATACGCTTCAGCAATGCGCGAAGTGCAAACCAAGAGCTGGAAGGGTCAGGAACAAGTCATCACCTACACCATTGAACGCGGCGATCGCCACAAACTTATCGGGATCGAGATAACGGGAAACCATTATTTCGACAGGGAACTGCTCTCCGGCCGCTTGCAAATTTACAAGGCCGCTCTTGGATCGCGCGGTACATTCAGCCGACGCATTTTGGAAGGCGACAGGCAGTCCATGGAGAACTTGTACCGCGCTAATGGGTTTCCCGCCGCGACGGTAGCCGCGCAAATCGAAGACAACTATGGAAAGAAACAGGGTGACCTGTTGATCCGCTTTGTGGTGTCCGAAGGCGTGCAGACTCGTGTGGCCGATTTAAAAATTGAAGGAAATCAGGCTTTCGAGACGCAAGAGTTGCTTGCCGTCATCGCATCTTTGCCCGGGCAGCCGTATTCGGATTTTAACGTGTCGACGGATCGCGCAAACATTCTGGCGCGGTATTTCAATGAAGGATTTCCAGGGGCAACATTCGAATCGCACTCCGGGCCTGTTGAGGAACAGGCTGCTTCCCAAAACAGCATTCCGGCGGGCAAGCTCCAGGACAAGACGAGCGAAACCCGCGCCGAAAAAAAGACCGCTCCAGTTGTGCAAAATGCCGTGCGCCTCGTCTACATCATTCACGAGGGACAACAAGTCCACACTCGCCGCGTTCTGATCACCGGCTACGATCACACCAGGCAAGGCGTGATTCGGCGTGAAGTACAGGTCAAACCAGAGGCACCGCTCCGCGAAGGACAAGTGGTGGACTCACAACGACGACTTTATAACCTGGGTGTCTTCAATCGCGTCACCATCGCGCCGCAAAATCCCACAGGGACAGAGCCCACAAAGGACATTGTGGTGCTCGTCGAGGAAGCCAAACGTTACACCATTGCCTATGGCGGCGGATTTGAAGTGCAGCGCCTTGCCAGCACAACCAACCCCACAGGAGGAGAAGTGCAGGCCGCGCCACGCGGTATTTTGGAGATCACCAAGCTGAACCTCACCGGTCGGGCGGATTCTCTTTCATTGAAGCTGCGGGGCAGTACTCTTCAGGGGCGCGCGCTGCTCGGCTACAGCGTACCAAACACCTTTGGCAATTCGCATTTTAGTTCTCAAGCAACGGCATTCGTTGAAAAAACGCAAGACATCAATACGTTTACCGAGTCACGCTACGAGGGTTCAATACAACTGACTGATCACTTTTCCTCCCGCACGACTTTGCTCTATCGCTATAGCTTCCGGAAGGTACTCGTCTCTAATCTGAATATTCCCCCCGAGGAAATTCCGCTCTTCCAGCAACCCACGCTCGTTTCGCAATTCAGCGCAACGTGGGTCCGCGACACGCGCAACAATCCCGCCGATGCCACCAGAGGTTGGCTGAACAGCGCCGATTTCGGCATTGCGGACACTTATGTCGGCTCTAGCGCCAGCTTCCTTCGATCTTTGTATCAGAACTCTTCCTATCATCCAATCAAGCGGCGATTCAGCTTTGCGCGATCGTTTCGTATCGGTGTGTTGGCGCCCTATCGAGATACGGTGTCCCTCACATTTCCCGCCCAGACTCAGGAGCCGCTGCCACAGCTTATTCCGCTCCCGGAGCGATTCTTTGCGGGAGGTGGCACTTCCTTGCGCGGATTTGCTCTGAACCAGGCCGGCCCGCGTGATTCACAAACGGGTTTTCCTGTTGGCGGACAGGCGATGCTGGTCTTCAATCAAGAGTTTCGTTTTCCGTTGCGATTGCCTTACGCCGGCAATCGTCTAGGGGGAACGCTGTTTTATGACGGCGGAAACGTGTATAGCAAAGTGAATCGCATCACGCTGCGCTGGACCTCGCCGAAACCAATTTTCGATCCTGCAAATCCGAAGCAGTGCCTGTTCAACTGTACAAACGAGCTGAACTACTTCTCGCACACCGTCGGGGTGGGCGTGCGCTACGGTACACCGGTAGGTCCGATTCGCGTTGATCTGGGCTACCAAGTGAATCGGCCCTTCTTCGTGATTCCCATTCCTTGTCCGAGCGGGAGCACCAGCGCAACTTGCACCACCGGCTCGCTCGGTTTTCAATCCACGCAACTCCCCCGCTTGCAGGTATTCTTCAGCCTGGGGTCGTCGTTCTGATGACGCGCGCAAACATCATCTGGAGAATTTCAATATTGTTTTTCGCCTGCCTGCTGGTGCTGCAAGGTTTTTGGCCGCCTTCATCGTGGGCGCAAGAGGTGATCGACCGCATTGTCGCCCGCGTCGAAAGTGACGTCATCCTGCTAAGTGACGTGCGTCTCCTCGCGCGCTATCAATTGCTGGTGGAGGGAAAATCAGAAAGCGACGCCGTCATTCTGGACCGCTTGATTGACCAGTGGATTGTACGCAATGAAGCCACCATTGCGCGTACGCCGCAACCTTCCGATGCCGAAATCGACCGCGGACTGCAACGCTTGCAGCAGAGCTTCGCATCCAAAGACGACTACGAAGCGCGTCGGAAGCTCGCAGCTCTTAGCGAAGCCGATGTGCGCCGTCTGACCGCCGACCAGATTTTTTTGAACAACTATCTCGACTCCCGCTTTCGTCCTTCCGTGCAAGTGGATGAGCAGGCCATTCAGGATTTTTACCAAAACGCGGTGTTGCCTCGCGCCAAAAGTCGCGGACAAAATCCGCCGTCACTTGAAGCAGCTCACGATTACATTCAGGAAGCTCTCGTGCAGCGTGGCATCAATGATCAGGCGGATCGCTGGTTGAAGGAAAGCCATGGACGAATCCATGTGACGAAACTGCTCGAGGAGCATCCCGCATGACCGAGCAACCACGTCGTAGCAAATGGAGGTGGCTGCGCCACGTGGCATGGGTGCTGGTCGCGAATATTACGCTCGTTCTCGTCGCGGGCATTGTCTTTTTTGGAAGTGGTTCGGCGAATCCGCTGATCCGCAGACTGGCGATCCGGCGAATCAATGCTATCACTGGCGGTCAGACCGAAATTCGCAGTCTGTCCATCCAATGGCTTTCGTTGCAGGCTTCCGTAACGGGCCTCGTGATTCACGGAAAAGAACCCGCCGGAACGGAACCACTCTTTGCCGCCGAAGAAGTTCACGCCGGGCTCCGAATCGATTCGTTCTGGGGACGCAAAGTTTCGCTCTCCGACGTAATCGTGCGCGGACCACACGTGCATATTCGCGTGGAAAAGAACGGAACTACCAACGTTCCTTCGCTGCGAAGAACTTCCACCAAGCCGCTGCGCGAAACTTTGTTCGATCTGCGCATTCGTCACTTCGAACTTCTAGATGGCTGGATGCTCTATAACAACGTCAAGACTCCGCTCGCGATTGAAGGAAGCGATTTGCACTTGATCCTGGACGCCGGCGGAGACATGGCTCGACCGCTTTACGCTGGCAACCTCGATTGGAAGAAGCTTACCTTCACGGACAGGCAATTTCTGCCGCTGCCGATAAATGCCGTAGTTAAATTCACGGTCTGGCGCGATGGATTCACAATCGAGCAAGGTCAGTTTGCCATCGGCACTTCGCGGCTCGACTTGCAAGCTGAGATCTCCGATTTCAATTCGCCGCAATGGAAGTATCGTTATCGCGCTTGGGTGAATCTGGCGGATTTTCGCAAGACCTTGCGATCTCCTTTGACGCCGACGGGGAAAGTGGATTTGCGCGGTGAAGGCACCTACGCGGGCGGCGACTTGGCGGGAACCGGCAATTACTCCGGCTCTGAAATCGCTTTGACCTACGACATTTTTCACCAGAGCGGTTTACGCAGTACAGGCCATTATCGCTTGGATCAACACGGCATCGATATCCCCGATTTTGCGGCGTTCGCCTTCGGCGGCAGCGTAAAGGGCCGCGTCACGATGAAGTTGCCGGGTCTTGAATTCCGCGCGCAAACACGAGTGGATGGCGTTCGCGTCGCCCAGGTATTGCCCGCAATCGATCACCGTGGTTTCCCAATCGATCAGCTGCATTGGGATTCGATTCTCTCCGCGGACACCGTGGAAACGTGGAAAGGCGCATTCGGGCATTTCGAAGTTGCCGGCCAGTCCACATGGGCAGCGCCAGAAGAAATCGCGCCGGGTCACATTCCAGTGACGGCGCTTTGGAAATTTACTTACATTCAAGACTCAGGAATATTGACGCTCGATTCGGCGGAGTTCGACACAACCACCAATCATATTCGCGCCAACGGAACGCTCGGTCACGCCAATTCCGCTCTGCAGTTGCATCTTGAGAGTAACGAACTCGAGGCCTTTAACGATTTGATTCAATCCATCGAAGAAATCGCCCCTGGCAGTTCTGAAGAAATTGCGCCTCGCATTCACGGCGCGGCAAGTTGGAACGGCAGGATGACAGGCCCGTTAAGTGGACCCGCTTTTTCAGGACATGCGCGCGGCGAACGCATCGCGTACGGAAAGCTGCATGTGGATTCCGTCGAGGGCGATATGACCTATTCCCCTTCGGAATTTTCCGTCTCGCGTGGCCACTTGAAATATGGCGCGATGCAATCGGATTTCGCAGGCACCTTGGACCTCGATCATTGGAGTTTCCGCCCCGAAAATGAATGGACTGCCGAAGCGAACCTCGAAAAAGTCCCTGTAACTAGCGTGCTTGCCCTCGCAGGCGAATCCTATCCTGTGGAGGGCTTGCTCACCGGCCAATTTCACGGGCGAGGCACTCGCGCCGAACCTGCGCTCACGGGCCTATTTGATCTGGCGAACGGAAAAGTGTACGGGCTGGCGTTCCACCGCTTGCGCGGCCAGCTGAACGTTCAGCCGGGTGAAGCGCGCATCAGTGACGCCGAACTGCGGGTGTTCGCGCCAGGAAAAGAAGCCGGCCGCGGTGCGGGCATCATCACTGGTTCGCTAGGCTATCAATTTGCCAGCAAAAATATTTCCGCCGATCTCGTCGGCGCTGCGCTGCCGCTCGACAACATAGAGAAAATTCAATCCGAGCGTTTCCCGATCTTTGGCCAATTGACATTTCGCATCAAGGCTTCCGGACCGTACAACGCACCCACAGGAGACGGGAGTATCCGCGTCGTGGACTTTCGCGTCGGACAGGAAATTATCGGCAGCTTCGACGGCGACCTGCACTCCGATGGCCGCGTCGCTAAACTTGAACTTCACTCCGCGATGACCAATGGCGGTTTGTCGGGCGGCTATTCTCTTGGCCTGACGGATCCGTATCCGCTCAGCGGCAAGGTCAGTCTGCAAAATATTACTCTCGATCCCTTCCTGCTCACCGCGCTTCACATGCAGCACATTACGGGGCATGGAACCGCGGACGGCGACGTAGCGGTCGAAGGCAACCTCAAGCACCCGGAAAGTCTGGTGGTGAATGCCAGCTTCACGCGGCTGTTGCTGAACTACGCGAATGTGCAACTTGAAAATTCCGGACCCGTGCGCTTTCGCTCCTCCAAAGACGAAATAAGCGTTGAACCTGCAACATTTCACGGAACGGATACCAACCTCCAGCTTGGCGGAAGCGTTCGCTTTACCGGCAGGCGCACCCTGAACTTCAATCTCAATGGCGCGCTCGATCTGCGCCTGTTAAGCGGATTTGTCCCTGACCTAGAGGCGCGTGGTCCCGCGCAGATTAACGCGGTGTTTGAAGGCACACTCGATCGTCCGCGCGTCACAGGAAAAGTACACATCGACAACGCGCAGGCGCGGGCAATCGATTTCCCAACCGGATTGAGCGGTATCAAGGGCGAACTTATTTTCGACGCCTCGCGCTTGTTTTTTGAAAATGTGACGGCGCAGGTCGGTGGCGGCACCTTGAATCTGACCGGTAGCGTCTATTACGCCGATCGCCCCATGCGGTTCGATATCTCTGCGCATACCGAAAGCGCTCGTATCCGCTACCCCGAAGGCATGAGTTGGCAAGTTGCGGGAAATCTTCGCCTCACGGGCACACCCGATGGCGGAACACTTTCAGGCCGAATTCAGGTTGAACGCGTGAACTTGAGCCAGGGATTGGAAACCGCAGGAGCGCTATTCGGAAACCAGGGCACAGCAGGGGCTTCTACCGGTTCGGCCTTTTTGCGAAATCTGCAATTCGATGTGGAAGCCGTGTCTACACCCGATGCGCGCATGGAGTGGCCGAATGCCGAACTCGAAGCCGAAGCCAACTTGCGCATTCGCGGTAGTTGGGACCATCCCATTTTGCTTGGACATATCCATGTCCTCTCCGGTGACCTTTATTTCCATGGGAGCCGCTATCGCGTCGCGCGCGGTGACCTGAACTTTGCGAATCCCTTCCAATTGAATCCCGACATCAACGTCGAAGCCACAACAACCATTCAACAGTACGAGATCACGCTGAATTTCAGCGGCCCTGCCAACAAGCTGTCGCTCTCCTATCGTTCCGACCCGCCGTTGCCCAGCAACGACATCGTCACGTTGCTTGCGCTCGGCCAAACCAGCACCGAAGCCGAGGTCCGCAGTGGCGGGACCGGATCTGGCTCGCAAAGCGCTAGCTCCGGGGCATCTGCATTGCTTTCGGAGGCTATTTCAAGTCAGCTTGGCGGGCGACTCGAACGCCTCTTTGGGATTACCCGATTTCGCGTCGATCCGGGGCTTGCCGGCGTCGGCTCAACCGGCTCGGAAACGAACGCGGCGGCACGCGTCACGGTCGAGCAACAATTTACGCGCAACCTGACCATCACTTACGTCAGCAACGTAAGTTCAACGCAACAACAGATCATCCAGGTGGAATACAACGTGAATCGCAACGTTTCCGTGGTCGCGCTGCGCGATCAGAACGGCACGTTCGGCATCGACGTGAAAATTAAGAAGCGTTTTCAGTAGGTGCGCGGGAGGTGCACAAACTTCCTGCCTACTTTGCATTCACAGAGGTTTAGGGTTGCTGAGAGTCGGCGAGCACTTGCTGCGTTTCGACAGGCTTCGATCGCGTACTCGCCACAACCGCGTGACGGCGTGAACCGTTTCCGCGAACGTTTTCGCCCGCGTTGGGATATTCCGCTCGCAGATCCTGCCACGCAAGGCGTGCTGCCCGATTGCTCGCCGTGCGCGTGGTGACTTGTGCTTCGCGGCTGATCTTCGGCATTTCGGCGGCGATTTTCTGCCCAAGCGGGGAACCGTAAAACTCCATTAGCCCTCTGATCTCATCGTCCGTGAAATGCTTGTCGTAGATTCCCACCAGCTGCCCGGTAACAGCGTCCGCATCGAATTTCTTCTGGAACTCAGCCAGATACGCATTCGTAAACGCCTGCGCACGATCACTGTTCGCCGATGCCTCTACAAATTTCTGGCGATACTGCTCCGTGGCCGCGCTGGCTGACTCCTGAATCGTGTCTCGAGCGCCTACCAGTTCCAGCAAGGAACGAATGTCCTTCTCTTTTGCGGGATCAATCGCCGAGCTTGCCTGTGCACCTTCCTGGGAAGCCTCTACCGACGTATTGGATGCACCCTGAATTGCAACCAAAAACGTCCCCACGTAAATAAGGATCAGCGCGAGCACGGCCTTCATGACTTCCTCCGCACGATGGCTCTAAAGAGAGCCCAGTCTCATAAGGTGTGCTCCAAGCAGAGCCCACCCGGCAACGGCTTCGTTCTAAATCGCCGTCACGTTTATATTGTTGCGAATACGCGCGCGCTTGTGAATTTGGACTGAAGGACAGTGATGTTGCACCGGTGACTGTCCCTGCGTGCAGGCCGTGTTGCAGGGAGAAGTGCTGGGAGAGGAGTTTTGTAGCGCGGGCTTCAAGCAGAGCCCGCACACGCGGCGAAGTATTTTGTGCACCCCACGACGACGACCTGGTCAGGACCGAATTTGCACCAGATCGTCGTCGTGG
>Ga0207646_10002653_pt1 | contig 20973 bp, 18 predicted proteins | sample KBSK5502metaG_FD_184343 | JGI IMG/M metagenome (GOLD analysis project Ga0207646, IMG submission 184343) | Corn, switchgrass and miscanthus rhizosphere microbial communities from Kellogg Biological Station, Michigan, USA - KBS K5-50-2 metaG... | ecosystem: Host-associated > Plants > Roots >... | reverse complement strand
TCGCGCCTGGGTTCCCGCTCATGACCGGAGCGATCGCGTCCGATCACCGTCAGATGCTCCCCTTGACTCACGTGCGCGTGCCCGCGTACTGGACAGCTATGGCGTCTTACCTGAACGGTTCCGCTCCGCCCGGCAACCTCGTCGTGCTCCCCGAGGACGACTTTTACCAGATGCCCTACACCTGGGGCTACTACGGAGTCGACACCTTCATCAGCAACCTGATAGCGCGAAACGTACTGAACCCCGTTCCGCAAGGCTATGCGCCCGCCCAACAGGAACTCCTGGGCGCCGTCCGCCTCGTCCAGCAAGGTCTGCTCGCCCACGACTGGCCGTCTGTGCGACGGACACTCGCGGCTATCGGAACGTCCCTGCTGCTGGTCCGCGGAGACGTCAACTCCACCTTTCCCGGACGGCATATCACCCCGCCAGCGGCACTCGATAGGGCACTTCGCGATGACCCGGCCATGCGGCTTGTCCATCGTGCCGGAAAGCTCGAGCTGTTCGCGCTTCGGAAGCGCATCAGCCCGGCAGGCTCGGCTACTTCGTACGCCACTGTCAATTCTGCAAGGCCGGATCTGCGCGACCTAGCGCTCCTTCGCTCTGGAACCGCGCTGATATCGAGCCCGATGCGGCCCGCCGTTCCCGCCGTGCTGCAGGTTCCGCGTGTTGCACAATGGCGGCTCGCCGGCGGCAAACTCAAGGCCTTTGTCGCGGAGCCGCCCGGTTGGCAGTACCACATCAAGCTGCTGTCAGCCACCGGCGCGCTCAAGCGGCCAGGTGCATCCACCTCGAGGCACCATCGACTCCGGAGGCAACGGGCAGCCCACCCGAGCCTGGTGGCCGCCTCGATGCCGAAGCATAAGCTCAGGCTCACCGCTCGCGTGCGCCATCGCGATGGCCAGGTGGTCGAAGAGCTCAGCTACAAGCTGGGCGATTCCTTGCTCAGCGACGGCGGCTTCGCGTCCGGCACGTGGGGCCCACTCGGCAACTGTGCGGCGTTTCCCGGGACGGCACCGGCGGCGCAACTTGGTGCGCGCGTCCTGCCAGGACAGGGCCCGGCAGGACGGCCGGCGCTCGCCCTCTCAGCGAACGCGAACAGTGCGTGCGAAATCCATTCGCTCGCTTGGCGGTCGGGACCGATCTTCGTGAGCGCCTGGCTCCGCAACGTCCGCGGAGCTGCACCAAGGATGTGCGTCTGGCAATTTCCTACCGACGAATGCGCCCCCATGTCGCCGCTGCCGCCAAGCTCAGCCCTTTCCCGGTGGTACCACTACCAGACGATCGTGACGCCTGATCGCGGGACCCGCAGCCTTAGGCTCTTCCTCTACGCAGACGTGTACAGAGCCGGAGCATTCACTACCAACGAGTACGCAAATATAGTGGTCCGGCGCTCCCCGATCCCTATCCAGCCCGTGGTTGTGGCGACTCCGCGAAGGCATGAGCGCCCGGTAACAGCGCTCTACACAACGGGCGACAGTTTCTCGCCGGACTGGATCGGGCCGCCCGGAGATCAGCATGTGCAGGTGGATGGACTGCGCAACGGCTGGCTCGGCGAGCATTCAAGAGACGTTCCGGTGCGCCTCGGTCCGTCCTCGTGGTACTTGCTGTCTCGTTTTGCATCGCTTCTCGCCGCTGGTCTCCTGCTCGCCGTTGCGCTCTCGCTTTGGCCCGGACGCCGAAGCCGAATAGTCGCAATAGTGCGAGCAGCTCTCGGAGGACGGAAACATGGATGACATCGTCGTCAACAGCCGCAACGGCAGCCCGCGAGCGGGTTCCGCCGCTGCGGCAGAGATCGGGCAGGCCAGCCACGGCGGCACCTCTCCGCGAGGAGCAGCTACGCCCGGCCATGCCAAAGTGTGGGACGAGTTGTGACCAGGGCCAGCGTGACGGTGGTCGTGCCGACGAAGAACGCCGCGCGCACTCTGCGGGCCTGCCTGGAGTCCATCGTCCGCCAGTCGGTGCGCTGCGGCCTCGTTGTCGTCGATTGCGGCTCGGTCGATCATTCGAAGGCCATCGCGTCCCGCTTTGCGGATCTCGTGCTCAGCGCGGCCCCTAATCCCTCGCTGCAGCGCAACGTCGGAGCACGAGGGCTCCCGGCCGACATCATCGGCTTCGTCGATGCTGACATGGTCGTCGGCGAGCACGTCGTCGATCAGGCGATCGAGCAGATCGCGGCCGGGGCAGGCTCAGTGGTCGTTCCTGAGCGCAGTTTCGGCGAGAGTTACTGGGCGAAGGTCCGCGCGTTCGAGCGCTCCATGTACGTGGGGACGTTGGAATGGCCGCGCTTTTTCACCTGGGACCTGTTCGAGGCGCTCGGTGGCTACGACGAGGACATGGTAGCGATGGAGGACACCGACCTCGGGCTGCGCGCGAGGGCCCGGGCAAGGGTCGGCAGGACGTCGGACGTGCTTCTCCATGACGAAGGCGCGCTGACCTTCCTCGCGGCATGCCGCAAGAAGGCCGGCTACGCGACCTGGGTCGCCGCCTTCGGCCGCAAGCATGGAAGCCGGGCGTTGGTGTCGCATCTCAGGCGTCCGTACTTCGAGCATCCCTCGTCGCTCCTCGCCCAGCCGACGCTAGGGTTGGGCGTCCTTGCCTTGAAAGGCGGCGAGGCAACGGCTGTCGCGGGCCGCCTCCTGCTCGACAAGGCTTCAAGGCCCGGGCGCAGCGTCACTGCAGACCCGGCTCGGATCAAGTGACTGCACAAGTCAGCTGGCGAGATCCAATGGCTGTGTTCTTCACGCTGACGCAAGGGGCAGTTGACCTGGTATGACGTCTGCACAAGCACCGACTGTCTGTCGCTTGGTCGTGCCCGCGTACAACGAGGCGGCGCGGATCGTCCGTTGTCTTGAGTCTGTGAGGGCATCGTACCTACCCCCCGGTTTTGAGTGGGAGGAGTGGGTGGTGCACGACGGTGACAGTACCGACGGCACTGCGCAGATGGCCGAGTCATGGGCGGCAAGCCGTCCGCTAGTACCGCTACGAGTAGTGCGCGCCGCTCGGCGCAGCGGCAAGGCAGCCGCTCTGGGTGCGTACCATGCCGAGCTCGTCGCACAAGGACTGCTCGGCCACCTGGTCGTCATCCTGGACGCTGACTCGGCCGTGGCCCCCGGCGCGCTTGACTCCCTGCTGCGCGCTTTCGCTCAGGACCCTTCGCTTGGCGTAGCGTGGGGCATGGATGAGATCGATTCCCGGCGCGTCGGCTACTGGGCCTCGGCCTACCAGATGGAGGCGATGGCGGCTCTGGCCCACAGACTCGGGACAAACGCGCCGCGAGCCTACGGGCGGCTCTTTGCCTACCGGGTGGCTGCCCTGGCGGGCTTCTGCTGGCATGCTGGATTGATCGCCGACGACACCCAGCTGGCGGCTTTCGTGCGCGACCGCTCGATCCCGGTCCGGACGGTGGAGGAGGCCCGGGCGCTGGTGACCCCGGCGGCCAGTAGCCAAGACTTTCACCTCCAGACGCAGAAAGGCATCGCGGCGCGGACCCGCGTTGCTGGCCGCCGCAGGCGCGCGCCCGATCTCGAGCGGATGGCCGCGGCCGCGATCACTGCCTTGCGTCACCCACTGTGGGCCGTCGCCTACGCCGCAGCCCGTGCGGTCAGCGGCGCTCGCCAGAGGCTGTCGCCGACCTCGTTCGGCGACTTGTGGGTACCTCCAGTCACGACGAAGCAGGCGATAGAGGCGGGGTCGGCAGGGCTCTCCGGCCCCGCTCGGGTCCCAAGGCGCCTACGTTCCTAGAACACCAGAGCGGCCTGGCCAGGTCGATCTGGATGAGGGGCAGCGCCCGGATCGCGGGGACTGTCTCTCGTTCAGCGAACGCCGTCGGAAGGCAGAAGAGCGCTTCTCGGGTCGACCACAGGGGTCGACGCGTTGGGCGCTTGGCCGTGCTGACCGGCGCTGCTCAGGCAGCCAGGAGCGCTAGATCCGTGTACTGGTGGTTGGAGTATCGATCCGCCAGCGCGTCCAACTCCATCAGGCTCAGCACCTGGAGCGAACCGCAGCGGAGGGTGTCCCGCAGGTCGATGATCCGGCGTCCGCTGTCGCGCATCAGCTGGTGCAGCAGTTCCAGTCCCGCGGCTCGGCGTAGCCCATAGGGCCAATACTCCATGATGATCGGTGCCGCCGAGTCAAGTAGCCGAGGCGCGCCAGCGAGCACATGGCCCTCGTGGCCCTGTGTGTCGATCCACACTAGGCCGACATCACTCAGTTCGACGTTCTGTTCAGCGAGGACGTCGTCGAGGCGCGCGGCGGGCACGGTGATGACTGGACGCTCCCCCTCGCGGCACAACTCGGGTTCGTTTGCCACCGGTCCGTCATGGCGGCGCACCCGGTGGTCGCCAGAGTTGCTGAACGACAGTTCGAACTCGACGGCTCCGGGACTGTCTGATGCTGCTACGGGGAGCACGCGCACCAGGTCCTGGCCCACTCCGTTGGCGGCGAGGTTGGCTCTGAGCAGGGTGAGGTTAGTTGGTGCAGGCTCGATAGCAATGCATAGCTGGGCGCCGTTCCTGAGGACCATGGGCAGCGTCGTAGTTCCAATATTGGCCCCTACCTCGACGCACGTGAGGCCCTTGACTGCCGGCCGGCCGAGTTCGTTGCCAATGAGGGTGAGGTAGTCGTCGAGGAGGTCGCCATCGGGGACGCGGCCCATGAAGACGATGCGACCCATTGCCTGGTCGTGAGTACTGACGAAATATCTGATTCCGTCAACCGTAGCGGAAAGGGTGTCGGTGAATGGGCAAGCTGCGGCGAATGCCGCCCAACGGAGAATCGCTCGTTGTGGGGGGTGGGGAGAAGCAATGGTTTCTCTGATTAGGCGCACGGCAGGCCAAGCCGTACGGCGTGCTGCGGATGCTAGACTCATGCGGCGCGAAGTGGCGCCAAAGCGGTTGAAAACAAGAGCCATGATGCAAACTCCTGACTTTGATCTGGCTGAGCGCGCTGTCCTAACGTCCTAGCTGGGCATGCAGAGAGTGAGAGAAACACGCAGACAGCGGTGTCGTGTTACGGAGCGCGGCAACGCTAGGACCCCGGATTGGCGTGCAGATTCCTCTCCCGCGAACCGAGAAAGTCCAGAGCACGGCTCCGACTCAGCCCAGAACCCAAAATCTTCAACCGGCTTAGGAGCCGTGCCACGTTGCGGTCCAGCTCTGGGCGCTGACGCCAGGTCGGCACCAGCATGATGAACATGTCGCGCCCGGCCATCGGCAGTTGCTTCATCTCGAACACGTGCTTGTCGAAGTATCTCCACAGCACCCGAGAGTCACAGATGAGCGGCTCATAGATCCCTGCGGCGGCAGCCCGCACGATCACGAGCTTGTTGAAGCCGACGATCATCGGCCGGAACTCGGGCCGTTCGGCCAGGAACTCGAGGATAGCCTCCGTGACGCCAGGCCAGTCCACCCGGAACGGGTCGTCGACGATGATCGCGCCCTGATCGTGGAGGACCGCCGCCCCAAGCCGAAGGTCGGTCAGAGCTTCCTCGCACAGGTGACCGCCATCGATGTGAAAGAGACGATGCGGTCGACCAATCTCGTCGGCAATCAGTTTGGCCGACGGCTTGGCGAAGATATCGAGACGGTTGAAGCCCGGTGCCGCAGCGGCAATGTTGGCCTCGAAGACCGCCCGGTTTCCTGAGCCTGACGCGGACACATTGAGCGTCTGCTCGCCGAACAGGTCACATACCCCCAGTCGCTCCTCGTCTCGCGCCAGCGCGCATAGGAAGGCAACGCTGCGGCCATGGTGCACGCCGATCTCGAAGATGTTGCCTCGGACGCCGGCCGTAAGCTGTGCCTCGTCGAGAAGTGCGATGAGTGCCGCGGCGTCGCGTGAGAACCATCCCTCGATTCGCCGCGTGCGCCGCATAATCCGCCGGACGTCACCTGGTTGCATTCCGGTCCCCCTGTCCCGTGCGCTGACGCGAAACTATCAGCGCGTTGCTAGCTAGAACCGCCTGTTCCCCTTCGCGCTGAAGGCAGCAGCGGAGCCGGAGTGAATCAAACTTCGGCAAATAGGTCACGCCTTCACTGATCCCCCGCACGGCATGAGAAGCCTCGGAGTTCCCCGGGCATTCCGACCTGGAAGTTCGCCGCTGAGTTCGCCGCCGTCTAATCGTTCCATTCCGATCTTGCTTGCAGCTTACGGACAAGGGCGGCTCCTGGCGCGTCATTGGGTTGCGCCGTGACTCGGAGGACGAGTTAGGGATCCAACGCTCCGCTGTGGTCGTCGTTGGATGAGCCGTCGCCGGAGTAGGTCAACGGGACTCGGCCGCTGCCAGCCGGACACAGCCCGAATCGGAGTGACACCGACGTCTATTGCGGTGAACGTCCAGTGGCGAAGCATTTCGGCCAGAAGCCGTATCGGGCGGCTGCGGTAGTGGCGCACCCTCGCTTCTCGAAAGGCTCGACGGACTACTCGCTTGGGAGGAGGGCGAAAGAGCTTTGGAACGGTCTGGCGACTCGCGAGCCCGATCAGCGGCTCTGGCACGTACGCCACGCAGTTGTTCTCGGCTAGTCTCAGATACAGATCGACGTCCGCGACAAACGAGAAACGGGTGTCGAGACCCCCTGCGGCGAGGTACTTATCCTTCCTAAGCATCACGGTTCCCCAGACTGGCGACGAGAAGCGCCAGCGCCGGAAGTAGATGCGTTCGAGAAGGACACGTCCCGGCACGCAGGAATCGAGATGTTCTCGATAGGTCACTTCGACCGCGCCGTCCGCGGCCAGCCGGTTGTAGGCATTGAAAACGAACGCCGCCTTGGGGCAAGCGCAAAGCGCGGTCACCCATCGATCGAGCAGGCGGGGATCGTATACGTCGCCGTCGTAGAGAACGGCGACCAATTCCGCCTCGGCCAGGGCGATTCCACGACTTACGTTCCCGGCCAGCCCGAGGTTGCGGGGTTGGCGCACGTACCGGATTCGTGGATCCCGGGCAGCCCATTCGGCCACCAAGGCGGGGGTTTCGTCGGTCGAGGCGTCGTCACAGACGATCAGCTCGAAGTCGTTGAGCGTCTGGGCCAACACCATGCGCAGGGTGTCTTCGAGCAGGTTTGCCCGGTTAAAGGTAGCGAGCACCACGCTGACGAGAGGAGTCCCGTCGCAGTGCTCGACGTACGGGGCGGCCGGAGGCGTCACCTCGTCTCCTGTCGAGTAGCCGGAGTCCAGCTGAACGCAAGGCCCGGCTGGGGGTCTTTGAACTCACCAGGTGTGAGGCGTACGACGGCATTGTCATCATGGCGCATGGGCTCGCGTGGCAACTTCAGACTAGATACCCTGACTTTGCTTATCCTTGTTTGATTCATCAAGTTAGACCATTTCTAGGCATGACCAGCCGCGCCGACTGATGTTTAGCGAAACCCGGTCAGCTATCCGTCAGGAGATGGTCACGGAGCCTATCGTTGTCCCGCTCCCGCGACAACTCGTTCAGGCCTAGAATCACCGTCAGGCCAGTTTCCCCCCAAGGGTCAGGGGCCTGATATTAGATTGATGCTAGTGTCGGCGTGCTTGCGGCTTGAGCGGTCGGGATAAGGCTTTTACCTTCTTTATCTCCATGACCGCCCGATTTCTGAAGATCGACGTTGAGGAAGCTCGCCGAGGATAGTGAGCAGGCACGCATGATGGTGAGAGCGGCGGTCGCCGGGCTTGGGGGCGGTCCGCATTCGGCGCGGGCAGGGCTTGCGGCCTCGGCGCCGCTCTTGCTTGGCGTGGTGCTGGCGGCGCTCGTCTGCTACCCGTTCGTCGGCGGACGGCTGCTCTTGCTGGATTTCGTCTCCGGTCCTCACCAGCCGCTCCTGCCAGCGGCGGCCTTCGGCCTCGACGGCGGTCTGACCGGGGGAGTCCCGCTCGCGATCGGTTTCCACCTCCTCAATCGCTTCCTTGGGCAGGCAGGTTCTGTCGTACCGGCCGCGGTATTCTTCCCGCTCGCCACGACCGGCGCGGCGCGCTTGGTGCGCGCCGAGGTGCTTCCCGCGCGCCTCGGTGCCGGGCTCTTCTACGCCGTCAACCCCTTCGTGTTCGACCGGCTCTACGCGGGACAGTTTGGGCTTCTGCTCGGTTACGCCTTGCTGCCCTTCGCCGTGACGGCGTTGCTGGATGCCGCGCAAGAGTCGCACCGGGTGGGCCGCGCTGCCTGCTGGGCTGGGGCCACGGTCATGATGAGCGAGCACTTCGCGCTGATTCTCGTGCCTGTGACTGCCGCTATCGTTGTGACCCGACCGCGCCGGTTGCGTGCCTCGCTCCGCCTTGGCGGAGCCGCCCTCGGCGCCGCGGCCATCAGTTCCTATCTGCTGGTGCCACCGCTGCTCACGGGCGCTAGCCCGGCCGGAGCCTTCGCCCAGCTCACCTCGTATCGCACCCGCGCAGACCCGCGAGTCGGGCTGCTGGTGAACGTGGCCGGGCTCTATGGTTTCTTTCGCCCGGGGCCGACCGAGCCGAAGGACCTCTTCTCTCGCTGGCCCGCCATACTCGCAGCGCTGGTGCTGATCGTCGCAGTCGGCTATGTCGTGGTGCTGCGGGATGGAGCGGGCAGGCGCAACGGCCTCGTCTTTGTCGCTGCGGGTATCGCCGGATACTTCCTTGCACTCGGGGACCAGGGCCCGACAGGCGACATGTTCAGGCTCGCCTATGAGCACGTTCCCGGCTTCGTCATGATGCGCGAGCCGGCCAAGTTCGCTGTTCTCGTCGCCCTCGCGTATGCCTACGGATTCGGCTCGGGCATCGCCTGGCTCACGAGCGGGAGCCGCAAGAAGGCCTCCCAGGTTTTGCCCGCCGCATTGGCGCTTGCCTTGCCTCTTGCCTACACGCCGAACTTGCTCGCCGGCCTTGGTGGCCAGGTCAAGGCCAGCGATCTCCCGTCCTCGTGGTCCTCCGCCTCGCGTCTTGCCGGGCAGGCCCCGGTGCTGTTCCTGCCATGGCACGAGTACTTCCCGACCCCCTTCACCGGCGAGCGGGCGATCGCCAACCCGGCGCCGTCTTACTTCGCGGGAACAGTCTTGACTAGCCAGAATCCCGGCCCTGGTTACGCATTCGCTGCCGCAGACCCCGAGCACGTATTCCTCGACAAATTGCTCGGCCCGCCAGTGGACCTGCAACGGCTGCATGTGGCACTCGCCGGCCTCGGCGTAAGGTTCGTCGTCCTGGCGAAGGTGGCCGACTGGCGGGACTTCGCCAGGGTTGCAGTGGCGCCCGGGATCCGCCTGGCGTACTCGAGTCCCTCGGTGGACCTCTTCTCCGTCACACCGACTGCCACGGAGACACACGGCGCCCGCCGGGTGCGTTCTGTTGATCTCGTCGACTACCGGGTCCTTCCCGGCCGGCCAGGCGTTGTCGCGCTCCCCGTTCCCTACTCGCGAGGCTGGACGCTCGACGGTCAACCGGATCTACAGCTCGCAGACGGGCAAGCGGGTATCTTCGCGCCAGCAGCGGGAGGTGTCGCTCACTACGCCCCATCCGACGGTGTTATCGCGAGCGAGATCGGGTCCCTCGTGGCGGCTCTCGCTGTCGCGGTCGTTGCGTTCGTCGAGCGGAGAAGGCGGCTGATCCGGCGCTTTGGGGTAAGCGTTCGCACGTCCCGGCGGGACGTGGTCCTTGTGCATCCTGTGGCCGTGAATCACTCAACCATTCACGGCCCGCAGGCGTCTTAACAGTCATGGCGAAGACATCTAGCGTTCCCTACAACGACGCATTCTTTCGCATCCAGGCAGCGAAGTCAAGCAATTCTGCTGCCGTTGTGGTGCCAATTGTAGACGAGTTGGTACATCCGAGTTCCGTCCTTGATGTCGGGTGCGGTGTCGGTGCATGGTTGGCCGAGTGGAAGAAACGCGGAGCTAGGCACGTCGTCGGCCTCGACGGGGCCTATGTCGATCGATCTCGCTTGCTAATAGATCCGTCCAACTTGCGCACAGCGAACCTTGAGCAGCCCTTTCGTCTCGATCGCCAATTTGACCTCGTAGAGTGCCTGGAGGTAGCGGAGCATCTCGACGAGTCGTGTGCCGATGCACTCGTCGACTCCATTGCACAGCACTCTGATACCGTTCTATTCGGTGCGGCAGTTCCCTCCCAGGGCGGGACTCACCACGTGAACGAACAGTGGCCGTCGTACTGGATATCGAAGTTCGCCCGGCTCGACTTCCAAGCGTTCGACGTGATCAGGCCGCGGATTTGGACAAATCCGACTGTGCAGGTCTGGTATCGCCAGAACATCGTGCTCTTCTCCCGCACGCGCTCTTTCGGTGAAGCCACTCCGGTTCTGGACGTGGTGCATCCAGAGTTGTGGCGCGCATCACATGGCAACGCCGCGCTCCGACTTCTTGTCCGGATGGTGCCGACAGCAATTCGGGCACGAGCCATCGCACGCTTCAGTCCCGTCGGCGCCCCTGAGAAGGCGAGCTGAACCGCCGGTTCTCGCGGAGTCGACATGACATACACTATTGCGACGAGCAGATCCCGATGAATGGCCAAGAACTCCTGCCAATGGGCGCACGCTTGGTAGCCAGAGCACCAAGTCTCATACAAGCTGCAGCCGCCTCAAGACGGTACCGCCAATACACAATGATCTCGACGTTGGGCTTCGTCGATAACTTGATGATTGCGCAGCGATGGGCGCCTCCAGGGGGTGAAGTAGTCGAGTGCGGCGTTTGGCGCGGCGGCATGATCCGCGGTCTGGCCAAGGTGCTGGGGCCCGATCGCAAGTACCACTTGTTCGATAGTTTTGAGGGCCTTCCGCCAGCCAAGGAGGAACTCGACGGTTTGGCCGCAGTTGCTTGGCAGCGAGGTACGACTGCGCGCCCCTACCACGATAACTGCAGCGCTGAAGAGACGTACGCGAGGGAGTTGTTTGAGGATACTGGCTATGATGTGGAATTTCACCGTGGTTGGTTTGACGACACGATCCCGAAATACCAACCCGAACGCCCAATCACCGTGCTGCGCCTTGACGGAGATTGGTATGACTCAACAATGACCTGTCTGCATGGTCTTGTGCCGTACCTGGCGCCGAAAGCGCTGATACTGGTCGACGATTACTTCCATTGGGATGGTTGCGCGCGAGCGCTCCATGACTACCTCAGCGAGACCAAGAGCACGATGCGCATCCAGAGCAGCCGGTTCTGTGGCATCTGCTACCTGATCAACCAGTGAGCCGCGGCGATGCGCAGCCGCTTTGGTTTTCACCGGCGGGCGTTTCCCTCGAGGGCGAGCATGGCCGTCGAGGCCAGCAGCTCGCTGGGCAGCGCGACGATCTCGCACCAGTATCTTGTTCCGCGCCCTCCCTGTCCCATCCTGCCCGCGGGCAACCCAGCCCAGGCGCCGCGGCCGTTGGTACGCATTGGAGGCGGTCGCAGGAGGCGGTCGCAGCCGCCTTGGGCTGGCTGAGCATCAGATGTTGGCGTCTACGCGAGCATCCGGCTCCGCAACCCGCATCGGTGCCCGTCGTCGAGAATGCCTTTCGCGCTGGGTGCGATAATGGGGCAGGACTGCGGGAGGCAGGGTTTGGCGGACAAGGCGACGCGCGGCGGCGGAGCGGCGGTCACGAGCGAGAAGGCCGCAGGCGCAACTTCAGTCCTGAGGCGCGACCAAGCGGACATGGGCTGGGAGTACGCGCCTGCGCGGGAGTCGCGGGAGATCGTGTCGATCGCGCCGGAGTACGGGCTGTTCGTGAACGGGGACTTCGGCCCGGCCCAGGGCAGCAAGACGTTCGCGACCGTGAACCCGGCCACTGAAGAGCCCCTAGCCCGGGTCGCGCTGGCGGGCGGCCGGGACGTCGACCGGGCCGTGAGCGCGGCGCGAACGGCGTACGAGCAGGTCTGGGGCCCGATGCCGGGAGCCGAGCGGGCCAAGTACCTGTACCGCATCGCGCGGATCCTGCAGGAGCGGTCGCGCGAGTTCGCGGTGCTGGAGTCGATCGACAACGGCAAGCCGATCAAGGAGACCAGGGACGTCGACATCCCGCTGGCCGCCGCGCACTTCTTCTACTACGCGGGCTGGGCGGACAAGCTGGACTATGCCGGGTTCGGGCCGCAGCCGCGGCCGCTCGGCGTCGCCGGACAGGTCATCCCGTGGAACTTCCCGCTGCTGATGGCGGCGTGGAAGCTGGCACCCGCGCTCGCGGCCGGCAACACCTGCGTGCTCAAGCCGGCCGAGACAACGCCGCTGTCCGCGCTGCTGCTCGCCGAGGTGTGCCAGCAGGCCGAGCTGCCGCCAGGAGTGGTCAACGTGCTGACCGGAGCCGGCGAGACCGGCGCCGCGCTCGTCGCGCACCCGGGTATCAACAAGGTGGCATTCACCGGATCGACCGAGGTGGGCATCGCGATCGCGGAGGCGATCGCGGGATCTGGCAAGAAGCTGACGCTCGAGCTCGGCGGCAAGGCCGCGAACGTTGTGTTCGACGACGCGCCGGTCGAGCAGGCGATCGAGGGCATCGTCAACGGGATCTTCTTCAACCAGGGTCACGTCTGCTGCGCCGGGTCGCGGCTGCTCGTACAGGAGTCCGTGGCCGAGCACGTCGTCGAACGGCTCCGGCAGCGGCTCACGACGCTGCGCCTCGGCGACCCGCTCGACAAGAACACCGACATCGGCGCGATCAACTCGCGCCAGCAGCTTGACAAGATCACCGAGCTGTCCGCGGCCGGCGAGGCCGAGGGCGCGCGCCGCTGGTCGCCGCCGTGCGAGCTGCCGAAGAAGGGGTTCTGGTTCGCCCCGACGGTGTTCACGGGGGTCAGCCAGTCGCACCGGATCGCCCGCGAGGAGATCTTCGGCCCCGTTCTCTCGGTGCTGACGTTCCGCACTCCAGAAGAGGCGGTCACGAAGGCGAACAACACCCCGTACGGGCTGTCCGCGGGAGTCTGGACCGAGAAGGGCAGCCGGATCCTCTGGATGGCGCAGAAAATGCGGGCGGGCGTCGTGTGGGCCAACACGTACAACAGGTTCGATCCGGCGAGTCCGTTCGGGGGGTACCGGGAGTCGGGGTTCGGGCGAGAGGGCGGCCGGCACGGGTTGGCGGGGTATTTGGATGTCTAACGAAAGCGCTCGGGGGGCTCGGCCGGCAGCTACCGACTCGCCGACCGCGGCTCAACGCGCGGTCCGCGAGCCGTCAGCCGCCAGCCCAGCCTCAGTTGCGGCAGACAGCCCCACGCAACAAGGAGGGGCTGGATCCAGTCGGCTGGTCGTGCGGAAGACGTACAAGCTGTTCGTCGGGGGGGCTTTTCCCAGGTCGGAGTCTGGGCGATCTTATCCGGTGCATGCTGCCCGAGAGGGTGAACTGCTGGCGTGGGCGGCTCTGGCTTCGAGGAAGGATGTGCGCGACGCGGTTGTCGCCGCTCGAAGCGCCGTCCCTAAGTGGGCGGGGGCGACGGCTTATAACCGGGGCCAGGTCCTCTACCGTGTGGCGGAGATGATCGAGGGGCGGAGCGGGCAGTTCGCCGAGGAAATCGTTGATGCTGAAGGGGTTTCTGCGGCAGCGGCCCGGCGGACGGTCGCTTCCGTGATCGACCGGTGGGTCTGGTATGCGGGGTGGGCAGACAAGGTCGCCCAGGTCGCGGGGGCGTCCAACCCGGTCGCGGGGCCGTATTTCAACTTCAGCGTGCCGGAGCCGACCGGCGTGGTCGCGGTCGTCGCGCCCGCCGAGTCCAGCCTGCTCGGGCTGGTCAGCGTCGTCGCGCCGGTTATCGCAACGGGGAACACGGCCGTGGTCGTCGCCAGCGAGGGCCGGCCGCTGCCGGCGATCACGCTGGCGGAGGTGCTCGCGACCTCCGACGTGCCGGGCGGCGTCGTCAACGTCCTGACCGGGCGGACCGCCGAGCTCGCCCCCGTATTGGCCGGGCACTTCGACGTGAACGCGATCGACCTGACCGGCATCCCGGCCGGCGATCGGGCCGAGCTCGAGCGCCTGGCGGCGAGCAACGTGAAGCGGGTGTTCTTCGCCGACGATGACTGGGCCGCGCCGCCCGGGCCGCGGCGGATGCTGGCGTTCCTCGAGACGAAGACGGTCTGGCACCCGGTCGGGATCTGAGCCAGCGCGCGGCGAGCGGGCGTGCCGCATCCACGCCCGCTCGCCGCGCCCCGGCACTCAGTGCGCAAGCACCGCGTCCAAGGTCTTCTCGAATGGGGAGACATCGACCCGATGGCCGGGATCGTGCGGTCCGCAGTAGTCGAGAGTCCTCCTCAGCCGCACGGTGAGCTGGCCGAGCGGCCACGCGGTCAGAGACCGCGCGGTGGCGGTCGACCGGCTGACGCACACGTTCTTGTTGATCCCGAAGAAGGCGCGGCCTCCGGGAACCAGCACCACCTGATGCGGCGTCGCGCTGGTCAGCATCTGGTCGCCGCGGTCACGGTATCGGAATGGCAGCACCCTGCCGTGCCTGGCAATCAGGGCCACGACCGGATATCCGTCCAGCCCGCACCGGTGCGAGGAGTCGTTGCGCAGCACGAAGATCCTGGTCTCCTGCTCGGTCTTTTCCGAGACCAGCGAACCATTGCGTAGCCGCAACTGTCGCAGTCGGCATGCCCGGACTCGCGCCGCGGCGTGGTGAACGCTGTCCGCCCTGGCGTGGGTTTGCGCCGCTTGTGCGACCGCCAGCGTTCCGAGCGATCCGATCACCGCGATGACGCCAGCGACTGCCGGCACCTTGTATCTCATCTCATGCCACCACCTGTCTTGCCGCCCAGGCGCCGCCGGCCCGGGCTCCGCTGGCCCCGCGGCACTTGTGGCGGCCCGATGGGCGCCGCGTCCGCACATTAAGACGACATAACGACAGCATTGGTTGGGCCGAGAGCAGCCCCCCTTTACGGGCGGTCAGATGGCAAAACTGAACATTCTGTAGCTGGAGGCGTGAACGACTGGGCGGTTTGATCGCAAGTGCGCGGCAATGGTAGCGGATGTAATCGAATGCTTGGGCGAAGACTTGAGGCATAGGGGAAGGCTTAGGGTCTCCTAGAGCCCCAAAGGCTACATGTAAGCCCGAACGCTACATCTAACGGCTGCGACGGCGGGATTTGAGCCGGTTGAGCGGCGAGAGTGACCCGGCCCGTCAGATCTGGCCGTAGAGGCGGTCGCCTGCGTCGCCGAGACCGGGCACGATGTACCCGCGCTCGTTGAGCCGGTCGTCGAGCCCGCCGGCCACGACCTTGACGGGGATCGGGCAGTCGTCGCCGAACGCGTTATGAACCCTGGCTACCCCCTCGGGCGCGGCAAGGAGGCAGATCGCGGTCATCGACGCAGCTCCCCGCGAGGCGAGCATCTCGAAGACCGCGACCAGCGTGCCGCCCGTCGCGAGCATCGGGTCGAGCACGAACGTGTCACGGCCGGTCAGGTCGGCGGGGAGCCTATTCGCGTAGGTGGTCGCGATGAGCGTCTCCTCATCCCTGGCCAGCCCTACGAAGCCGACGTCGGCCTTCGGCAGCAGCCGCGACATGCCGTCAAGCATCCCGATCCCGGCCCGCAGCACGGGGATGACGAGCGGCTTCGGGCGGGCCAGCCGGACGCCGCTGGCCTCGGCGACCGGAGTGCGCACGGTGACCCGTTCGACCTTGATGTCCCTGGTGGCCTCGTAGGCGAGCAGCGTGACGAGTTCGTCGGTCAGGCTGCGGAACACCGGCGTCTCCGTGCTGACGTCGCGGAGCGCGGTGAGCTTGTGCGCGATGAGCGGGTGATCGGCGACCAGAGTCTGCATGGTCGGTAGTCTGGCAGGCCGGCCGGGCTCCCGCCGTGGCGACGCCCTATGAGTCCCGCTCCCTCCCTGGCCAGCCGTGCTTGGGCTGGTACCAGGCCGCCGTGCAGCCGGGAGTGCCGCAGCGTACGCACTGATGGCCGCGGCCAGGATGTGTCAGCGCGCCAGGACAGTCGCACGGCGACCAGCTCACGATCACGCGCCCTGGACCCCACTGGTGGCCGGCCGGGCACTGCCCGGGATACGGCCACCATCGCGGACGCGGGTTCTTCCTCATAACTCCAGTAGAACACACATTCGAGCTTGAACCGCTACGAGGCCGGCTCTGGCCGAGATCTCAGTCGCCGCGCTACGTCGCTGAGTCGTCCTGCCCGGATTCGGCGGAGCGGGCTCGCTGTGCGGTCAGCTCGCGTTCGCGCGCGTTGGCGGTCAGCTCGCTGGCGCGGCGGAACTCCGCCCGCGCCTCAGCGGTGCGGCCGAGCTTCATCAGCAGGTCGCCGCGGACGCTGGGGAGCAGGTGGTACCCGCGCAACGACGGCTCCGCGGCGATCTGGTCGACCAGAGCGAGGCCGGCCTGCGGGCCGAACGTCATCGACACCGCGACCGCCCGGTTCAGCTCGACGATCGGCGACGGCATCACCTCGGCGAGGACGCCGTACAACTCGGTGATCCGCGCCCAGTCGGTCTCCTCCGGCCGGAACGCCCGCGCGTGGCAGGCCGCGATCGCGGCCTGCAGGACGTAAGGGCCGCGTTCACCGCCCAGCGCTTCTGCCCTGGCCAGGGCGGCAAGCCCGCGCTGGATCAGCAGCCGGTCCCACCGGGTTCTGTCCTGGTCGAGCAGCAGGACCGGCTCGCCCGACGGGCCGGTCCTTGCGGCGATCCTGGACGACTGGATCTCCATCAGCGCGACGAGGCCGTGCACCTCTGGCTCGTCCGGCATCAACTGCGCCAGGACCCGGCCGAGGCGCAGGGCCTCATGGCAGAGCGCGGGCCGCATCCAGTCGTCCCCGGCAGTCGCCGAATAGCCTTCGTTGAAAATCAAGTAGATGACCTCGAGGACGGAGGCCAGCCGCGCCGGGCGCGCTCCGCTCTCCGGCGTCTCGAACGGCACGCCGGCGCTGGCCAGGGTCTTCTTCGCGCGCACGATGCGCTGCGCGATCGTCGGCTCTGGCACCAGGTAAGCGCGGGCGATCTCGGCCGTGGACAGGCCGCCGAGCAGCCGCAGCGTCAGCGCGACCCTGGCCTGTACGGCGAGCACCGGATGGCAGGCCGTGAAGATCAGCCTGAGCAGGTCGTCGTCGATGTCGTCGGAGACCGCCCGGTCGAATTCTGCCGTGCCGCCGTCGTCGGCTGCCTCGAGGTCCCGGCCGATCTCGGCGTACTTGCGCTCCAGGTCGCGGTTGCGGCGGAACAGGTCGACCGCGCGGCGCTTCGCGACGGTCATCAGCCACGAGCCGGGGTTCTGCGGGACGCCATCGCGCGGCCACTGCTCGAGCGCCGCGACGACGGCATCCTGCGCGAGTTCCTCGGCGAGGCCGAGATCGCCGCCCGCGTAGCGGGCGAGACCGGCGATCAGCCGGGCAGACTCCAGCCGGATGACCGTCTCGATCGCGGAATGCGCTTGGTCTTCCTGTGAGCCTGCCACGAGGTCCGATCACACCATCAGGTGCGTGATCGGGCAAGTCTCGGCCTCCGGCGCCGGACATGACGCCGGGGCGGGCCGCCCGCTCGGACAGCCCGCCCGCCGGTGCTGAGTGGGTCAGTAGACCTGCCGGATCGTGGACTCGCCCTCGCCGACAATCGCGAGGAACCGCTTGGTCCACTCGATCGCCTCGGCCTTGTCGCGCGTCTCCATCAGCGCCCAGCCGCCGACGAGTTCCTTCGCCTCGGAGAACGGACCGTCAAGCACGGTGAAGTTGGTGCCGTCGTACTTGACTCTCGTGGCCTCGTCGATCGGCCCGAGCCCGCCAGTCGCCAGCAGCACGCCGGCCTTGGTGGCCTCCTCCACGAACGCGTCCATCGTGGCGAACATGTCCGGGCTCGGCGGCGGGATCGGGACGGACGGGTCGGCCAGGGTGTATCCAAGGAATCGCATCGTGCTCTCCTTCGGTTCGGCAGGCCAGGCGACGAGCCTGGCGCTGCGTCCGGCGGGACTACGGCCGCCGCATCTGTTCTTTCTGCTCGTGCGTCGAGCGCCGCCGGCTCAGATCGACACGGACGCCAGAGAATTTTTCCAGTCCAACGGAGCGCTCCGGCGACTGTTGTCCTGTTCAGGCGAAGACCTCGTTGGTGGCGTGAACTCTTCGACCGAAGCTTCGTCGTTCAGCTCAGACTTTCGTCGTCCTGCGCCAGAGAAGTTGAGGCATTGCCAGGGTGTCTGAGGCATCGGGCCGACCGCTGCCAGTAAGTTGAGGCACCTTGTGATCATTCGCGCCTGACAGCCACCGAGCAGGACCGTGAGACACCGGTGACGGAGATCCCGTTGGGAGGGGGGAACGTCGCGGCCAGTTCCCAGGGCAGCTGGCCTGGCGGGTGCTGCACGACATGGGCCACTTCCCCTCCGGCACCCCGGCGACGGTGGGGGCGGCCGTGCTCAGCGGGCGCCGCACGATCCAGGAGCTGGTCGACCGCTACGGCATCCGCCACCAGGGTGTCCGCCAACTGCTGCTGGACTACCTGGCACGGCGTGAACCCGAGATGGACTACTCCACCTTGGACCAGCTGTCCCGCTCGCTGGCCGGGCTGTTCTGGGCCAAGATCGAGGCCCTGGCCCCCGGCCAGTCGGCCGCCTCAACCCTCGCCGGCGACGAGATGATCACCGTCACCGGCCGTACCTACCAGCGCGTCTGGACCGCGGTGAGCGGCACGCTGACGGTGCCGAATGCCTTCTCGCTGCTGAGCGGGCCGCGGGGGGAGGTCGTCACGGTGTCGTCACGGCACATGTCGCTGGTCCGCCTCGGCGCGTGACGCGGATGGCTCAGGCGGCGCCGGGCCCGGCCGGCGCCGCCTGAGCCGCGCCAGCGCTGCGACCTATGAGCGGCTGGAGGTCGTGCCGACCGGCTCGCTGTCGGATGACGAGCTCGCAACCTTGCGCAGCGACGGCGGCGAGGGGAACGTCCACTTCCGCGCGACGGGTTCAGGCTCAGCCGCTGGCATCGCGGCCCCAGCGCGATCGGCGATACTCGCGTCGCGCACAGACACGAGCGACAGTCGGCCCAGCGCGACGGACGCGATGCATACGATCACGACCCCGAGGCCGGTGAAGAACCCGATCTGCTCCATCGCCCTGGCGATATGGCCCCCGACCGGCACGCCCTGCGCCGGCAGGTTGTTCGTCCAGATCGGCGCGAGCGCGCTGCCGACGGCGAACCATGCGCCGCCCGCCGCCGCCAGCGACGCCCCGAGCAGCGCGATCGGCCGCAGCCTGCTAGTCAACAGGACAAGCCCGCCGAGCAGCGTGCCGGCGGCCGGCAGGATTTCCAGCCACAGCCGCCCCGACGTCATCTTCCACGCGTGATCTGGCGTGTAGGCGTAGTGGACATACGGGCCGACGAGCGGGACAAGCCCGCCCCAGATCCCCAGCAACACGAGCAGCACGCCGCTCAGGGCGCCGCGGCTCCTTGAGACCTTGATCATCCCAGCCATTCTGATCACTCCCTTGTGGCCGGTGAGCGTCGCCAGCCACTGCCCGCAGGCGCGCCGCGCAAACATCGTCGGCTCGCCCTGCTCCTTCTCTGCCGGGCCTGCGCCCCGTGCGGCCCGCGGGCGGGAGGGCCGGGAGGGTCGCGGGTCAGGTAAGCGAACCCGGCGGCGGCGGTGGCAGAGGCGGGCGGCACAATGGCAGGGCGCGCCAAGTACTCGCCGATCCCGCGACTATCCGAACCCGCCGCTTCCAGTTCCTGAGGGGTGCCGCTTCATGCAGGTCGGATTGCAGATTCCCGATTTCACCTGGCCGGGAGGCCCAGCCAGGCTCGGCGCCGATCTGGCGGCCGTTGCCCGCACCGCTGACGACGCCGGATTCGAGTTCATCAGCGTGATGGACCACTTCTTTCAGATCCCGGTGGTCGGGCCGGCCGATCGCGAGATGCTCGAGGCCTACACCACGCTGGCCTACCTGGCCGGGCACACGTCTCGCGCGAAGCTAGTCACGCTGGTCACGGGCGCGATCTACCGCCATCCCGGAGTGCTCGCAAAGATCGTGACCACGCTCGACGTGCTGTCGGGCGGTCGTGCGTGGCTGGGTATCGGAGCGGCGTGGAACGAAGAGGAATCCAGGGGTCTGGGCATCCCGTTTCCGCCGGTCGCCGAGCGGTTCGAGCGGCTCGAGGAGACCTTGCAGATCTGCCTGCAGATGTGGCGCGGTGACGAGTCGCCCTACCGCGGCACCCACTACGAACTCGACCGGCCGCTGAACTCGCCGCAGGCGCTGTCGAAGCCGCACCCGCCGATCATGATCGGCGGCGGGGGAGAGCGGAAGACGCTGCGCTTCGTGGCGCGCTACGCCCAGGCCTGCAACCTGTTCCCAGGACCCGACCTCGCGCGCAAGCTCGAAGTGCTGCGCGCGCACTGCGACGCGGAGAACCGCGTCTACGACGAGATACGCAAGACCTGCTATTTCATCTTCGACGTCGGGCCGAACGGGGAGAAGGCGAACGAGATGATCGACAGCCTCGGCGGGCTGGCGGAGATGGGCTTCGACGCCGCGATCGGCGCGGTCGCCAACGTCTGGGAACTGACGCCGCTGGAGATCATCGGCGGCCAGGTGCTCCCTGAGGTTGCCGACCTGTGACCACGCGCCGCGACGGCGCGGCGGACGGCGGCATCAGGTAGCCGACCAGCCGGTCCAGCGGGTGACGCGGACGGCGATGACGGGTCCTGCTGGCGGGTCGCGCCGGTATTGCGGGTACCGGCGGGCGAGCAGCCGGACCGGTTCGGTCATCTCCGGGCGGTCGTCGACGATCGTGGCTTCGCCGTCGGCGCGCACCCACCACAGCTCCGCCCAGTCCTCGTCGTAATAGTCGGCGAGCACGCTCACCCTCGGGTCTGAGCGGATGTTGTCCAGCCGCCTCAGGTCGCGGGTGGTCTTCGGCTTCGCGTCCACGGCGGTGTAGACGAGGTCGCCGGCCAGGGCGAACGTGACGGGCACGACGTGCGGACGGCCGGTCGCCGCCACGGTCGCCAGGACGGCGACCCGCGCGCCGCCGAGCCGCCGCCTTGCCTCCGCGGCGTTGATCCGCACCGGCCAAGCACCACCTCGATCTTGCCCGGCGCCGGCTCAGCGGGCCAGCGCCGAGACCCGTCTGACCAC
>Ga0207646_10002652_pt1 | contig 20973 bp, 19 predicted proteins | sample KBSK5502metaG_FD_184343 | JGI IMG/M metagenome (GOLD analysis project Ga0207646, IMG submission 184343) | Corn, switchgrass and miscanthus rhizosphere microbial communities from Kellogg Biological Station, Michigan, USA - KBS K5-50-2 metaG... | ecosystem: Host-associated > Plants > Roots >... | reverse complement strand
GAGTGAGTGCGCGTGCCTCATGGAGTATGAGTCCCAAGCCCATGCCAAATATCTCCTCCTCTATCACCTGATTTTGGTGTGTAGGTACCGCAAAAAGCTCTTGCTCTCCTACGGGGAGGAGGTGAAACGGATCTTTGAGAAGATTGCCGCGAGATCGGACTTCTCCTTTGAAGCAGAGGCAGTTTTGGAAGGAACGAACTTTCTGGAGTGATGGAGACTTTTGCTGTACGATTGGCAACGCCAGTCAAGCAACCATCCGCCAGTATATTGAACAACAAGGGTGAAGGAGGGCAATTCATCCACGAAGCTGAAGACTTCGTGGTTTTCTTGCCAGTCGTTTATAAAAGGAGTCCCATCATGAATGGTCAAGCTCCGAATCAAAATGGGTCCACTCCAGGTACACCGGTAACTCCCGGTGGAAAGCCCTCCATATTACTTGACGACCCAATCTTCAGCGCTATCCACGATGCTTTGCAGATGGGTTGGAGCATCATTGAACTCAAAAGCCGGCTGCAGGTCGCGGCGATGAGTACCAGTATCTCCGGCTCTGCGCAGACCAGCCTCGCTAAAAGGCCAGCAGATTCCACCGGTGGCCCGGTAGATAAGATCCTGCAAGAGGTGCTGTCGGCCGTGGAGAATGCCAAATCGCAGGTGCTCCTACCGGAATCGGCCATCTTACAACAACAACCAGCCGATTGGGTGGCCTCAAGACAAAATCTGACGGATCTGCCGGATAACGCCTGGTTTACGAGCCTCTGGCGAGCTACCTTCAGTCGCATCGCGGAAAGCCATAAGAGGAGTTTTCCTGGGAGCAGCACCGCGAATACCTACTATGACCTCCCTGATCCTTCAACTACCCCAAATTCCCAGGCACTGGCTGCAAGCCCTCAGGGGTATGATGCTTCTACTACGTATCTTCCCTACCTTTATCTGTACCCCGCTGGCGGACAAGATTATGGCAACATCGGAATCCAGAGGGACAGTGAGATTCCCAGCGATTTTAAACTCTATGATGTCGCACGGCGAGCGCTCAACTGCTTGACCCTCCTCTATGCCGCCCCGGAGGAAAGTCTCATCCCTGTTACCGTCAGTGAGTTCCAAAAGCAGCTGGTGCAGAACATCTCCAACTATCGTCAGCTTACTGCGACCCTGAGCAACGCTGCACAAGCACAAAGTGAGCCGACCACTCCCAATCAACCTGCTGCTTCTCAAGGAGGTGAAGTAGGACAACCTGGGACTGCATCAGGCGCAACTCCCCAGGACGCCTTCTCCTCCGAGGATCAAAGGAACAACGCGATCCAGCTCGTGAGTAATCAGGCCACCCGCTACCTGGAAACATGGGATAGCTACGCGCGCGAAACCCTCTATGTGAGTGGTGGTGGAGATGCAGAGGCCAATGAGATGCAACTCATCGCGTATGAGGCCGGACGGGCCATGGCCTCGCTCTCATGGGGGATTACGACAGCAACCGTGCCGATCGAAGACGCGATGAATCAACGTGGTGAGGACATACAGACACATCCAGAACTGAAGAAGCATTTGGAAGAGGCCTGGCTGAGCGTTTTCGATGAACGCAGCATCACGAGCATCCAACGCCAGGTCTCTGCACTCAGCACGGCCCTGGATGAAGCCTATTATCGTGTGCACCCAAATGTCTCACGCCAGGATGCCAATGATGTAGCGGTGCAACCGAACCTGGATCTGCCAAGCCAGGCCATCCGGACCGTCTCGGAGAGCCTGAATTACTGGATGCGGGCAGTACAGCTGATCTGCACCGGTGCTACTCAACAGCAGGATGGGACTTCCTCAAATGCGCCTTCTACTGCAACTGACAACACGGCGCAGTCGCCACTAAATGTGCTTCAAAAGGATGCCCAGAATCAAGGGAGTACTTCCTCTAATGGGGATACCCCAGCCACTGCTTCAGCCAGCGGCACTGCAACAATTCGACCTCAGACCAGTACGCAAGGTCAGAGCAGCACGCCCACAAACGCGGTTACGCCTCCACAACCGGCAGCTATACCGGCAATGACGTGGGAAACATCGAGCCAGTTACGCCTGGCGCTCATTCAACAAGCAGAGGTCTGGCAATCGCTGCTGGCAGGTCATCAAAGCTTGCGGGATTTCACGACCAACCTTGTAACGCAGCGCATTTGGAATGATTTCTCGCAAGAGCTCGAGCAGGCTATCAGCAAAGGTCTGCTTAATCCGGTGGAAAGGCAGATCAGGAGGTACGCGATCCCGGTCGCTGCAGTTGTTGGTGTCCTGCTGGTGATCATCGGGGTTGTAGTCTTCCTGCTCGTGCATTTCCCGGGTCTACAACAAAGTCTTATCACGGCCTTTGTCTTTATAGTGGGAAGTGTTCTGGGCTTTTTCGGCACCGTCGCGAGCAGGGTGAGCGCGTTCTTCTCCCCTGCCTCCAATGAACAGCCGGCTGGCGCAACCGCTGTCCCAGGCAGTGCCAGCGCTGTGCCCGCTATCGCCGGCCTGGCTGGCGCGGCGTTGATCGACGCCTTTCAAAATGGCTATAAACAGATCCTGATCGAATTCGATTACCTCAATCACAATGTAGCAGTCACCTATCCTTTGGTTGAGTACTTCATCGCGCATTCTACCCAGCTCGCTAAGAGCAACGGAGCGAATAATACGCAACCGGCTAGCTCTGCCCAGGCCAGCACGAACGGGCGTGGGCGATTCTTCGCACCCAAGAGCAAGGAGAGTTCCAATCAGAGCCTCGCGAGTGAGACTGCAGCGAATGTTGGCTTCCTGATAAAAGATGCGTATGACTTCCTCTTACATATCGTATGGACCGGCCAGGAGCGGGCAGATGAGATAGGGCGGATCGCCCGCGCTGCCTTTGGCCCAATTGGGGCGTTTGTCGGAGCACAAATTACACCTTCGTCCACCCAGAATAGCGCTTCATCAACGTCTAAGGGATCTGCAAGCGCTTCGGCTTCTCGCGGCTAAGGTAAGGTTCAATTGTAAAGAATAGTCCTTGACAGGTTGAATAATCACTCCGTGTCACCCTGAGCCCATTCGCTTCGCTCAGGGTAAACTCCACGAAGGGTCTATCGCGATCGGCAGCGAGATCCTTCGCTTCGCTCAGGATGACAGGGCTGTCCCTTTCTGTTGATGAGAAACTGTCAAGTGCATTTGAACCATGCCTAAGGAACTTATTTTTCACCCAATAACGTCTAACTTGTAGATGCCATGAGATGTGCAGCAAAAATGCCTGCGCAATGGTGCAAAGAGCCTTGAAATCGATAAGGAAGGACTGTATACGATGCTGCCAGGAGTACAACAACGCTTACGGAGATACCTTTGTATTGCACCCGGCCTGATATTCTTGATCGCTTTATTCGCCGGCTGCGGTACTTACACTTACGATCAGGGGGGTCAATCGCAGACTACGCCTGCGCCCACGGCTACATCTCCACAGCAAGCGCAAAACTGTGGTACAGTGAATACTGCTCTTAATGGGCAACCGGTGGATAGTAATCAGGCGAGGCTAGCTGGAAACTGCTTCTGGCAAGCGTTTCAGCATTGCCAGGCTGCGACACTTCTTCTCAAGGAACATAGCCTTGACACCGGAGCAGACCATACATTTACTATTAAAAGCAACAACGGCAAATGCTCGGTCGTAGATACTGTGAAACACTATATCGTTCCCAACAATCAGACTACAACCACTACCTACAGTTGCAGCGGCCTGGTGATGCAAGCAGATGGATTACATTTCATCGCTTGTGGCAATCTTGGCAGCATCCATCTACCGCTCTAAGCAAGGAGTACATATGACCCAAACACCACAACCTGGCAGCGATGAGCAGAAGGCTCACGTAAAGGATTACTTTGCTCGCACGGCGGAGAGCTATGTCGCCAGCTTCTCGCACCGGGCAGGGGATGACCTGGAGAGACTCGTCGAACTGGGGGAATGGAATCCACAGCTCCAGGCGCTTGATATCGCTACCGGGGGTGGGCACACCGCCCTGGCAGTGGCGCCACATGTAGCACAGGTGACCGTTACCGATCTCACGCCGCGCATGCTCGAGAAAGCACGCGAGTACTTGCTGGCACAGGGCGTCAGAAATGCAGTGTTCCAGGTGGCCGATGCCGAGCAACTGCCATTCGCGCCAGCTACTTTCGACCGTGTCACCAGCCGCATCGCTCCGCACCATTTTCCCGACGTGGATCAGTTCGTGCACGAAGTGGCGCGTGTCTTGAAACCCGGCGGGATATTCCTGCTTATCGACTGCATGGCACCGGCTGATCCAGAACTCGACAGGTTCGACAATACTATCGAGAAGTGGCGTGATCCCTCGCATGGGCGATCATTCACGGCGCAAGAGTGGCAAGCATTCTTCACGCAGGCCGGCCTCTCCATCGAACACGTTGAATTTTTCCGCAAAAAACATCAATATGATGATTGGACAGAACGTTCGCGCATGCCTAAAGACGAAAAAGCGAAGCTGGCACGGTTTATTCTAGAGAGTAACGAGCAAATCCAGAGCTATTTCGAGGTCACGCGCAGTCAGGATGGCCAGCTCGTTAGCTTCACCAATGACTTCATCTTTCTCAAAGGCCGATTTGCTTGACAAAACTGAGCAAGCCGTTTACAATACTAGTAACATCTGTTACGAAATGTAACCGGGCGCTGGTGGGATGAGAGGATTACTATACAGGTGGGGGCAATAAAAAAGCTTATGAGCCAGTTCCGCTATTCAAATGTTCCGACGCCTGGATATGCAGACCGCATTAATCAACCGCTGGACAATTTGTTACATACCATCCTGCGGCCACTGAGCAATGTATACGCCGCGTCTATTCCTGAATTGTTGCTTCAGATTCAGGAGGTCACTTCTCCAAAGCAGTTGACAAATTTGGTCAACAGGCTTCAGAGGCGCATCTGGTACCTTTCCCCCGCAAGAACAGCTCAGTGAGAGGAAACAAGTGGCCGATGCTCTCGCAAGGTTGATGCAGCATGCGACCGGGGCTCCGCTACGCTTAGAGGCGGCCGGGTGGTTAGGCCTGTTCGTGCAAGCCGCTTACCTGGCACAGCCGGAACAGGTATTTGTGACACTAGTTACAGCGGCCGTGCACACCTCCGATCCCAATGAACAGCGCGCCTATCTAAAAATGACCTTCGATTGCTTCTGGCCTTTTCGCTACCCATATGCCGCGTACAACTGGGAATCCTTCCCCAACAATGAAGTATTTTACCCGCTGGCGTCATTGCTTTCGCAGGAAAATGACTCGATCCAGGACAGCTTGCTCACCATTTTTGCTGAACTCCCTTCACTGGAAGACGAGGAGATCGTGGAATACTTGCTTCCGGTTGCCCGCGCGTGGTCAAAGCACCCCGACTCCGCACGCCGGCAAAGGATTACTACTATCCTTGCGCTGATGAACAATTACGATGCCCAGGAAGCTCTAAGCCGCTTGCAAGCCGACCTTGATCCACTCGTAAGCGCCGGCGCCAGGCGTGCTGCTGAGAAAGTACGAAGAGCATAGTTCCACAGCTCTCGATACCTAACAAAATGAGTACCTCCTGTCGATACCCGCTGCACCAGGTGTTTCGAGTTTGACATCGCTATGACGATGAAGCGCATTTCTGGAATGAAGCGATTCCAAACACTCAACGGTTAAGTACTCATAAGTTGAGTATAGATGATAAAGGAGAACAAGTCAAGTTTTTCCTTGTACAATTCTTGACAGAAAAGAACCCGCCGCAAGCCGCTGCGGATTTATCCCACGCGGTTAGGCGGGTTTCTCGCGGGCTTTAGCCCTTGCTTGTTGCATTCTGTCTTTTCACGGTGTACCGTTTTTGTTGACAAACGTATGGCAATTTGATATACTTTCTCGATGAAAAAGAAAACTACCATTTATCTAGATGAAGCGGATCGCGAGGCTATTGCCATCATAAAACAACGATACGGAATAACTAGTGACAGTGATGCCATACGATTTGCATTGCGCATTGTGTCTGAACAGGGGGAGAAAAAGAGTGTCCATAAAAACTGATGTTCGGGAGATCGACCCATTTTCCTTACCCGCTCTTCCTCTTGAAGACCGCTTGCATTTGCCAGATGTATGTGCTATCTACTTTGCTCTTTCTAAACAACAAGAGATTCTCTATATTGGGCGTGCCCAACGCTTGGGGCGACGATGGCATACACATCATAGACTTACACAACTTGAGTATATCGGTAGAGTAAAAATAGCATGGCTAGTAATCGAACCTCATGTGCTTATTGATCCCATATGGCTTGAAGAGGAGTGTATTCAGCATTTTTGTCCATTGTTAAATGGGACGGAAATTCCTTTGAATATGGGGAATAGTTACTCGCTAGAAGAGCAATCTAGAGGCCCGGTAACGCTCTAGCAAAAACAGGAAACTATTCAACGCTACCTCGACGCACAGAAAGGAGTCTAAGACATTGGCTAAGGCAACCACCACCATTCGGCAAACTTTGAACCATAAGCCTGAACATGGCGCGTGGTTTGCTGCCAACCAGGCCCTATTCAACCAGGTTACCGCTTTCTACTTCTCCGTCATCCAGGCGCACGAGCTGGTGCTGGAGTTGGGCAAGCAGGAAGCACTCACAGCCCTTGAGCAGCTTACCCACAAGACCAAGAAAAATCCCAATCCGATCATGCCTCTTTCCGAGATAGCAGAGGATGTCCCAGCCATGTTCCGACGTGCCGCTATCCATGCCGCTCTCGGCTCGGCTCGCTCTTTCTATGCCCATCTGAAATCATGGCGTGCGCGTAAGGAGAAAGCGCTCGCAAAAGGGAAAAGGTTCACCGAACGCCCGCCAGTGCCACCTCGGTCGTGGAATAAGTCCACAACGATCTACGCCGGGCAGTGGAAAGAGCGCTCTGCCTCCTCGATCATGCTCAAGGTCTGGACCGGCTCTTGCTGGTCCTGGGTCAGGTGCCGTATCACTGGCCGCGAGCTGCCAGATGGCGCAGCGTTGGGCAGCCCTCAGTTGGTGCGGCGTGGCAAAGAGTGGTGGTTGCATACACCAGTTGAGAGGAAGTTTAGCAGCCCAGCAAAAGTAGAAGAGCAAATCACCACGAACGCACAAACAAACATCTGCGCAGTCGATCTAAATATGGATGGGACGATTGCTGTGTGCACCGTACAAACTGCTGAAGGTTCGACCCTGGCCACCCGCTTCATTAGTGGAGGGCCTGCGGTATCCGGCTTTAGGAAGAAGCAGCTGGGACGGATTGCACGCAATCGCTCGAAAACAGGCTTACTTGCACTTGGCGAGCAGGATAATGCCGATCTGTGGCGCAAAATCAATCAGCGTGACGAGGATTTTGCTCACCAGGTCAGTCATCGCATTGTCCAGTTCGCCAGAGAGCAGGGAGCCACAATTTTAGTGTTCGAGCATCTCGGCAATTTGCAACCGGAGCAAGGCCGCTATAGTCACCGAGGCAATCGGAAGCGAGCCTTCTGGATGAAAGGGCGCATTTTCCGCTACAGCAAGTACAAGGCGTGGAACCAGGCTGGGATTATCACCTGCCGGGTTAACCCGAAGAATACTAGCCGGCAATGCGCCCGTTGCGGTGCGCAGGTCATTCGTTATGCGCAGGGGCAGCCCGAGGAGGGCTATCAGGTAGGTGCGCCTCTGGTCGTCTGTCCAGAGTGCAAGATGCGCGGCCATGCCGACCGCAACGCGAGTATCAAAATTGGGCGTAAGCTCCTGGCTCGCTATCAGCAAGCACCAGAACCCAAAGAGAAGACAGAGGAAAAGCCTCAAGCTCCTCAGCCTCGTGCTGAGAGGTCCGCGAAAGTGGAAGGTGTTATCAGTTCCCAGGACGCCAGAGGGGAAAAGCAACCATCTATTGCTGCAGCCAGGCATGGAACAGGTAACGGGCATGGCACCGCCCACAAAGGGAGGCGCGGGCGGATGGGCACGGCTTTCCTCTCTATCCCTACCACACTACGGCCCCCAATGGAGTAGAGGCCACGCCTCACGTACTTCGAGGACCGACTACAGAGGGGTGGAAGAAGCCGCAGGGTTTTAACCCTCGCGGAGTGTCACTTGCACACATATGGTACAATTTACACTAATTCAGATCAAGACATGCAAAAACGAGGGGAGTGGAAATGAATCGCCGCGCTCCAAGGATTCATCCGGGACTTATGACCGACTTATATCATCCAGATTCTGCCTTTGTCTCGTGGCGCGAGGGTCTCAATGGCCTCACTACCTTTGATCTCTACACGCGCACAGCCCCCTTTGGAGGAGCTTATCTATTGATAGCCGGAGTAGAGGGAGCTTTGGAATTTGTCCAGGCATTTCGCTATACTCCCGAGGAACTGCGCTTTCTTGCGCATATTCGCGATTATGATTCCGCGTTTCTTGATGAACTGGCGGGCCTGCGCTTTAGTGGGGAGATCCTGGCGCTGCCGGAAGGTTCGATTGCATTTCCAAATGAGCCGATCCTGCGCGTCACCGCACCTTTTCGCGAGGCAATTCTTATGGAGTCCGGGCTGCTCCAGGCTATCAATCTTTCGACGCTGATCGCTACGAAGGCCTCCCGCATAGTCTACGCGGCTGAGCGGGGGCGTCCACGGCGAGTGGCAGAATTTGCTTTCCGGCGGGCGCAGGAGCCTTTAACCGTGGCGCGGTCATCGTACATCGGAGGATGCGCCAGCACATCTCTACTCAATGCCGCCTATGAATTCCGCCTGCCTGCAACCGGGACAGTGCCACACGCCCTGATTGAACTGTTCCCGACCGAAGAAGAGGCCTTCGAAGCGATCGCTGCCGCATACAACCGCTACACGCTGCTGCTGGACACCTACAATCCTCGCCAGGCTATACACACCGCGATTGGCGTCGCTCTGCGCTCGCAAGAAACACTGGGACATACACTTGCTGCCGTACGGCTCGACAGTGGCGACATTGCCGCAGATAGCATTTATGTGCGCGAACAGCTTGACAGGGTAGGTTTGCATACTGTACGCATCCTTGCCAGCGGCGACCTCGACGAGTGGAAGATTACCGAACTCCTCCAGGCCGGGGCAGCTATTGATTCGTTTGGTGTAGGTACTGCACTTGGCGCGGGAATCGGCTCAGCAGAGCGGGGCATCGATGGAGGCGCTCTCGGCGCGGTCTACAAGGAGGTATGGTACGTTGACGAGGAAGGCAATGAGCACCCCAAGGTAAAAATCGCCGGGGCTAAATCCACCTGGCCGGGTAAGAAAGAAATCTATCGCCACCCGCAGTGGGAGGAAGATATCATCCAGCTCGCTCCCGAGCCACGTCCTGATAACTATTACCGATTGCTACGGCCCGTGATGCGCAACGGTGAGATCATTCCAGGCAGCCTGCCACCGCTTTCCGAGATACGCGAACTGGCGCAGCAGAATCTACAGATGCTGCCTGAACAGTATCGTGCGCTCACCGTCGATAAACCCTACCCGGTACGCTTCAGCGAGGGTGTGCAAGCGCTCCGCAGAGAAGCGATGCAAGCGACAAATGGCGTGGTGGGTGAATAACAGTCCTGGCACCCGCAAGGGGGCACTGATCCTCCCCCGGAGGGTGCTCCACTACATTTCTGCCTCACAAAACCTATCTAGACTAACTACTAACAGGGTTGCACACATGATATAGTATTTCAGTAGTGGACAGTATATTCATCCACCAGCTTCTGCGTTCCTACAGAAGGAGCATATTTTGGCCGAAATCCTCAAACACACGAGTAGTATTTGCTCGGCCTGCGGCGAGATCATCTCGGCCACTTATGAAGTGCGCGCGCACGAGCGGGTCTTCTTCTCCCGCACCTGCCCGGCGCATGGCACCGTCGATACCGACCTGGGCGACCATGCCGCGTTCTACCGGAACTCTTTCGCCGTCGAACAGCTCATGCTGGAGCGCTATGGCGACGGCGGGCAAACCGATCTCTCAGGAGGCCTCTCTCCTTTCCCGCTGCGCAAGCCCGCCGGGCTGGCCATCCTGGAAATCACCGAGCGCTGCAACCTCACCTGCCCCATGTGCTATGCCTACTCCAGCCCCGCCGAGCGCGATTACTCCCTGGAGGAGATCGAGACCCGGCTGGACCAGTTGATCGCGGTCGAGGGCAAGGGCATATCGCTGCAGCTTTCCGGTGGCGAACCCTCGGTGCGCAAAGACCTGGAGCAGATCGCTACCCTGGTCCAACGCAAGGGCTTCGGGCATTTGGAGATGGTCAGCAACGGCATCCGTCTGGCGCGCGAACCCGACTTCGCCGACAAGCTGGTGGACTGGGGCTTCACCTCCGTCTACTTGCAATTCGACAGTACACGGCCCGCAGATATTGTCAAGCTGCGCGGGGAAGATCTCTGGAACGTGCGCGAACAGGCCATCGTCGCCCTGGAGCGGGTCAAACTGCCCTCCACGCTGGCGGTCTCGCTCTACGATGGTCTCAACACCGACCAGGTGCAGCAGGTGATCGACTTTGCCTGGCGGCATCCTGACACAGTGTGCGCTATTGCCTTCCAGGCCGCCACGCCTTTCGGCCGCTTCGAAGTGGAGAACGGGCAAAGCAATCCCCGCAAACTGCGCATGCCCGAGATCCTCCAGCTCATCGAGGAGCAGACAGGCATCCCCCAGCGCTTGTTCTTTCCCGTGGGCGAAGGCTCCCCGCTCTGCAATGCCTTCACCCTGCTCAAGCATACCAAAGACGGCTACAAACCCGTCGCGCCCAACTTTTCGCTGCGAGAGTTCCTGGAGGTGATCGGGCCACGCCCCAACATGACCCTGCGCATGCTCACGCGCGGACGGACGGCGGTGCTGCCTCAACTCGTCAGCAACATCGGCGGCAGCCTCAAGCTGATGAAGACACTTTGGCCGCATATTGGCAGCGATCCCTCGTTCTGGACGAGCCGCAAGACGCTCACCCTATTCGTTAAGCCGTTTATGGACGAGAGTGACCTGGACATGAGCCGCATCGAGCGCTGTTGCTTCCACAATGCCTCGCCGCGCGGGGTGATGTCGTTCTGCGCACTCAACGCGAGGATGCGCCCGGCCCAGCCGCATGCCCAGGAAAGCGCCTTTGTGCCGCTGCCTACTCGCCATCCCAGGCAGCAGGTAGCGCCTGCTCATTAGTTGGTTTGCCTATGCGTTTCTCAATCATTATGCCAGTGTTGAATGAAGAGGCTGTACTGGAACAGCAACTCGCTTGTCTCGCGCAGCAATGCACCCACTATGAGTGCGAATTGCTGATTGTCGATGGCGGCAGCAGCGACCGCACGGTCGAAATAGCGCGGCGCTATGGCAACGTTATTACTTCGCCTCGGGGCCGCGCTACCCAGATGAACGCGGGAGCCGCTGTAGCATCGGGAGATGTGCTCATTTTCCTGCACGCGGATACACTGCTCCCTGACGATGCCTTCTGTGCTATCGAGCACGCGCTGAGCAGGCCACAGGTGGTTGGTGGGGCGTTCCGGCTCTGTTTCAATTGCAACCGGTGGCCCTACCGCCTCGTAGCATTCACCGCTAATCTGCGTTCGCAGGTACGCAAGATTTTTACCGGAGACCAGGCATATTTCGTGCGCAGCAGCAGTTTCAACGCTATCGGCGGCTTTCCTGATCAGCCCTTAATGGAGGACATGGAGATTATTACGCGCCTGCGAAAAATCGGGAAAATTGTGCTCCTGCCCCAGTATGTGACTACGTCGGCACGCCGGCACGAGAAAATCGGCCTGGTGCGCAGCGTACTCTTCATGTGGTACCTGCGCACGCTCTACAAGTTCGGCACTCCGCCCGCGGAGTTGCAACGCAAGTATCTTGATGTGAGATAGCGAAATTGAACGATGCCTGATTTTGTGTCATGACTGCTTGAGGAGTTGTCTGGGGTACCGTCATCTTATTCACACAGGTATTGTTTGAATATTGAGGACCAGTGGTAGCCCAGACCTCAACTTCACGATAGCCATTGTTGCCGCTGGCATCTAAAGGCACTGGCTCCTCACCCGTTACTGGCATCGTAGCAGGCAGCGTAGTTGGGTCTTTTCCACCCCACAAGGCCTCCAATTGCGTACACACCGTTCCACGAACAGCTAGCACCAGAGCAAGTGCATACATCAAATCATCCTCTTCTAAGCTCATCCTTGCGAGAGGTGCAGTGATGCACTCGCTGAGCGTAGCCTCTCGCGCCGCTCCCCACAAGACATCATAGCCATTTCCTCCCAAAAATGCGTCCCAAACCCCTTCGAAAAAAGCCGCCTCTCGAAAATGCTTGCCTTTTCCCGCCTCTCATGCTACACTACAAGCACAGCAGCCTGAAGTGGCCACCGCCCGCTTGAGGGATTGAAACATGACAACCCCCATGCCCATTATCGGAATCCCCGAAAGCCTGAAGAGGCCGCCGCCCGCTTGAGGGATTGAAACGAGACGACTGAACGTTTTGCCTACTTCCACCGCATGTGCCTGAAGAGGCCACCGCCCGCTTGAGAGGGTGGGAAGTAATTCAGAAGTAGAATTTGATAGGAAATCAAACGAGCTTGTGAAGTAATGCTGAATCTGGATGCTATGCAGCGCTGTACGCCTATCGAGCAGAAGAACCCACCCATCAAGTCCCGGTCGGCACCTCTGATGTAGGGGAAAAAGAAGAAGTAAGAGAAGAAGGATTTAACTCCCTCTCCAAGGCACATGGGACAACCACATGCAGGCCTGGTGAACTGAGCGTGATTTTTATACGTTCTTCACCCTTCATCTGACTCTGCAACTCGCGTCAACAGAGAAGGAACGGAAAAATAAAAAAAATACGGCGCAAATGCGCCACAGTTGCACCATATCTGGCAGAAAGCAAACGCGAGTGCTCATTCGCCATCACAGCCCGGTTACAAGTGTTACAAGTGTTACAATTGATACAAGTGACACAAATGACACAAACCTCATTGAAGACACACTAGAGCGTACTCATCATCTCGAAAGGTGGCCTCAGTCGGTACGGATTTCAGGCCTATCTTTTTCTTCTTTTTTTGCCTGCTTGCTACTCCAGATATTGATATGTATTACCCCAGATTGGTCAAAGCGCTGCGAACATGGTATTATAGGCATCGTCGAAAGCTCCTTGCAGGTTCTAAGAAAAACCTGGAAAAATGGCAACAAGAACATAACATGTAAACTATTGTTTCGATACAATGATATAAGCAGAATCGCAATGGAAGCAGGGTATTGTATGGCTGAAAGCGTTACCCAACCAGGTATTGATCATACAAACGAGCATGAGCATACATCGAGAGAAAATACGGCGTTGAACGGTGAAGAAGAAACGCCGCAAGCAGGTTTGTCTGCATATCCAGCGAAGGCAATCTGGACACCGCGCTTCATGGTCATTTTCGCACTGACGCTCGTAATTGGTTTGAGTGTTGAGAGCCTTTTGACTAATGGGTGGATAAGTGGCTACTATATGGGGCTGTGGATATTCCAGGTATATGTCATATTCAACAGTATTTGCTGGCTGGCCCTGGTCGTGGTGGCACGCTCAAGCTGGGTGCGCATTGGAGGCATTTTTGGATGTATCTGGGCTTTCTTTATGACCGTGAATATTACGATAAATGCGTTGCATATTGATCCCGGCTCGTCCATTCCAGGCAGTGTGAACGCCGCAATCTGCATTGCTCTGCTTGGCTCGTACATATGCCTCTCGATTGCGAGAACATCTTTCAGTCGCCTGGATACCTGGTTGTTTGGACTTGCCCCCATAGCCGGAAGTATTGCTGTCATTGCTCTCTTCTTCTTGACGCCTGTGCATGAGCGCTCGCTCAAAGCACTAGAAAACTTTATAGCTACCATTGCCTTGATACTTTGTATGCTTGTCTGGTGGCTACGTCCAACTTCCTGGAAAACGCAGCCTGGCCCAACCTTCCTGTTCGGCAGCGTTCCTGCTCTTCTTTTGCTCCTCGCCATACCCAGCGCAGGCTTTAACATGTCAAACTTTTTTCTTGCGCATGTTGTGCTCTACTCACCTGGCCGCTTGTCATACTACGAGGCAAGCTTCTTCTTCTCGCAGGTGGCCCTCCTTTGCCTGCTTCTGGGCACTATGCGAGTCCTGCAAGGCGAAATTCGAGCGTAACTGACCGGCGCATCGTCAATCCTGCTCAGTAAGCCGCGCGCAGTATGAAAAAAATTATTGAGACAACGTATCATTGACAAACCTCCCTTGATCGTGTTATGCTCTACCTGGATAACGATACGATGTATCATTATTAGTGGCACTTATGGGTCTTGCCAACGCTGCTGCGCAGCTAGTCCTGCGGACTCAGGCAAGACCAAAGGAGAGGAGGAAATCCACGTGTCTCTACTGTTGAGGAGAGCTTATCCACTGCTCATACTCTTGCTATTTTTGTTAAGCGCTTGTGGGGGTAGCTCCACAGGCACTCCTGGCGGATCTTCATCCCCCACGGCTATTAGCGTCGTGGCAGCAGAGAACTTCTACGGTGATATCACCAGGCAATTGGGGGGCAGCCATGTTTCCGTCACAAGCATTCTCTCCGATCCCAATGTTGATCCCCACGAATATGAGTCTAATGTGCAAACCGCCGAGACGGTCAGTAAAGCGCAACTCGTGATCGAGAACGGGCTTGGCTACGACACCTGGATGGACCGGTTGCTCGCTGCTTCTCCCAAGCCTGGCCGTATTGTACTGGTCGCCGGGGATATCGCTAATCACAAGCTGACCGACAATGCCCATGTCTGGTACGGCTTTGACAATGTGACTACCATTGCCCAGGCGATCACCGGTGCCCTGAAGAAGCTCGACAGCAACGATGCCTCGACCTTTGACAGTAACCTGGCATCTTTCAAACAATCATTGATGCCCCTTGAACAGAAGGTCAGCGCGATCAACTCGAAGTACGCGGGCACTCCAGTTGCCCTGACCGAAACGATCTATCTCTACCAGAGCACCCCGGAAGGCCTCGATGTGCTGACCCCGTTCGAGTTTGAGAAAGCGATTGCCGAAGGTAACGAGCCGCCTGCTGATACGGTGACGATTACAAACGATCAGATTACCAGGAAACAGGTGAAGGTCTTGATCTACAACGTGCAGACCATCACGCCGATCACGACAAACCTGCAGAACGAGGCCAGGAGTCTCAATATCCCGATCGTACCGGTCTCGGAGACCATGCCGCCGGCCAAGACCTATCAAACCTGGATGATGGATCAACTGAACACGCTGGAGCAAGCATTGGCGACAGCGACGGGCAAGTAGCTGGAAAAGGAAGTAGTTTTAAATGGGTCCTGCCAACGACGCTGCGAATCTTGCAATGGGTCCTGCCAACGCTGCTTCGCAGCTACGGACTGCGTCCGTCAGCCAGGACCCAAGGAAGTGTCTACTGACTGCGTCAGTCAGGCAGGACCAAAGGAAGGAGCAATAACCTGGTGAAGGACCCGGTCATTGACCTGGAGCACGTTCGCGTTCAATATGGGCGTCAGATCATTTTAGAAGATATCAGCATGACGGTAGGCGAGGGAGAGTTCATCGTCATGCTTGGTCCCAATGGCGCGGGAAAGACTACCCTGCTGAAGCTATTGCTCGGCCTGGTCAGGCCCAGCGCAGGTGTAGTGCGGGTGTTGGGCAGCCCTCCACGCCGTGGCAACAATGCCATTGGCTACGCACCGCAGCACCGCGTGCTCGAAGCAGACCTCGCCTTGCGAGCACGTGATGTCGTCGGATTCGGGCTGGACGGTAACCGCTGGGGGCCAGGACTGCCCAGTCGCAAGCGGGATGCCATCATTGACAAGGCTTTGCTGGAGGTGGACGCGGCTGACTTCGCGGACGTGCCCATGGGGCAGTTATCGGGTGGTGAGCAGCAGCGCTTATTGATTGCCCAGGCGCTGTTAACCAATCCGCGCTTGTTGTTGCTCGATGAGCCACTGGCAAACCTCGACATCAACCACGAGCAAGAGATCGTGGAACTGGTTGCCCAGGTCTGTCGTGCCCGCAATGTGGCCGTCATGCTGGTCACACATGATATCAATCCGCTGCTTACAGTGGCGGATCGGGTCCTCTACATGGCTGGCGGGCGTGGCGCCATCGGCTCACCCGACGAGGTTATCACGAGTGCAACGCTTTCTCAATTGTATGGCACGCCCGTCGAGGTGGTGCATGCGCTGGGGCGTGTCTTCGTGGTCGGTGCAGAAACGTAGTATCGCCAGCATGCGAAGCTGAGGAAAACGGTTATGTTCGATATCTTACAATATACATTCATCCAGAATGCTCTCCTCGCGGGGTCTTGCGTGGCAGTCGTTGCCGCCGTTGCGGGTTACTTTATGATTGTGCGCGGCCTGACCTTCGCCGGGCACGCGCTGCCAAACATCGGCTTCGCCGGAGCGGCGGGTGCGGTTCTGCTGGGAATTGATCCCGTGATCGGGTTGTTTGTTTTTACTATTGTGGCCGCAATCGGTATTGGTTTCCTGGGCGAACGGATCAACGAGCGGGATACCGTCGTTGGGATCATCATGACCATTGCTCTAGGCCTCGGTATCCTTTTCCTTTCACTTTACGCCGGCTTCGCGGAACGCGTATACAGCATTTTATTTGGGCAAATCGTTGGCATAAGCCAGGCCGATGTGCTGGTTACGATCATCTCCAGCACTGTAACGCTGGCAATACTGCTCGTGTTATTCAGGCCACTGTTGTTCAGTTCTTTCGATCCAGAGGTGGCCGAAGCGCGTGGTATTCCCGTGCGCCTGCTTGCGATACTCTTCCTGGTCTTAATCGCTATCACGGTCTCGCTGGCAGTACAGGTGGTCGGCGCTCTACTTGTGTTTACCTTGCTTGTAGGGCCGGCTGCGACGGCGGTCCGCATCGTGCAGCGCCCGCTCTGGGCCATCATCATCGCCATCGTGCTGGGAGTGAGCTACACCTGTCTCGGTATTTTTTTAGCGGCCATTAGCGTGAACTGGCCGGTGAGTTTTTTCATTGCGACGATCTCTTTTGGCGTGTATCTTCCCGTGCGCCTGCTCTCGCCACTGTGGATAGGACGCCGCGCAAGGCAGAAGGTCACTTCGACACAAAGTGGCGTCTTTTCTTCAGGCCAGGCGGACGAACAGAGTACTTCAGTAGAGACGATGGGACGTATTCAGGGAAAGTCCCTCTAAGGAAGAGTACAGGTATGCTTGAACTGTTACAACACGAGTTTGTACAAAATGCCTTTCTGGCAGGAACGATTGTCGCTGTTATCACGGCAGTGATGGGCTACTTTGTGGTCCTACGCGCCCAGGCCTTTGCAGGAGAAGCGCTGGCAGATATTGGGTTCGCGGGTGCGACCGGGGCAGCTGTGCTTGGTGTCAGTTCGCTCGTGGGGATGTTTTTCTTGACGCTGCTGGCAGCGATGGGGATGGGAGTGCTGGGCGAGCGTGTACGGGGACGTGATGTCGAAATCGGCATGGTGCTCTCCTTCGCGCTCGGCCTGGGTGTCCTGTTCCTGACTATCTACACGCAATTTGGGACGAATGCGTCAGAAGGAGTAGGCGTGCTCTTCGGCTCTATTCTGAGTGTGACGCGCAGCGATGTCATGATTACCCTTGCGAGCGGTGTTATAACGCTTTTACTGCTGGCGTTTCTGTTTCGTCCACTGCTCTTTGCTTCGATTGATCCAGAGGTGGCACAGGCGCGCGGCGTTCCTGTGCGCCTGCTTTCCATAGTGTTTCTGATGCTACTCGGAGTCACGACTGCCGAGACCATCCTGGTCGTCGGCGTGCTGCTCGTCTTGGCGCTGCTGATTGCTCCTGCAGCGACCGCTTTACACGTGACGAAGCGACCACTCACATCGATCGGGCTGTCGGTAGCGCTGGGCCTGCTCTTCACCTGGGGAGGACTGATCCTGGCGTTCGTGGGGACAGGGCGTCATTTACCGGTAAGCTTCTACATTTCGGCACTGGCGGGCATCTCCTATTTCGCTTCTATGATTGCCGCGCGTATACGTACACCACGTCGCCACCGGGATTTACCCCATCCCTGCGGCGAACATGTCGCGCTCCCTGATCGTCGATCACCGGTACAAAGTGATGTGTAGCTCTACCTCAGCCTTATTTGCCAGGAATGAACTGGCATGGTACACTGAGAACAGCCACTTATGTAGAGTAACCGGTGCGACTGGTCGTCACAACGACCATGAGGATTGCCAGAGAGGAAATAGTAACTTTATATGCATTTCAAAGAAGATGTGCGTACAAAATGGAAAGGAAATCGGCATTACATGTTAGCGGAAAAGATTTATGCAGCGTTCGACGAGGTGAGCTGCCGTAATACACGCCCACGACGACTCATTGCCGAACGCCTCATAGAACTTGCTGCTAGCGGAGCCGATTTCACGATCGACGATCTCTGGCAAGAACTACGACAGGAAGATCCACACCTGGGACGGGCAACGGTTTACCGCTCGGTGGAGAAGTTGGTCAACATTGGCCTGGTGGATCGCATTGAGTTTGCCGACGGCACGCATCATTACCGGGTTTGTGGGAGTGATCATCATCACCACCTGACCTGCACGCAGTGCCATCGCATCATAGAGGTGAAAGTTTGCCTCCCCACTGATCAGTTAGCAGCTATTGAAAATCAGACGAACTTTGATATCGAAGGTCATTCCCTCACCTTCTTTGGCCGCTGCGAGAACTGCCGCGTTTAGCCAGGCCTTGATTATAATGGATGCTTTCTCCTCAATTTTACACGATCTCTCTTCCTCTGATACGAAGGCGAGGGGGGCGATGCTGGCACCAATCCGTCTCGGCAACGCGACTGCGTCGCTACAGCTTCGCTGTCAGCCGAGACGCAAGGAGAAGCATCCCCACCACCCATCCACGCCTCTCCCGCCCCTACGCGGCTCTTCTATGACGGGTCGCCCAGCAGGAGCGTTTCCTGTCGTCACGTCTGCTGGGCCTTGTTGTAAAGAGCGTACCAGGTATCATCATAGTAGGGAGAGAACATATGCCCGTACCGGAGGCTGCTGGTGAAGTCGTTATGGCCGTTGAGGTACCAGTTGCCGCCGATCTGAACGAACCAGGGGCCACCGCTGGAGCCACCGGTCATATTGCAGGGGACAGAGACCACCGTGCCACCCCCATGCTGCCAGCTGGTGCCGGGGGAACCTGGACAGGACTGTCTGGTCTTGCCATCGAAAGGAGGCGCGGCGGGGTAGCCATAGGGGTAGAAAGTTTGATTGGCAGACTGATTATAGGCCCAACCGGCACCACCAACCAGGTCGGTCAAGGCGCCCTGGTTATTGGGAGCAACGATGGCCATGCCAAAGTCATGGTGAAGGTCATTTGGCCTGGCGCCTATCCAGTCGGAAGGGACCTCTAAATCGCGAGCGGCCCAACAGCCATAAGGCGTGGCGCCGTTATCGTACAGAGGGCAGAAGATCACGTTCTGCATCCATCCGCCCTGCCAGTAGAGGCAGTGGCCGGCAGTGTCAACCACGCTCTGGTTGAGGCTTGCGACGGCAGTACCAGAGCAGGCGAGGTTTTGACCAGTGGCGCTGGTCAAAAAGAGTTTCCCGACGGTCGAGATGGGATAAGAAAGGCCCTCATCGCGCGGGGGCTGCCCCTGTTGCTGGGCTGCCTTGCCCGCGCTTGTGTCGATGCTCCCCTGGGTAAGACCGGAAGTGCTGCCGATCTGCAGATCGACGTCGGTGGCATCGCGCATATTCGCCACTGTCCAATACTTGATAGCGACGGCGGCGTTCGTCCCCACCACGTGCTCACTGATCGACTCCGAAGGAGCCGATAGCGACGCGGACAGAACACGACCCATTGCAACCAGGTATATCAGGTACGCACCGGCAAGCAAGCAAAGAAAGACCTTGCCGGTCAGGGGGTGGAGAATAAATCTATGCAGTTGTGGCATCATGCCCCTCACTTTCATCAAGCCTGGTGCGGACTAGAGCGGCGTGAAGGGCGTCGCGGACGGCGTTTCCCTCGATCGGGAGTATCGACGTTCGGCAGAGGAGCGGGTTTGGCATCGCGCATTTTGTCCGCTGTCCAATACTTGAGGGTGTCATCGGCAGGAGTCTCCACCGGGTGTTTGATGATCCTGGCCGAAGGAGCCGGTTTCGAAAAACGCTTCGATGCAAACAGGTATACACCAACAAGCAAGCAAAGCAGGACCGTGCCCACCAGAGGCAGGCGGATGAGTCTCTGTTGTTGCAACATCATGGTTCTCTCTTTCAGAAAAGACGGTACAGGCAGAACGCGTGTGCAGGGTATCATGCCTGTCTTTTTCCTCTCTGCACTTTCCAGGAGCAACTCTTTCCCAGGATCAGGATCGCGTTTCCTCTAAAGAGAAGTATAGCAGCAATTCGTGATTTTAAGAAGAGGGAATGCCGTTTTCTTGTGAAAATGTGAACTACGCAATTGACCCTGCTATAGAGATAAACTATACTGTGCTTAACCAAACTTTACAATCATTGTTCACAAACTGCGATAACGTGGCAAGTTGGGCACAATAAACGCAATGCGAGGTGCATCATGTCCACCTATGATAACCAAACGGGGAGACTCGCTCCCCAATCGATGTTACAGCAGCGCTACCTGGTTGTTGGCCCGGCTGGCCGTGGTGGCATGAGCGCCGTCTACCAGGCAGTAGATACACAGTATGGGAACCGCCGTGTCGCCCTCAAAGAGATGAGCCAGGGTCATCTCAACGCGAATGAGCTTGCCGAGGCGACAGCGCGCTTTCACCAGGAAGCCAGACTGCTCGGCTCGCTGCACCACCCCAATCTCCCTCGTATCTACGACGCATTCAGCGAGTATGGCCGTTCCTACCTGGTGATGGATTACATTGATGGGAAGACGCTGCTGCAATTACTCAAGGATGCTGGCAGGCGTCCACTGCCGGTTGCGCAGGTGCTGGACTACGCTACCCAGTTATGTGATGTTCTCGCCTACCTGCACGCACAAAACCCGCCGATCATATTCCGTGATTTGAAACCAACGAATGTGATGGTCACGGAGAATGGCCATG
>Ga0207646_10002651_pt1 | contig 20977 bp, 16 predicted proteins | sample KBSK5502metaG_FD_184343 | JGI IMG/M metagenome (GOLD analysis project Ga0207646, IMG submission 184343) | Corn, switchgrass and miscanthus rhizosphere microbial communities from Kellogg Biological Station, Michigan, USA - KBS K5-50-2 metaG... | ecosystem: Host-associated > Plants > Roots >... | reverse complement strand
AACGACATGGTCGAAACTAATCCGATGAACGACAATCACACCGTCGTGAACCATATGAAATGGTCCATGTCGGGGTATGCGGGACGGCAACTTAACGACGACAGGGCGACCGGCGCCGGACAAACTCCAGTAAAGCTATTCTATAAAAATTACTGCACGACGGCGATGCATTCGCTGAATACGAGCGACGGCATCTCGCAATGCCTGGGCGTAACGACGGACGGTGGAGACCTCTCTAAGATAGTGCCCGTCCACAGCATCGCTCCCGCGCCGGAACACCGCGTCGTCGAAGTCGAAGTCGGGGGCAACAAAGTCAACAAGAATCGGGTCGAAATGTATTATCCGAATATCACTACAGGAAATCGTATTCCGACCGTGTGCCAGGACGGCAGCACAAATTGCGGCAACCTGGGTGACCGGTTCGCGGTTGCACCCTGCGACAATACGACTACGGACAGATGCGGCACCACGGTTATCGATAACTACACGACTTCCTTCCATTGGGCGGAGACAAATTTCTCGGCGGTATGGCTGCGTACGCCGGGATGGTTTCTGATGACAGACAGCTTCATCAGCGACGTGCAGAATGGCGGCGTAACCTTGGTGAGCGGCGGCGATTATTCACGATCGTCGACGCCGACCGGTTATTGGGCGCTGGTGAGCCGCTCGATTTTTGTTGGCGCTACCCAACCCAAAAATCCTTTCGCATATGCTTCGGGGCCACGCAAAGACAACAAAGAAGATGCCGAAACCGGTTGCTCGAATTCCACGGGCGTGGATAGCAGCGGCAAGGTTCTTGGCCTGTGCGTCAGAAAGGACCAGAGCATCTATTTCCCGTTGTCGAACTGGGCAACCGGCCAGCGGTTTTTCAACATATACGACGGACCGGCCCATCAGGCTGCCAACGCATACCTCGACATCAACGTGTCGGATTGCGGCTCGACCGCGGCGACGGATGACGAAAAGAAAAAATGCATGTACCTCGGTACTCCGGGAGTACGAAAATTCCGCACCGCGTGGGGCAAAAAAAACGCAGGCGGCGGCTATCTCCCGAACGCCGCGATCGGCTGGAAGCAACCGAACGGCTTCTTTTATCCGCCGGCGTTTCATTCCAGGGACCTGTTCTTCGACAATGTCGATATCCGCCACTACGTCATCCAGCCGTTGTACAAGCCAGGCTCGTACTACACCGACGACACGCGGGTACAGGACGAGTTTGTCGGCATTAAGACGGGGACGACCGGTCTGATGACGGGCTTTACCGATGTCGACAGGCAGACCGAACTGACCGACGACGACGGCACGCTGACGGGCTTCGCAGCCACGGGCGGGCCGGAAGGCACGATCTCCGTCAACGAGGACGGGTTTTTTGCCGCGCCGCTCCAGGCAGCGCAGTGCAAGTCAAACCCCGGGGTCACCCCCGCCGCGGCCTGCGCAACATCCCAGCTGAGCTCAACGCCGCCAACCGCCCGCACCAGCCCTTACGAATATGTAACGACCGTCATCTATCCCGGCTGCGCAATCAAAGAAAGCGACGGCCCCAATCCGGGCAATTGGGAATTAGCCTGCAATACGACGGACAAAAATACCAGAACAGCTTACCAAGGCGACACGACAGGCAGTCGATGGGCCGCACTTGGGCAAAGAGGAGGGGACTGGTCGCGGGATTGTGCCGGGCCGTACTGCTTCGGCGTCCCGATCTACCGTCAGTACCTGACCGGCGACAGGGTGACGGACAATGGCAAGCCGGACGGCAACGTCACCGATAAATCGACGCGCGAATGGAAGACCTGGTCCAAGTGCAACACGCCTACCGTGAAAGGGCCCGACCCCTACCCTGAAAAGGACCAGACGCCGAAGCAAATAGACGTGGTCAAGGACGATTGCGATTTTCCATTTGCGCGAATGTCCGGCGCGAGCGAATGGCAGCGCAATATAATGACTGTCAATAATGGGAAGTACTACATCGACACGACGCGCAGCTCGGCGCACCAGCAACATAGCTATAATTTGGGAAAGCCGGATGACGGCACGGCCGCCTACGTTGAATGCGACTACAAGAAGGCGGGCGGAGCTTGCGAACCGCGCAGCGTCAACGTGTTCCAGCCAGGGAAGACTTACTACGTGTTTTTGATGTTCGCGAAGCCGACCACAAAACAGACATACCAGATCTATGTCGGCAAGTCATTCAACGCCGCAAAGGACTTCAAGGGCATCAAGATGGTGAGCGTCGAGGGCTTCTTCGGGTGGGACGCTTGGGATGGTGCCGCGTCTTCGACGGATAAGACCCTTCCACTGTACGCGGAGATGATCTCTTCATCGCCAAGCGGCGACTTAGATGTCCTGCAAGTCACAATCGATTTCTCAAAGGTCCAAAACGTGAAAGGCAATACGGTCAGCCTCGATCTAAAGGATCCCAGCAACAAGGGTCAGGTCTGTCGTCCGCTAAGCTTCTGCAAAGGCGGCGGGAGCAACTGCAGCTGCAATCTGAAAAATTTGAAAGACGCCCGCTTGGATGTCAAAGGCTCCAACCTGCAGAAAGTTTGCGACAACACGTGCAAGGAATGGGCGGTGAAAGACCTTGATGCCCCGACATGGGGGCGCGCCAGCAAGCCTGATAGCTGGGCCGGCCGGCTCGGTTTCGCCTTCACGCTGCCGAACGACGGTAGCTTCAAGCCGGACAACTCATACCACCGGCCGAAGCCGGAGCCGTTTCCTGACACGGACGCGGAGGGCAAGGACACAGCCTGGAAATTGGTTAAGTTCAAACAAGGCGCGGGCGCCGGCGACTGCGCCTATACCAAGATCCCCGGGCAGACGGCGCAGTGTGGGGTGCCGGATTGCGCACCGGGAATGGGTCCGCCGCCGTTTTGCGACAAAAAGATCAAGTGAACCGCGTATCCAGTCCAGCAGTGTGGGTCGGACATGGCGGGTGAGCAGGGGCTGAACGGCGGGGCCGATATCGAATCGGTGTTGACCAGTCGCGGCCTGCTGTCGGGCGCGGCGCTGGAGCGGGTGCGGCGCCTCGAGGCCGAAAGCGGCGAGCGGATCGACCTGATCGCCGCCAAGCTCGGTCTCGTTTCCGATCGCGACCTCGCCGAGGCCTATGCCTCGCTGCTCGGCTCGCCGGTCCTGACGCGCGAGGAGTTCCCCGCCGAGCCGGTGGCGGCCGACCGCCTGCGCCCGGCCTTTCTGAAGCGCGCCCGGCTCATCCCGCTGGCCGAGACCGACAGCGCGATCGTCATCGGCATGGCCGATCCGCTCGACGATTCGTCGGCCGGCGCCGTCGAGTTTGCCGTCCGAAAAGCGGTCGAACGGCGCGCCGCGGTGCCGACCGATATCGACGCGGTGCATGAACGGCTCTACTCCGAAGGCCGCTCGGCGATCGACCAGATCTACGAGGCTGCCGGGGAGCGCGGCGATACCGACCGCGAATCGGATCTCGAGCGGCTGAAGGACCTCGCCAGCGAGGCGCCGGTCATCCGCCTCGTCAATACGCTGGTGACGCAGGCGGTCGAGATGCTCGCCTCGGACATTCATCTCGAATCGACCGAAAACGAGCTGCGCGCGCGCTATCGCGTCGACGGCGTGCTGCGCGCGATCGAATCGCCGCCGGCGCGGCTGCGCAACGCGATCATCTCGCGCGTCAAGATCATGGCGAAACTGAACATCGCCGAACGCCGCCTGCCGCAGGACGGGCGCATTCGCATGGCGGTGCGCGGCAAGGAGATCGACTTCCGCGTGTCGACGACACCGGCGATCCATGGCGAGAGCGTCGTGCTGCGCATCCTCGACCGCGGCTCGCTGGCGCTCGATTTCACCGCGCTCGGCTTCGACCAGGACCAGCTGCCGAAATTTCTCGAAAGCCTGATGCGGCCGCACGGCATCGTGCTGGTCACCGGCCCGACCGGCAGCGGCAAGACCACGACACTCTATGCCGCGCTGACCCGGCTCAACGCGCCGGACGTCAAGATCCTGACCGCCGAGGACCCGGTCGAATATGTGCTCGACGGCGTCAATCAGGTGCAGGTCAATTCCGATATCGGCCTGACCTTCGCCAGCGCGCTGCAGAGTTTCCTGCGCCAGGATCCCGACATCATGATGATCGGCGAGATCCGCAATCTGGAGACCGCCCAGATCGCGGTGCAGGCGGCGCTGACCGGTCACCTGGTGCTCTCCACCGTGCACACCAACGACGCGGCCAGCGCGATGACCCGGATGCTCGACATGGGCATCGAGAACTACCTGTTGAATTCGACGGTCAACGCGGTGCTGGCCCAGCGTCTGGTGCGGCGGCTGTGCCCGCATTGCCGCGAGCCCTACGAGGCGCCTGCCGAACTCGCGGCCAGCCTCGATCTGGCGGCGGCGGGTAATGACGGGCCGGCGACACTGTACCGTCCGGCCGGGTGTCCGCAATGCAACGGCCGCGGCTATTCCGGCCGCACGATGATCCTCGAGCTGATGGTCCTCGACGACGACATCCGGTCACTGGTCCTGCACCGGGCCGAAGCGCGCGAGATCCAGACGGCGGCGATCCGCGGCGGCATGCAGACGATGTATCTGCACGGCATGCGCAAGGCGCTGGCCGGCATCACGACGATCGAGGAAGTCCTGCGCGTTACCCGCGAAACCTGACTGTGATGGCCCGCTTTCAGTATCAGGCACTGTCCGCCTCGGGAGAAATCGTCGCCGGCGAGATCGACGGCCCCGATGTCAAGACCGTCATCGCGCGTCTGAACGAACAGGCGCTGCTGCCGATCGAGGCGACGGAAAAGCGCCAGAGCGCCGGCTTCAACCTCGATCTGTCATTCGGCCGGCGCAACGGTTTCCCGCAGGGCGGACTGACGCTGTTCGTGCAGCAGCTGACCCGGCTGCTCAATGCGAGCCTGCCGCTGGACCGGGCGCTCGAGATCCTGACGACGCTGCTCGAAGACAAGCGGACCCGGCGCATCGTGCAAAAGCTGCTGGAGCGGGTACGTGACGGGTCCAGCCTGGCCGAAGCGATGGCGCAGGAAGAGGACGCGTTCCCCAGCGTGTGCATCAGCATGGTGCGAGCCGGAGAGGAAGGCGGCGCCTTGCGTCCGGTGCTGGCGCGGGTCGCGGAATTTCTCGTCCGCTCGGAGGCGATCCGTCAGAAGGTCATCTCGGCGCTGATCTGTCCCGCCATCCTGATGCTGGTGGCGATCGGCTCGATCGTGCTGATCCTGACATTTGTGCTGCCGCAGTTCGAGACGATGTTCCAGGACGCGGGGTCGAAACTGCCGACCACCACCTGGCTGGTCATGGCGGCAAGCAAGCTGCTGCGGGAAGATTGGTGGATCCTGCTGCTCGGCATCGCGATCCTCGCGGCCGTTCTGCAGTTTCTGATGCGTCGGCCAGGCGTGGTGATGTTGCGCGATCGGCTCATGCTGCGCCTGCCGATCGTCGGCGATCTGCTCACCCGGTTCGAGGCTGCCCGGTTCACCCGCAGCCTCGGCGTGCTGCTGTCGAACGGCGTACCGGCTTCGCGGGCGCTGGCGCTGGCCGGTGCCACGGTCGGCAACCAGGTCTTCACCGGCGCGATCGAGACGCTGGCGGCGCGGTTCAAGGAAGGCGAAGGATTGGCGAAGTCGCTCGAAGAGACCGGGTGCTTTCCGAACCTGGCGATCCAGCTGATCCAGATCGGCGAGGAAACCGGCCGGCTGGAGGAGATGCTGCAGGAGGTCGCCGACATTTACGACCAGGAAGTCGAGCGCGTGCTGGAGCGTCTGCTGACGCTGCTGGTGCCTGGCATCACGATCTTCATGGGCGTCATCGTCGCCCTGATGATGGCCGCCGTGATGACCGCGATGGTCAGCATCAACGATCTTGTCGTCTAGCGTCATGCCTCTTTCCGCCGGTCTGTCGCGACAACTGAGCCCGTCGGACCGCGGCTTTACGATTATCGAAATGATGATCGTGCTGGTAATCGTCGCGATGGCCATGACGGTCGCGCCGGCGATCGTCTCGGGTCTGGCCGGCGGCCGGCTGCGGGCGGCGTCGGACGAATTGATCGTGCAATTGCGCGACGCGCGTGGTCAGGCGATCCGCCGCAATGCCCCCACCGAGCTGGTGCTCGATCTGGCGAAGCGCGGCTATTCGGGTCCGGGTGATGCCGGTTTGCATACCCTTCCCGCAGTGGTCGATGCGATCGATGTGACGCCGCCGGAGCTGGTGCAGCGGCCCGGCCGGATCGCCCGCATTCGCTTTCTGGCAGACGGCTCGGCCGATCCGGCACGCATCTCGCTGCGTCATGGAACAAGCACCAACGTTATCGCGGTCGACTGGCTGACCGGCCGGGTACGGCACGATGACTAGACCCGTCGCATCCGACCGGTCCGCCGGTTTCATGCTGGTCGAAGTGGTGATTGCGCTCGCCATTGCCGCGCTTGTCTTCGGCTTCGCCTTTCGCGCCCTGTCGGGAGCATTCGATCGGCTCGGGAAAGACCAGAATTCGATGACAGCGCTGGTGCTCGCGGAATCGACGCTCGACAGGGTCGGGCATGACATCGCGCTGAACTCGCCCGAAAGCAGCGGCAGCACCAAGGATGGGTTTTCCTGGCTGGTGCAGTCGGCGCCTTATACCGACGACCGGATCGCGTCTGCGGGTCCGCTGATGGGCTATGTGGTGCGGGTTACCGTGCTGTGGAAGGAACGGAGCAACACGCGGCAGGTGCAGCTGACGACGCTGCGCCTTGCCTATCGGGAGCGGGATTCGTGAACCGGCGTGCCGACAGCGAGTCGGGGTTCACGCTGATCGAGGTGCTGATCGGCGTAACCCTGCTGGCGATGCTGGCGACCTTGATCGCCACCGGCACGCGCCTGAGCGGCCGCGCCTGGAATTCCGCCGAGCGCCAGACGACCGAGATCCACGACATGGAGGCGGTACAAGGGCTGCTGCGCCGCACCATCCTGCGGGCGCGGCCATCATTCGCCGCCGCCGACCCGGCGGACATGACCATCGCCTTCAGCGGCGAGCCGGAGACCCTCAGCCTGGTCGCGGCGCAGCCGGGGACCCAGGACGACGGGCTATGGACGCGCCAGCGCTTCTACATCGCCCGTGCAGGCGCGAGCCGGGCCTTGTTCGTGAGCTGGCAGGCAGACGCGCCCTCGGCGGCCGGTCAAGCCGCGCCGGCCGGAGAGCAGATATTGCTCGACCACGTCGCCGCGCTCCACTTCAGCTATTTCGGGCCGTCGCGCCCCGGTGAAGCAGCGGTTTGGCTCGACCAGTGGACCAGCCGCGATCGTCTGCCGGAGCTCGTGCGCGTCGCCATCGAGCGCGACGGCGCCGGGTTCCGGCCATGGCCGGAACTGGTCGTCGCCACCCGGATAACCGCCAATGCCGGCTGCATCTTTGATGCGCTGAGGCCGGCATGCCAACGGGTGCGTTGAGGATGGCCGCGCTCGCTCAGTGGACCGCATTGGGAAGCGACGCGATCCGCCGCGGCGTCGCGTGGTGGCTTGGCGAATTGCGCGCGCTGCTGCCGTGGCGCGTTGCCGGTCGCGCGGAGCGTGCGCCGGCAATTCTGGAGGTGTCGCCAGACCGAGCGACGCTGGTCCTGGCGAAACGCGGATCCGCGCAGGTCCAGGAGTTGCCGCTCCGTGGCGTCGATCCGGCCGAGGCGCGCAGGCGCGTACAATCGGCCCTGCGCGCACGAGGGATCGGCGACGCGGTCATCATCCGGCTCGACCCGTCCTTGCTGCTGCGATCCGGCGTCACCCTGCCGTTGGCCGCCGAACGCTCGCTGCGCCCGATCCTGCAGAACCAGCTGGAACGGCTCGTGCCGTTGCCGGCGGCCGAGGTCTTTTTCGAATATCGCGTCCTGTCCCGCTCGCCGGCGGCCAAGACCCTGAATGTCGAGCTGGTAACCGCGACGCGCACGAGCATCGACGAGGCCGTCGCGCTGGCGACGTCGGCGGGACTTGTCCCGAGTCTCGCGATCGCGTCCGGCGGCGCCGCGGGAAACGAGGCCGCCCTAGTCCTGTGGCGGGCGAGCCGACAGGAGGAGTCACTCCGGGAACGGCGGTTGAAACGCGGGCTGGAACTTGCGGCCGCCCTGCTCCTGGTCATTGCCTACGGCGCCTATGTGTACCGGCTGGACGAGCGCCGGGACGAACTGCAGACCGAGGTTGCCCAGGCTACCAAACAGGCCGCAATAGCCCGCGCTCAGGTGCAACAGCAGACAGCGACGCAGAGCGCTCTGGCGCTGCTTGAGCGGCGCCGGAAGGAGCCGTCGCCGCTGGCCTTATTGAACGAGCTGACGGCGCTGATCCCGAGCAGCGCCTGGATCAGCCAGCTCACCCTGCAGAAACGCAATATCGAGATCATCGGATATTCGCCGCGCGTCAGCGATTTCGTCCCGAGGATCAACAATTCCGACTCGTTCTGGAACCTCAAATTCCGCTCGCCGATCGCGCTCTCGCCCGACGGCAAGGGGGAGCGATTCGACATTTCGTTCGACGTCTATGTCGAGGACACGCCGTGACCCTCGCCCTGACGCCCTCGCTCAGCCGTGCCCTCGCCCTCGCGCTTCTGCTCGGCTCGTTTCTCTTCGCCTGGTTCGCGATCGTGTCGCCTCTGATCGGCATGGCCACGGAACGGCAGAGCGACATCGAGACGCTGCAGGATCGGTTAGCCACTCTGCGAGCGACGATTGCCCGCATCCCGGAGCTCGAGCGCCGCGGTCTTGCCGCCAAGGCGAAGCTGGATGCCGCCGGAGGCATCTGGATCGGCGCCAGCGACGCGGCAATCGCGGCATCCATTCAGGACCAGTTGCGGCAGGCAGTGACAAACGGCCAGGGCATCGTCAAGAGCACCTCCTATCTCGGGGCTGCCGCCGACAAGGATCTCCAGACGATCAGGATCCGCCTCAGCGTCGACGGCACGCTCGATACGCTGCAGCAGGCGCTGGCGACGGTGGAGACCGCGCGTCCGCCGATGTTCGTGGAAAGCATGACGATTGCCGGACCAGCCCAGTTTGTCACCGACAAGCCGCCGATCCTGGCCCTGGATTTCGAGATCAGCGCGTTGATGCGGAAGACCGAGCAATGATCCTGCCGGCCAGGATCCGTTCGGCCGCTTCCTTGGCCTGGCGATTCGCAGCCGTCCTGGTCGCAGCCGCGGCCGCAGGCGTCATGCTGACGACCCCGGCGTCCGAATTCGGCGCTTCCGAACGCGCTTCCGAGCGGACAACTGCCCGCCAGTCCGACGAACCCGCGGCCGAAACTGCCGCGCCGCGCGAGGTGAATTACCCGGCCATTGCCGCACACCCGTTGTTCTACCCGTCGCGCACGCCGTGGACCCCGCCCCCGCCACCCGCGCCGCCTCCCGTTGTCGCGGCTCCCTCGAGCCTCACGGCATACGATCTGGTGGGCGTCGTGGTCAGCGGCAGCATGCGGAGCGCCCTGATCAAGGCGGCGCAGGACAACAAGACCGTCACCCTCTCCGAGGGGCAGGAGATCGAGGGCTGGACCCTCAAATCGATCACCCGTGAACGCCTGTACTTTTCTTCCGGCGAGGCGACCTACGAAATGACTCGCCGCAAGCCCTCGGAGATGCAGCAATGAGCAGCGCGCCCACCAGCTTTTCGGCTGCATGCCGACAGGCGATCCGACCGGCGCTGCTCGTTCTTGCGGCATGGCCGACCGGCTGCGGATTGATGGATCTGGACCTGATCCCGGAAACGAGCGCGCCGGTCGTGTCCTCGCCCGCCGGAGCAACTTCCCGGCCGGTTGCGCTGGGCGATCTCTCGAACCGTCCAGTGTCGCTGTCTCTCGGATCGTCCGGCAGTCACCCGATGACCGCGCCCGAGATCGTCACGGGCTCCGGGAGCTTCACCAACCCCGGCGGCCCGTCGCGACGGGCGGAACCCGCGCTCACCGGCAGCGACGTAACCCTGGACTTTGCGAATGTCGATGTTCGCGACGTGCTGAAGAGCGTGCTGGGCGACCTCCTGCATGTGTCGTACACGATCGATCCGGCGGTGCAGGGCACCGTCACGCTCCAGACCGGCCGCCCCATCCCGCGCGGGTCGGTCGTCAACGTCCTGACCAGCGCCTTGCAGCTCAGCGGCGTCGCTCTGGTCGTGCGCGACGGGCTCTACTTCGCGGTACCGGTCGCCAATGCGGCGCGGCAAGCTCCGTTGGGCGGCACGGCCGGCTTTGTCACCCAAGTCGTGACACCGCAATATGTCGCGGCGACCGATCTCGAACGCGTGCTCGAACCGATGGTGCCGCCGGGCACCACGATGAAATCGGATCCCGCGCGCAACCTGCTGATCGTCTCCGGAGCGGCGCGCGATGTTGCTGCCGTGATGGACAACATCGCGGCCTTCGATATCGACGCCCTTCGCGGCGTCTCCTTCGCCCTGTTGCCGCTGAAGAACGGCCGGGCGAGGGACATCGTGAACGAGGTCACCAACCTGTTGACCTCGGCCGGACGGTCGATGGCCGACACGGTCAAGATCATGCCGATCGAGCGGATGAATGCGGTGCTCGTGACGTCGATGCAGCCGACCTATATGCAGCGGGTGCGGTCGTGGGTCGAGCGCCTCGACCGCGGCGCCGGGTTGGCCGACCAGCAGCTTTTTGTATACCGGGTGCAGAATGGCCGCGCCGCCGATATCGCCCGCGTGCTCCGCCAGGCACTTGGTCTCGCCGCAGAGACGGGGCCCGGCGGCGCGGCCGAAGGCCCAGCGGGTCCGGGGGCGCCGCCTGGACCGGTCACCGGCCTCGCGACGCCAACCCAGATCGACAGCCTGCTGAGCAGGTCGGCCAATGCGCCGGGCGGCGGCGGCCCGCCCGGCGGCGCGCCGCCCGGGCGGGCACCGGACCGCAACGCGCCCTTGGCAGGCGTGGCCGCAGCCGCGGCGCTTGCCGACGGTGGCCGGCCGCCGCCGCCGGTAAGCGGGGTCAGGGTCACGCCGGATCAGACGAACAACGCCCTGATCGTCACCGGATCGGCGCAGGATTACGCGCCGATCGAGGCCGCGCTGCGGCAACTCGATATTCCGCCGTTGCAGGTGTTGATCGAGGCGACCGTCGCAGAAGTGTCGCTGCAGAACGACCTGAAATTCGGACTACAGTATTTCTTCAAGTCCGGCAAATTCACCGACATCTTTGGGCCCACTGTGACTCCTACAGGCGGCTCGGCTCTGCCGCCGCCCTTCGGTTTGACATTCCCGGGTTTCGCCTTTCAGCAGGGCGCCAATTTTGCCTTTACGCAGGGTAGCAACAATTGGGTTCTGCAGGCGCTTTCAACCATATCGAAGACCCGCGTGCTGTCGGCGCCGAACCTGCTCGTCCTGAATAACGGAACCGCGCGCCTGCAGGTCGGCGACCAGGTGCCGATTGCCACGCAATCGGCCACCAGCACGTTGACCAACACCGCGCAGACGGTGAACTCGATCGATTATCGCGATACCGGCGTCATCCTGACCGTGACGCCTCGGGTGAATGCCAGCGGCCTGGTGCTGCTCGACATATCCGAGGAGGTGAGCATCGCGAAGAACGTCGGCACCGCCCAATCCCAACAGACATCGCCGACGATTTCGCAACGAAGGGTGGCCAGCACAATTGCCGTCAACGATGGCCAGACGATCGCTCTCGCCGGGTTGATCCAGGAGAACAACCAGAACACGAACAACGGCCTCCCATGGCTTCAGGAGGTTCCGGTAGTCGGGTTGCTGTTCGGCGCGCGCAGCAGGACGTTCACCCATTCCGAAATCCTGGTGTTGATCACGCCGCGGGTGATTCGCGGCCGCGACGACGGCGACGCCGTCACCAGGGAATTGCGCGACAAATTGCGCCTGACGATACCGGTTGTTCACAGAAGGTGACGGAGTTGGCTGCACCGCGTGATCGAGGCATCGCGATTGTCGCCGCGCTGTGGGCATCGGCGATCCTGGCCGTCATCGTCGTCAGCGTCCTGCAGCTGGTTCGCGCCGATGCGAAGCTGGGCCGCGGCCGCGCAGATGTGGCGGAGCTGGGAGCGATCGCCGATGCAGCGGTCAACATCACCGTCCTGGCGCTGCTGAACCCCAAACCCGCGCAGTGGCCGGTCAATGGCGCGCCGGTCAACGTGCCGTTCGCCGGTCATGACGTCCAGGTGAGCGTTCAGGACGAGGCGGGCAAGATCGACCTGAACACGACCGGCGGGCCGATCCTGCGGCAGTTGATGATTGGCGCGGGGCTCGACGCCGAAGCGGCGCGCGGGCTTGCCGAGGGCATCGTCGGCTGGCGCGAATCCGACGAGCGCAAACGGGCGGGCACCGGGAGTTCGGATGTCTCCGGCGCCGGGCACGGCCCCCGCCACGCCTTGTTCCAGTCGGTGGAAGAGCTGCAACTCGTCCCGGGAATGACCCGAGAGCTTTATCGCCGGATCGCCCCGCTCCTGACCGTATACTCACAGGCGCCATGGATCGATCCGGCAGTTTCCAGCGTGGCGGTATTGACCGTCCTGAGCGCGGTCGACAACAGCGCCGAGACGGAGCTGCGCCGGCTCGAGGAAGAACGCCTCGGGGTGCGGCCGCCCGCCGCCAGCCCCGGTGTCGTACTGGGACATGCCTATACAATCACCGCGGAACTGCAGGGCGCCGCCGCCGCTCGTGTCGTCAGGACGGCAATCGTCCGTGTCACCGGCCAGCCCCTTGCCCCGTTGCTGATCTACCGATGGGGCTGATCTACCGATGGGGCTGATCCGCTCGCCTAGAAGCTTCGCTCGGAGCCGCGGCGAAGGAGACGCTCGGAGGCTTCCAGCACCTTCAGCTGGTATCGCTGGTTGCGCCCCGGCTTGTGCGAATGATAGTTGCCGATCGCACGCATCAGATCGCCGCCCTCGTCGTTCAGATAGATCCGCATGATTGCACCGGCCGCAGCGATGTTGAAGCAGGGGTCGTGCAGCAGGCGCAGGCGGACCGCGGTCTCCGGCTGGCGCGTGTACCGGGCCAGGGGCGCGATCCACAGCGTGTTGATCTGCATCACGCCCAAATCGGCCGAGCCGTCGCTATTCGCGGCGGCGAGTCCGAGGCGTCCCCCTTCGACCATCTGGATCGATGGTAGGACGTGCGGCGGGAGGTGATAGAACGCGGAGACCAGCGCGAAACATGCTAAATAATGAGCAGGCATATTGCCGTCGCGCTGCAAGGTTCGTCGATATTCAGAACGTTAGGCTGGAGTAGGCCATGGTGACAACCCGTGTTTCTCATACGTTGGAAACCCTGTTCCAGTTCGGCCGCCGATATATGCGTTCGGGGAAGCCGGATCGGCCGAGCGATCACCTTGGCGACAGCCGAGCCCCCGAATCGCGCGACGCCGGCTTCACGATCCTGGAGATCCTCGTCGTCGTCACGATCATCGGCCTGCTGATCGGTCTTGTCGCGCCGGCGGCGCTGCGGCAGCTCGGCGGCGCGCGGCTGTCGGTCGCCAAGCAGTCGATTGAACGGCTGGGGACTGTTCTCGACCTCTACAACCTCGACATGGGCTCCTATCCGACCACCGAGCAGGGGCTGGACGCGCTGGTGAAGAAGCCGTCCACCGCCGCCAATTGGAACGGCCCGTACTTGAAGGGTGAGGCCGTGCCGCTCGATCCGTGGAACCACCCCTATATTTATCGCAATCCGTCGGAGCGCCCCGGACACGATTACGATCTGTGCTCCAACGGCGCCAATCCCGACGGAGCGAAGAAAGAGCAGCTCTGCAATCTGTAGAGTCGACTGCACCGCCAGGAAACCCATGGTATTCACCGAACGCGAGCCCGCTTACGGGGTTCACTCCGTCGTGCAGGCGGTGCGCGGTTCGCCTGCGGGTCGAAGCCGCCCCATTCGGCGAATGATCAGCGCCAGCGGCGCGCACAACAACAACATGAGGGCGCCAAGAATGATGAAGCTTTCGCTCACACCCCAGCGGTCGGCGATCCCGCCCATCAGCGGCGGGATCATGATCGAGGTGAGCCGCTGACCAGTTTGACGCAGCCCCACGACCGCGCCTTGCTGATGTCGGCCGACCGCCCGCGCTTGCACCGACAAGACGACCGGCTGGATCACCCCTTCCAGCCAGCCGCGCACGGTCTGGAACAACAGCAGAAGCGCAAAGATGCCGCCCACCAGCGGCGTCATCGCAATCAGCAGGATCGACAGCGCAGTGCCGCTGAGCATCGTGCGCTGAGCGTCGCCGAGCCGCATCGCGCGCCCGGCGAAGAGCGCACCGAACCCGCTAGCGATCTCGGCTGCGGCGAACAGGACGCCGATGGTCGTGCCGAACAGCCCCACCTGGTCGAGGTAGACGACATAGATCGAGGTCTGGATGCTGTATGTCGAATTGCGCATCGCCATGATGGTCATCGACAGTGCAACGGCCGGAATGGCCATCAGCATGATCGAGTTTATGTAGTCCGAGAGCCGAGGCCAGGCATCGCGAGCGCGAAACCGCGCACGGCCGGTTTCAGGCTGGCGCGGTGCGAAGAACTCCGCCTCCGGTGCGCGCAGCAGCGCGACGGTCAGCACTCCGCCCCAAGCAGCGCCGAGAAGATAGGCTGGCCAGGCACCGCCAAAATCCCAGACAGCCCCGCCGAGGATCGGCGCGGTCGTCGACCCGAGCCGGGCGAAGAACGTGAACCTGCCGAGATACCGGGCATCCCCTTCGGCGAGCTGAGCAATCAGGGTTTGCGCGCCTGACCAGGTAAACGAAACCGCGGCGCCGTTTATCAGTTGCAGCAGCAACAAGCTCCAGAACCACGGGACCAGTGGAAACAGCGGCGCCAAGGCCATCCCGGCCCACACAAAGAACAAGGTCACCTTGCGCGTGCCGAACCGGTCCATCAAAACGCCGATATGGATCGACAGGAACATGGCGAGAATCGAGCGGGCGCCGACAAGGATGCCGATTTCGGAGGCATCGAACCCCAGCGACAGGCCATAAAGCGGGATCAGGAAGGTATAGAAATCGACATAGCCCATGCTGAGCGGCCCGGCGACATAAAGCGACGTCAGCGGACTGGAGCGCGAAGCGTTCATGCTGGGGGATCGATCCGTGAACCGAGCGTTGGCAGGGCGGCACCATTACTTGATCGCCGCAGCGGTGTCTCTACTGGCGCGGACACTGTCAGCCTCAGGGTTTGCTTTTCGCGGGCAGTGCCGGCAAAACTAGCGTGGAAATGGTAGGTTAGGTAGCAGTCGACATCGGTACGACGACCGTGCGCCGCAGCGCCAGATCGGGAGAGGCAGAGGGCACGTGCGCGAAATCATAGCCGCCCCCACCCGGGGATCTCCGCCACCACTACGGGCACCACCAGACACCGGTAATCCGCGCCGACATGGTCGCGGACAATCCCGAGACCGGCGAACACGCGCACGGCCCCGTCGCCAGCGAGACGAGGCAGATCTTCGAGAATCTGAAGCTGCTGCTGGAATCTGCGGGCTCGTCTCTCGATCGCCTCATTCAAGTCCACGCCATGATCTACGACCGCATCGAATACGACGTGCTGAACCAGGTGTACCGTCAGTACGTCCCGAACGGGCCACCGGCTCGCACTGGCAGAAGCATTCCTGATCAAGCCTCAATCACTTCAACTGGTGAGATGTCAGCAGATTTTATCGTCCCGATGCCCGCTCCTTCACCGTCTGCGATCCTGGGCATTTGAGGGGTGAGGAGATTCGTGAAATTCGGTTTGCCGCAGTCTTGCCTCAAGTCCCGTTTCCGTTACCCCCGTGATCACGGCGCTACATCGCCATGATGAAATCCAACGGCGAGTACCGAAGCGATCGATTTGATCAGCGCACGCCTACGTCATGTCGAACCCAGCGTCCCAATGCATTCGCAGGATTGGTTGTTTTCGGACGCATTTCGGCCATGTCCGCGCCATCGGACGATCATCCAAGGCGATGACCACTTGACACGCGTAGCGCTTCAATCACAACCCCTATCGCGGCAAGCAAAAACTGTATGCACAGACGCATCGAAACAAGCGGAGGAACTGGCAGATGAGCGCCGCAACCCAATTACGTCCCGGGGCGGCTTCGGATCAGGGGCGCATCCCCGTTCTCGATATTGGACCGTACCTCGGTGGCGATTCCGGCGCAGCAGCCTCCCTGGCGCGGGCCATCGCCCGGACCTTCGAAGACACCGGCTTTCTCGTGATGGCCAATCATGGAATCCCGGCGCGCTTGGCGGAGAATGCGTTCGCGGTCGCTGCAAAATTTTTCGCCTGGCCCGAGGTCGACAAGCTCGCCCTCAAGGTCGGCAAGTACAACATCGGCTATCTTCCGCTCGGCGGCCAGGTCGTGCGGCATTCGCCGGTCAACAGGAACACGAAGCCGAATTTCAGCGAAAGCTTCTACATCACCCGCGACCGCGCCCCGGACCATCCCGACATCGTCAACAACAAGCCGCTCGTCGGTCTCAACCGCTGGCCGCCCGATACGCCCGACTTCCGAGCCGCGACGATGGCGTATTACGCCGCAATGGAGGCGATGACGACACGGCTGGTCCCGATCGTCGCGATGGCTTTGGACCTGCCGCCGGACTATTTTGCCGCGGCGTTCGCCGCGCCGAATTGCACGATCCGGTTGATCCACTACCCGCCGCATCCGAGCCCGGAGGACAACGAGTTTGGCTTCGCGCCGCACACGGACAACAATTTCCTGACGTTTCTCGCACAATCGGCGTTGCCGGGTCTCGAAGTGCGCACGGCCGAAGGCGAGTGGCTGCGGCCGCCGGCGGTGCCCGACACCTTTGTCGTCAACACCGGGGCGATGCTGGCGCGCTACTCGAATGACCGGTTCCGGGCGACGCCGCATCGCGTCATCAACCGCAACGACGCCTCGCGCTATGCCATCCCGTTCTTTCTCGGGCCGAATCACGATTCGGTCGTGGAGCCCGTCCCGACTTGCGTCGGCCCCGACAATCCGCCGCGCTACGAGCCGACGACCTACGGCGCCTTCACCCAGCGCCTGCTTACGTTGAACTTTGCTCACCGCCGCGCCGACGGCAGCGGAGAATACGCATGACGGCCCGGCAGCCGGCTGGCGCGCGCGGATGAACGGGGGCCATATCGGGCGTTCGCGGCGCCGTCTCGAAGACCCGCGGTTTCTGACGGGGCAAGGGCGTTATGTCGATGACATAAACCTGTCCGGTCAGCTGCACGGCATCGTGCTGCGCTCGCCCTATGGACATGCCGTGATCGAAGGCATCGACACTGCGGCCGCCCGCGCGATGCCGGGGGTGCGCGGCGTCTTCACCGCCGCCGATCTCGAGGCGGCCGGGATCGGTCCGCTGCCGTGCATCGCCCAGGTGGCGACGCTTGCGCCGATCATCGTGCCACCGCGCCGGGCCTTGGCGCGCGACCGGGTCCGTCATGTCGGCGACCCCGTCGCGTTCATCGTTGCCGACACCAGCGAACAGGGGCGTGACGCCGCCGAGCGCATCGCGGTGGCGTACCGGCCCCTGCCGGCGGTGGCCGACGCGACGCTCGCCCTCGCCGCAGGGGCGCCATTGCTGTGGGACGACGCGCCGGGCAACCTGTCCTACCGGTTCGAGCGCGGCGACAAGGCGGCGGTCGACGCCGCATTCGCCCGGGCAGCCCATACGGTCGAGATCGAGCTGGTCAACAACCGGCTGGTCGTCGCCCCGATCGAGCCGCGCGCCGCGATCGGCCATTACGCCGCCGCCGCCGATCGCCTCGAATTGCTGCTCACCGGCCAGGGCGTGCATAGCCTGCGCCAGCAGCTCGCCAATGCGGTGTTTCATATGCCGCTCGACCGCATCACTGTGCGCGCGCCCGATGTCGGGGGCGGCTTTGGCGTCAAGAATTTCCCCTACCCCGAATGGGTGCTGGTGTTGTGGGCTGCGCGGCGGCTGGGCCGGCCCGTCAAATGGATCGCCGAGCGAGGCGAGGAGTTCGTCAGCTCGGCGCAAGGCCGCGACAATCATACGCGCGGGCGCCTGGCGCTCGACCAGGGCGGCCGGTTTCTCGCGCTCGATGTGGAAACGGTGGCCAATCTCGGCGCCTATCTGTCAACCAACGGGCCGGGCAGCTCGACCAATTCGCCGGCCAGCGCGATGGGCGGCGTCTATGCGATCCCGGCGGTGTTCATGGCGGTGCGCGGCGCCTTCACGAACACGGTGCCGATCGACGCCTATCGCGGTGCCGGCAAGCCCGAAGCCAATTACCTGATCGAGCGGCTCGTCGATCGCGCCGCGCGCCGGCTGGCGCTCGACCCGGTCGCGTTGCGGCGGCGCAATCTGATCAGTCGGTTCCCTTATCGCAGCGGGCTCGGGGTCACGATCGATTGCGGGCGGTTTGCCGCCAATCTCGACGAGATGGCGCAGCGGGTGCTGAGCGAGGGCTTTGCGGCTCGGCGCCGCGCCGCAGCGGCGCGGGGCAAGCTGCGCGGGCTCGGCATCGCCTGCTTTCTCGAAACATCGCGCGGCACGCCGGGGGAGCGCGCCGAGATCCGCTTCGAGCCGGACGGCCGCATCGCCTTGGTGCTCGGCACCCAATCGAACGGCCAGGGCCACGAGACCAGCTTTCCGCAGATCGCCGCCGATCTGCTCGGGCTCCCCATTGCTGCATTCCGTTTCGTCCAGGCGGATACCGGCGAGGTCAAGAGCGGCAACGGGCATGGCGGCGCCCGATCCATGCATATGGGCGGCACCGCGCTGCACCAGGCGGCGCAGATGGTGCTGTCCAAGGGCCGCGCGATTGCTGCCCACCTGCTGCAGGCCGATGCCGACGAGGTGGGCTTTCGCGACGGACGGTTCACGGTCGGTCACGGCGAGCGCGGCATCGACCTCTTGGCGCTGGCGGAGGCAGCGCGCGACCCCGCTAATCTGCCCGATGGGCTGACCCCCGGGCTTGACGCCGATGCCTACAACGATTCGGATGTCTTCACTTTTCCCAATGGCTGTCACGCCGCCGAAATCGAGATCGACCCGGAAACGGGAACGGTGATGCTCGAACGCTATGCCGCGATCGATGATTACGGCCGGCTGATCAATCCGATGCTGACGGTGGGTCAGGTCCAGGGCGGGCTCGCCCAGGGCATCGGGCAGGCGCTGCTCGAACACACGGTCTATGACGAGCGGTCCGGCCAGCTGCTAAGCGGGTCGCTCATGGATTATGCGTTGCCGCGCGCCGACGATCTGCCGCCCCTCGATATCACCCTCGCGGAGCTGCCCACAGCGGTGAACCCGCTCGGCGTCAAAGGCGCCGGTCAGGCCGGTTGCATCGCGGCGCCGCAGACCATCATCAACGCAATCCTCGATGCGCTCTCGCCGCTCGGCATTGAGCATATCGATATGCCGGCCACCCCCGAGCGGATCTGGCGCGCGATCCGACGTGCGCGTGAGGGCTGATCATCAGCGGCGAACGACCGCGCGAACTCGGATCACTCATGCCCGCAGATACGAGACCTACCCGATGCCGCGGGAGGCGGTACAAGCGACGCACATCCGCACCAAAACTGGTCCGAGGGATGACCGAGTCTCACAGGTTCAGCTGTACCAAAGATCTCTTGAAGCCATGGTGGTCGGCGGTGAAGCTGTGAAAGGAGCAAGACATTCGGTATCGCGGATACGTGCTCCTCTCTAAAAGATTCAAAGAGAGACGAGAGCCGGGGGAGAAGCCAGATGAAGACGTCGTCTCGGCACGCTGAGAGTTTCGATACGTCCGGCAACAACACGTTGACCCGGCGCGCTCTGCTCGCGGTGGCGGCTCTTGGAGCAACGGCGGCTCCAGGGATAGCTTTTGCGACCAGGCCCCAGGGCCAACTGAGTTTGGCACTCCACGTCTCGCTCGCTCCGACCTGGTTCGATCCCGCCGAGACGCAGGCTCTGATTACGCCCTTCATGGTCCTTTACGCGCTGCATGACGCGATGGTGAAGCCGATGCCGGGCGAGCTGCAGACGCCGTGTCTGGCGGAGTCCTGGTCGGCCTCCGAGGATTCCCTCGGTTATGAATTCGTGTTGCGCGAAGGCGTCAAGTTTCACAATGGTGAACCGGTGACCGCCGAGGACGTGAAGTTCTCCTTCGAGCGATACCGCGGCGCGTCTCACAAGCTGATCAAGGATCAGGTCGCGGCGATCGAAGCGCTCGATGCCCGGCACGTCCGCTTCAAGCTCAAAAAGCCGTGGCCGGACTTTCTGACCTTCTATTCGAGCGCCAGCGGCGCCGGCTGGATCGTGCCCAAGAAATATGTCGAAAAGGTCGGCGATGAGGGTTTCACGAAGCAGCCGATCGGCGCCGGCCCGTACAAATTCGTCTCCTTCAACCCCGGTGTGGAGCTGGTTCTGGAGGCGTTCGAGGGCTACTGGCGCAAGACGCCGGCCATCAAACGCATCGTCATGAAGGTGATCCCCGACGAGTCGACCCGGCTTGCCGCGCTCAAAGGCGGCGAGATCGATATCGCCTACTCGATCCGCGGCGAACTCGCCGAGGATTTGCAGCAGATCCCCGGGCTCAGCGTCAAATCGGTGGTTCTGCAGGCGCCGAACTGGATCTACTTTCCCGAGCAGTGGAATCCCAAATCGCCGTGGCATGACCTGCGCGTGCGCCAGGCCGCCAATCTTGCGCTCGATCGCGAGGGGATGAACAAGGCGCTGTTTCTCGGCTACTGCAAAACCACCAACAGCATCATTCCCGACACCTTCGAATATTACTGGCAGCCGCCGCCTGCCGTTTACGATCCCGCCAAGGCAAGGAAGCTGCTGGCCGAGGCTGGCTTTCCCAACGGCTTCGATGCCGGATTGTTTTATTGCGACAGTTCGTACTCCAACATCGGCGAAGTGGCGGTAAATTATTTCCACGAGGTCGGTATCCGCGCCAAGCTGGAACTGGTCGAAAGGGCCGCCTTTGCCGCGGCCTACGCCGGCAAGAAGTACACCCGCGGCATCTTGCGGGGAGCGAGCGGCGCCTTTGGCAACGCGGCAACGCGGCTTGCCTCCTTCGTCGTGACGGGCGGGCCGA
>Ga0207646_10002650_pt1 | contig 21004 bp, 15 predicted proteins | sample KBSK5502metaG_FD_184343 | JGI IMG/M metagenome (GOLD analysis project Ga0207646, IMG submission 184343) | Corn, switchgrass and miscanthus rhizosphere microbial communities from Kellogg Biological Station, Michigan, USA - KBS K5-50-2 metaG... | ecosystem: Host-associated > Plants > Roots >... | reverse complement strand
CTGCAACACGCGGAGGTGTCCTTCTACGGAGGCGGCGAGCGCCGCGAGGTTATAGCCGCCTTCCAGGCAGGACAGCACGCGCCCCTGCGCATGCTCGCCCGCGATCTCTTTCACCACTTTGGTCAATGCCCGATAGCCCTGGTCGGTGAGGTTCATCCCGGCCAGCGGATCGTCGCGGTGCGCGTCAAAGCCGGCGGAGATGATGACGGCGTCCGGGTGGTAGGCCTTCAAGGCCGGCCGCAGGATGCGGTTGAAGACCTCGAGGTAGTCCGCATCGCCCTTGCCGGCCGACATGGGCACGTTGAGCGTGTAGCCTTCGCCTTTGCCGGAGCCCTGCTCGTCGGCTCCGCCCGTGCCGGGATACCAGGGATACTGGTGCGTGCTGAAAAAGAACACCGTCGGGTCTTCGTCGAAGGCGTGCTGGGTCCCGTTGCCGTGATGCACGTCCCAGTCCACGACCGCGATCTTCTCCAGCCCATACTTCTTCTGAAAATAGCGCGCCGCCACCGCGACGTTGTTAATCAGGCAGAAGCCCATCGCGTGATCGGCTTCGGCGTGATGGCCGGGGGGGCGCACGGCACAAAAAGCGTTGTCCACGCGCTTGTCCATGATGGCGTCCACCGCGGTCAGGACGCCGCCCGCCGCAAGATAGGCGGCGCCCAGCGAGCCAGGGGACATCGAGGTGTCGGGGTCCAGCGAGACATGGCCCTGCTTCGGCGCGCGCGCGCGGAGGCCCTTCACATACGTATTGGTATGGACCTGGGTGATCCAGTCATCGGTCGCGGGCTTGGGGGCGATCCGGACAAGGCTGGGCATGAGCCCGGTCTCCTCCAGCCGGGCGATGATCGCCTGCAACCGCTGCGGGGCCTCCGGATGGCCGTACCCCATGTCATGCTCGAGATAGTCGGGGTGATAGACGAAGCCGGTACGCGCCATGAATCGAATCTAACACAGGGGTCCCGCGTAGACAAGGCACGGAACCCATGTTAGAGTGCTGCCCCATGGCCAACCCGCGCATCGAGCAACTGAAGAAATTGGTCCAGATGGAACCGAACGACGAGGTCGCGTTGTTCGGCCTGGGAAAATTCCTGATGGAGGAGGGGTCGTTCGCCGAGGCCGCGAACTATCTCGAACTGTGCATCAAGGCCAAGCCGGATTACTCAGCCGCGTACCTCGCCCTCGTCGAATCACTCCTGAAGATTGATCAGAAAGAGCGCGCCAAGCAGGTCTGCCAGGACGGCCACGCCGTCTCCCTCAAAAAGGGCGACATGCAAGTCACGAAGAAGCTTGAGGCCATCCAAGCGACCCTAAGCTAGCCCCTATTTTCCGAACAGCGCGCGCTTGAAGCGCCAGAAGATCCAGAGGCCGCGGAGCCGTCCTACGCGCCGGCGGAACTTCCGCACGATGCCGCGCTGGACCTCACCCTTTCGTTTGGCACGAGAGCGTAAAATAGTCCCGCAGCAGCTCGACCGCCAGGTGGAGTGGCCCATCCCGTCAATACCGTCGGGTCTCTTCGTCCATCTGCTCCTCGACCGAGACATGCGTCATCGCCCCCCGATAGTCGCACTTGTGGCACCGGACCCGCCACTCTTCGATCCATTTCTCCTGCACGTACGACTGCCGGCACTGAGGGCAGACGAAGACCCCCTTCACGTAGTGCACCATGCGCTTTTCTTTCATGCGAGACTCCTTCTGCCTTAGGGTTTGCAGACCGAACACTTAATCTTGTATTTGGCCGGACTCAGATCCAGCGCTTCGTAAGCCTGCTCTTTGTTGATGATTTCCTGCCAGACCCCCGTCCAGTGGTCCTGGTGGGTCACATTCGTCGGCACCTCGAGACACCGGTCACGGTGCAACACAGCCTTGTCATTTGCCATTGCAGTATGCAGGACATATGCCATGGATCGACTCCATAATTCATGAGATCAGGTAACCTTTTTCAGCTCCTCTTCAAGAAGCATCCGGCGCAGGACCTTCCCCACCAGCGTTTTGGGAAGCTCCCGGCGGAACTCCACGAGCCTGGGCACCTTAAAATTCGCCATCCGTTGTCGGCAATGCTCCAGGATCTCCGCCGCGGTGGCCTGCTCCCCCTCCTTGAGCACCACGAAGGCTTTGATCTTCTCGCCCCGCAATTCCTGCGGGATGCCGATGACGCAGGCTTCCTTGACCTTTGGATGCTGGCACAAACATTCGTCGACCTCACGGGGATAGACATTCATCCCCCCCGACTTAATCATATCCTTCTTACGATCGAGGATGTAGAAGAAGCCTTCCTCGTCCATCCGAACCAGGTCGCCCGTAGCCAGCCAACCATCCTGCAGAGCCGCCGTCGTCTCCGCCGCCTGGTTCCAGTATCCCCGCATGACCTGCGGTCCCTTGACCTGAAGCTCCCCGGTTTCTCCAGGCGCGGTGACGAGACGCCCCGTTTCGAGATCCACCATGCGCGCATCGGTATCGGGCACCGGCAGTCCGATGCAGCGGGAGTTTCGCCGGCCGACGATGGGGTTGCAATGCGTCACGGGCCCGGCCTCGGTCAGGCCATACCCTTCGATCAGACGCGCGCCGGTCAGCTTCTCAAAGCGCTCCTGCACCTCGGCGAACAGCGGGCCGGCCCCGCTGATGCAGAAGCGGATGGAAGTCAGATCGTACTCCCCCACCTTTTGATGGTTGATCAGCGCCAGGTACATCGCCGGAATGCCGGGGAAGGCTGTGGGGCGATGGGCGGCGATCGCCTTGAGCACTTCATCGGGCTGGAACCGGGGGAGAAGGACAAGCGTCCCTCCGATCAACAACGCCAGGTTCTGGCAGGTCGTCATCCCATAGATATGGAAGAGGGGAAGAACCCCGAGAAAAACTTCTTCTCCTTCACGCAATCTATGCAGCCACCATCGGCACTGCACCGCATTGGCGACCAGATTGCGGTGCGTGAGCATCGCGCCCTTGGGAATCCCGGTGGTGCCTCCGGTGTACTGCAGCAGCGCGATGTCGTCCGAGGTCACATTCACCGGAGGAGGCTCAGGCGGCGCCTCTTCGATAAGCGACCGAAAATCGTAGATGGGTGGAATCCGTTCGACCTCGATCAATTGTCCCTGACGGCGGGCCTTGAGAGGATAGAGCATCCGCTTCAACCAGGGAAGATAGTCGGATACGGCGGTCAGGATGATCCGCTTCAGCGGCGTGCGATCCTGAACCTCGTTGATCCGCGGATAGAACAGGTCGAGCGCGACGATCGTCTCCGCGCCGGCGTCGGTCATCTGATGCGCGATTTCAGCCCCCACATAGAGGGGATTGGTCGCCACCACCCACGCTCCCGCCTTCAACGCGCCGAAGTATGCGATCACCGCCTGGGGACAATTGGGGAGCATGATGGCCACACGCTCGCCCTTCCGCACCCCGAGACGGAGCAAGGCCTGCGCGAACCGGTCTGTGAGCGCATCAAATTGCCGGTAGGAAATCCGTCGGCCGTAAAACTGAAGTGCCGCACGGTCGGGGAACCGGCGCGCGGTATCAATGAGAAGCTGGTGCAGCGGAACGTCCGGGTAAGAAAGGGTAGCAGGAACCTCTGTCTCATATTGCGTGAGCCAGGGACGTTCCAGGATGCTGGAAACCTTCTCGACCATCTTCCGAACCGTAATCCACCGCCAACGAGGTTGTCAAGAAACGGAGAGGCATTTGACAGGCATTACTACCGTGCCTATGATAGCGCCCCAATGCCCATCAGCACATCATCCATCGCAGTCTTCTTTCTTGCAGGGATACTGTTCTTTCCCGGACCATCCGTTGCAGCCGACCCCACCATCACCATCACCTTCCCGACCGACGCCCGCATCCTCGCCGAAGTGGCCGACAACCCCACCACGCGATCGCGGGGGCTGATGTTCCGCAAACAGTTGGCCTCCAACACCGGCATGCTGTTCGTCTTCGAGGAAGCGGGCGAATGGAGCTTCTGGATGAAGAACACCAACGTTGCGTTGGATATTCTGTGGCTCGGGCCGGACAAACGGATTATCCACGTCGAAGAAAATGTTCCCGGATGCAAGCAGGATCCCTGCCCGGAGTACAAGCCGAACAAGGATGCGCTCTACGTCCTCGAACTGCCGGCTGGATCGGTCAAACGGGAGAAGCTCGCCAAGGGAATGAAATTGGAGTTCGCTCTGCCGCTGCGCTAACGCGAGGGTGCACCGCAGCCCGAGAGGACGAGAGCAACTTGGATCGCCAGACCGAGTTGGGCAAGATCAAACGGCTTGGCAATAAGTTCCACGGCTCCCAGGCTCAACATTTCTTTCAGCAACGAGTCCTCATAAACGCCGCTCAGCGCAATCACCGCGCCCGCGTATCCCCTCGCTCGGAGTTCACGGAGCACCTTGACCCCGTTCATCCCGCCCGGCAGATGGATGTCCAGGATGACGAGCTGCGGCGGTTTCTCGTCAAACATGGACAGAGCCGCCTGGCCGTCTTGGGCAGCCAGGACCTGATAGCCTCGCGTGATCAGAAAGTCCGCAAGCAGTTCGCGGAGCACCCGATCGTCGTCCACAACCATAATCGAGGCCGGTTCCTGCCGCCCCGTCCGCCAGTCCGCCGTTCCGGGCCGCCGGCCCGCGGCTGCCGCGTTCTCCGACTGCTGCAATGTGCGATCCACGGTTCCCAGCAATTGGCTGAGCGGAGCGCTTTTGCTCAAGAACTCAGTCACGTTCCACATCCTGGCCTGACTTTTCAGGGTGTCGGAATCCAGCCCGGTCAAGACCATCACGGCAGCACGGGAATCCTGTAAACGGATTTGCTTGATCACTTCAATTCCGTCGAGCCCCGGCATACAGATGTCCACTATGGTGAGACTGGGGCGCCGCTCGATGAACAGCTCCAGCGCCTCGTAGCCGTTCGACGCCGTCACGACCTCGTACCCTTCTTTCCCGAGTGCGACCTGCAGGAGGTCGCAGATCAACCGATCGTCATCTACTACTAAGATGATTGCCATATAAATCCTCCTCTAGTTAAAAATACTCAATCGTGCTATGTACTGGCTCAAGAGTTGCCGGTAGAAACTGGTAAACTAGGGCAACCCCGTCATGACAAGAGTGTTCAAAATTGTCCACTTTTACCAGTCCTGACGGTTCACTTCCACATGGAGTATCCATAGCTCCCATATCAAAAATTTCAACAAGATACTCAACTTTCATAAACTTTAAACCCCCCTCAATGGCCCTTTTTGCCTCCAGATTTTATGTAGATTATGTAGCTTTTATGGAAAATACGTGCCACAGTGGTGTCCCCACTAGACTGGAAGGAAGGTCGCCGGCCGATGTCGTTGACCCAAGTGATAGAAAACGTAATGAAATTAGGCACCGATATTGCTCTCTCCTGTTTCCAGAGCCTACGGAGTAGGACTCTGCGAGGGGATGTCCCTAAACACGGAGGGTATCGAAGATGCCTGACATGTTGAACGCGGTAAAGCATCATGAACGGCGACAGTGGGCCCGCGTGGAGACCTGCACGCCAACAAGGGTAAGTCTGAACAGCACTTCCTGGGAAGGCAAGGCGGTGAACATGAGCCTGGGCGGCCTGTGCATGGCTTTCGACGCCAGGGCCTTCGCCTCTGAAAGTCAACCGATTCAATTGGGGCTCCAGACCGATGCGGGGGTGATCGAGCTCAAGGGAGCAGTCAGGAACCTCCGGGAGACCGGTTTCGCCGTCGAGTTCGAAGCGCTCGATGCGGTCCAGGGACTGATCTACGCCTCTGTTTTGGAAGGGCTCCGTGAGCACGCCATCACCGTCACGCTCGTCGGGCTTCTCGTCCCGCAGGACACGGGCGACCTTCTTCTTGAAATCAGCACCGGCGGCGCCATGCCGGTTGAAATCACAGAGGCCCCTCCCGATTCTTCCACCGCCGAAGAGAACTCGCCTGCCGCTCCTACTATCATCAGCACGCAGGTTGAATTCAAGAACGCATCTGGCCGGCGCATCGTCGCCTACCATGACGCCCCCCAAGAGGCAACTCCGCATGCCCCACTCATCGTCATTTCTCCGGGCTACGGTGATACCAAGAAGGAGTACCTGACGCTCTCCTACCATTTCACCAGCAACGGGTTTCACGTCCTCCGCTACGACCACACCAATCACGTAGGCGAAAGCGAGGGCGACATCGCGGAGGCGACCTTATCCAGCATGAATCACGACCTCGGCGCCACTCTAGATTATGCTAGGCGCACCTGGCCGACCAGCCCGATCGCGGTGGTCGCCACGAGCCTATCGGGCCGCACCGCCTTCAAGCGGATGGCGAGGGATCCCCTTGCGGACATGCTGGTTCTTCTGACAGGCATCGTCGACGTCCAAGCGACGTTGACCGCCGTCCACCAAGAAGACCATATGATGGCATTCCTGCACGGCGCCAACCTCGGAATGATGAATGTGATCGGGTTCAACATCGACGCCGATCGCTTCGTGAATGACGCGTTTAAGGCCGGCTATGCCACTCTGGCCAGCACGCTTAAGGATGCCCGGCAGATCCAAATCCCGGTCATCTTCTTTGCGGCAGAGCACGATGCCTGGGTGGAACTGGAGTCAGTGAAAGCGGTCCAATCGGCCCTCAGCGGGAACGCGGCCCATCTTTACCTGATTCCAGAAGCCCTCCATCGCATACAGGAAAATCCAAGAAAAGCCCGAGCGGTCTTTCGGCATCTCGTCGCCTGCTGTCTGGAACGGCTCTTGCCGGAAGCCTCCGGAAGGGAAATCCTGGAGCCTTCCAAGCATGCGATCGGCCTTCAAAACCGCCTCGAGCGCGAGCGGGCGCAGGCACACCATCACATGGCGAAGACCGAAATGGTTGAGTTTTGGAGGGATTACCTGGATAATTTCCACTACATCGCCAATATCTCCGACTATTGGCAGCTTCTCGACCACATCTACCGCATGGTTGGAAACCTCGATGGAGGGATGCGGATACTAGACGCCGGGTGCGGGAACGGCAATTTCGGGATGTTCCTCCTGATCAACCAAGCATATCGCCAAAGAAACAGCGGCGCACACTGCGTCCAACCGATCCATTACGTAGGGGCAGACTTCATCCGGCCGGCGCTCGCCCAAGCCCGGCTCAACCTCATGAAAACGGCCGCTGAGATCCGCGGACAGTTCTCGCCCAACGCGACCGCGCCGTCCTTGCTGATGGACTTCTCGCTGCTGGCCGCCGACCTCAACATGCCCCTCCCGTTTCGCAACGGCCAGTTCGATCGGATCGTCTGCAATCTGGTCATCGGCTATCTGCAGGATCCGTCGTTCCTTATCACAGAGTTCCTGCGGGTGCTGTCGCCTTCCGGCAGGCTGATCATCACAAACTTGAAACCCCATCCCGACTTGTCGCAGATTTACCGCAACTTCGTACAACGTACCCAACGCCCGGAGGAAATGCAGGAAGCCAAGCACTTGTTGAACAATTCAGGTAAAATCATCCAGGCCGAAAGCAACGGGGTGTTTCGCTTTTTCGATCGACAGGAACTTGCCATGCTGTTAGTCGCAAGTGGAACGGCTCAGCCACGGGTGTATTCCACCTTCGCCAATCAGGCGTATATCACGGCGGTTGATAAGCCACCGGCAATCCACGTCGCCGGCGTTTCGCCTCGCCGCTCGCACTGACTGCCCAGAGGGCCCCTCTTGCAAGCATGAACTTCTATGCACTTAGCAGCCTTCTAAACGGGATCGCCGCAACGATCTTAGGTGCCTTCGTCTATTCACGATCCCCCCGCACTCCCAAACATCTGTCATACGCGTTGTTCTGCCTCAGCGTCTCCATCTGGAGCTATTTCTATTTTGCCTGGCAGCAGACGGAATCGCAGGTGCTCGCCTTGCTGTTTGTCCGCCTGCTCATGGCCGGAGCGATTCTCATCCCCATCGTCTACTTCCACCATGTACTGCTTTTCTTAGACCGCGTCGATCGCCACCGCTTGTCGCTGAGACTCGGCTATCTGCTAGGAGCCGTTTTTCTGCTGGCCGACTGCACGCCTTACTTCGTGCAAGGCCTCAGATCCGAGATGTCATTCCCCTACTGGCCCAAACCGGGAATACTCTTCCATGGCTATCTCGTGTGGTTCGCGGGCTATGCCGTTTATTCAACGTACCTGATCATCAGCGAATACCGTAACGCCATTGGCCTCAAGCAAAACCAGTATTTGTATCTCGCGATTGGATCGGTCATCGGGTACGTCGGCGGCGCCACGAACTTTCCGCTCTGGTACGGCTTTCCGCTTCCGCCTGTCGGGACGATCTTGGTGTCGGTCTATGTGTCGATCATTGCATACACTATCCTCCGATACCGTCTGATGGACATCTCTGTCGTCGTCAGCAAGGGGCTGGCTTACAGTTTGTTGCTCACTTCGATCTTCGTGCCCATCGTCGCGACTGTCCTCATCAGCCAGCGGGCCACGCTTTATTCGATCCCGCCCTTGTTGGCTGGAACGCTGATCTTTTCCTGTGGGCTGTGGGTTGTACTGAATAACTACAAGAAGATCGTCAATATTACCTTCGGTCTGGTCTGTTTAGGAGCCTGCATCTGGTTATTCAGCTTTTTTATGATCTATTCCACTCCTCATGCTGGGGCGGCCCGTTTCTGGGGGAAGTTTATCTATATTGGGATGGTCTATATACCGGCCTTCTTCTATCACTTCTGTACGAGTTTTTTGGGGCTCCAGACGCATACCAAACGGATCGTGGCCAATTACCTCATCAGTACGCTCTTCCTTTTGCTCATTCCTACGCCCCATCTTATCAATGGCCAGTATTCCTATTTCTGGGGTTACTATCCCAAGGCCGGCGATCTTCACCCTCTGTTTTTAGTCTACTTCTTTTCTGTCAGCGCAGCTTCTCTTCTGAAGCTCTACCGCGGAGGTTATCAGGCCAAGGAAGAGAGCATTCCGCTTGAAGCAACAAGAAGCAAATATGCCTTCTGGGCCTTTGTCATCGGTTATCTCGCCTCCGTCGATTTTGCTCAATCTTACGGGTACGAGTTCTATCCCACGGGCTATCTCTTTGTGAGCCTTTGGATCATGATCATTACCTATGCCATTTTGAAATACCAACTGATGGACATTGCCACCATCAGGACCAAAGCGCAGATCCTGCCGTATGGTCACGCCTTGGTGCTCATCCCCTCCTATGTCGTTGTCTTGGTGCTGATCCGGTTGTTTACAGGATCCATGCAGTACATCTTGGCCGGAACCCTGGTTGCCACGTTCTTGATCCTTTCCGGGATTCTCGTGAATCTACAGAAAATGACGGAAAAAGCGGTGGGAAAGGCCCTGTTCAGAAAAACCCACGATGCCTATGAAACGCTCTCCACGTTCTCCAAAGCTCTGGTGAGGATCCTCGACCTGAAGACGCTTACCGAGGAGATTGTCCTGACGCTGGTTAAGGTCATGGGAATCAAAACCGTGACGCTGTATCTCCTCGACAAAGAAAAGAATATCTATGCTCCCGCGTCCTCCTACGGTCTGCTAGGGGAGGACATGACCGAACGCCACTTTGCCGCATCGAATCCCTTGCCGCTCCAACTCGAGAAGATGCAAGCCATCCTGGTGAGAGAAGAACTGGAACACGCCCCGCCGAGGAGCAGAGCACACTCCCTCATCGCCACTCTTCACGCGATGAGAGCGGACGTGTGCGTTCCATTCATCAACAAAAACGTCCTGGTCGGTTTCTGCATCCTGGGTCCCAGAACCATGCACCAAATGTATTCCGACCAGGACCTCAGCCTGCTGACGACGCTGGCGCAGGCTACCGCTATCGCGCTCGACAACGCGGCCCTCTATGCGGAATTAAAACGCTCGCAGACCTTGGTCCGGCGGGCCGACCGTCTGCGCTCCCTGGAGACTATCGCGGGCGGCTTCGCGCACGAAATCCGCAACCCGCTGACCTCCATCAAGACGTTCATCCAGCTCACGCCGGAGCGTAAGGACGACCCGGAGTTCATCGGCTACTTCAGCACCGTGGTCGCCGAGGATGTGGCTCGGATCGAGCGATTAATTCAGGAGATCCTGGACTACTCCCGGTACATGCAGCCCAAGTTCCTGGAAGAGGACGTCAACGACGTTGTGGCGTCCTGCCTGTATTTCGTGAGGATCAAAGCGGACGCTAAGCTCGTATTAATCCAGCAGGATTATGCACAGGGACTGCCGCATGTCACCCTCGACCGCCAGCAAATCAAGCAGGTCCTTCTGAACCTGCTCATCAACGCCATTGATGCGATGAACGGGGATGGCGGCCAGTTGATCGTGAAAACGCATCGGCTCGCCAAATCACCAGACGACTCCTGGGTCCAGATTGAAATCGGGGACACCGGATGCGGCATCGCGCCTGCCGATCTGGACCATATCTTCGATCCGTTTTACACGACCAAGCATGCCAGCGAGGAGCGGGAAGGCACGGGGCTGGGCCTGACAATCGCTCATCAGATCGTCCAAGAGCATGGCGGACACATCACCGTGGAGAGCGAGCTGGGCAAGGGCACGACCTTCTCCATAAGCCTGCCGGTCACGCCCGTCGCCGTGGCCCGCGCGAGCAAGGACGAAGGACTATGAAAAAACGGATCCTGGTCGTTGACGATGAGCCGGCGATCGTCACCTCCCTGAAGATGACGTTAGAGCCGACGCATGAGGTGCTCTGCGCCTCAACCGCCCAGGAAGCCATCGACCGGTTCCGGCAGGAGCTTCCGAACCTCGTACTCCTCGATCTGATCCTGCCCGGAGCCGATGGGCTCAAGGTCCTGGAATTGATGCGGTCGGAAGACCCAAGCGTGCCCGTGATCATGCTCACCGCCATCAAAACGGTCAAGTCCGCCGTGGACGCCATGAAGATCGGTGCGGCCGATTACCTCACCAAGCCGTTCGACATCGAGGAACTTCGCCTGGTCGTGATCAAGGCGCTGACCACGCAAGAGCTTGAACAGGAGGTGCGGTATCTCCGCGCGCAGGTCGCCAATTCCTACAGTTTCCACAACCTCGTGGGAAAGAGTCCGGCCATGCGTGAGATTTACTCCAAGATCGAGCAAATCGCCGACACCCGCGCGACCGTTTTGATCACCGGCGAGAGCGGGACCGGTAAGGAGTTGGTCGCGCGGGCCCTCCATTACAACAGCGCACGCAAGGACCGCCCGTTTATCGCCATCAATTGCGCCTCGATCCCCGATACCCTGATTGAGAGTGAACTGTTCGGGCACGAGAAGGGCTCCTTCACGGGCGCGCTGGCGCGCCGCGTCGGCAAGGTCGAACTCGCGCATAGCGGGACTCTCTTCCTCGATGAAGTCGGAGATTTCGGCCCCCCCACGCAAGCCAAGGTGCTCCGGTTCTTGCAGGAACGAGAGTTCGTCCGAGTCGGCGGCTCGGAGACGATCAAAGTGGACGTGCGGATCGTCGCCGCGACCAACAAGGTCCTGGAAGACCTGATCCGCCGCGAGGAGTTCCGAGAGGATCTGTACTACCGGATCAATGTGATCTCGCTCCATCTGCCGCCCCTGCGGGACCGACGGGAAGACATTCCCTATCTGGCCAAGCATTTTCTGGGCAAGCGGATGGAAGCAGAAAAACGCGCGCCCTTGGAGATCTCAAAAGAGGCCATGGAGATCCTGACCAGGTATCATTGGCCCGGCAATGTCCGGGAGCTTGAGAATGTGCTCGAGCAGGCCATCGTCTGGTGCCGGGGGACCACAATCACCCCGGAACATCTTCCGATGACGCTCCGGGCCAACGTCAGCGAGGCCCTCTTGCGCGAACACACGCTCGGGGGGGACCTCTCGCTCGAAAAGGCGGTCCAGGAATTTGAACGGGAGCTCTTGTTGGAAGCGCTGATGCGAACCGGTTACGTGCAGACCCATGCCGCAACGATGCTCGGCATCACCCGACGGATGCTCAAGTACCGAATGGACATGCTGGGCATCAAAACAGCCGACGTTTCAGCCTCCCCAGCTCCCAAAGAAAGCCCACGAGAGAGTTCCCATCCATGACGCCGGACTGTGCATTTTCGTGTAGTCAGGAATAAATCAGGCCAAGAATGATTCGTAACATATTAATAATAATACAATATACAGCAATGTCCAATTTTGTTCACGATGCACATGAAACGCAATGGCATCTTGTATGTTATTACCCCTTTACTCTTACGAATGACTATGGTTTGATAGGGGCCGCCCAACAGGCAGAGGGAATGCGTAGTGCTTGTAAAGGGTTAGGTCAAGAGCAATCGGTCAGCGAAAGACGGCATAGCGGTTGCAAGAGCAAGAAAGACCTAGCCCGACTTAAGAACCGTTAGGAAACTGAGTATGCAAGCAACAATCACCACAGTCACCATTCCCAACGAACGCCGGCGGCTAGATGCGTCTGACGAATCCCTCAAACCGTCCGTTCTCATCGTGGACGACGAGTTCGGTCCGCGCGAAACCCTCAAGGTTATCCTTCGTCCTTTCTTCACGATCTATACGGCCGGTACCGGCGCGACGGCTCTGCAGATTCTGAAAGAGCAACAGATTGACTTGGTGACCCTGGATCTCAAGCTCCCGGACAGACAGGGGATGGACCTCCTACAGGAGATCAAACGCGACCAGGATAACGTGGAGGTCATCATCATCACCGGATACGGAAGCCTGAAGTCCTCGATGGACGGCATCCGCTACGGCGCCTCGGGCTACCTGCTGAAGCCGTTCAACGTCACGGAGTTGATTGCGCTCACCAAACACTGCCTTGAGAAGAAGCACCGCCTCGACAGCCTGCGCGATATCTTGAGAACGTTCGGAAGCTTGTGGGAGACGGGATCCGACCAAAACGCGGCGTGGAAGAATCTGTCACGATTGCTCGCAGCCAAGAACCCTGATCTGGTCAGCCATTCAGAGCGCGTGAGCTTCTATTCCTCCCTCATGGCCGAGCACTTGGAGCTGCCCGCCGAAGACCGTGAGGCCGTCAAGGTCGGCTCGTGGCTGCATGATATCGGCAAGGTCTGCATCGACCCGCGCATCCTCTCGAAATCCGCCCCGCTCGACGCCCAGGATTGCGAGTTGATCAAATGCCATTCCGAAATCGGCGCCCGCATGGTGCAGTCGCTTCCTTTCCATCCATCGATCGGTCAGATCATCCGACATCACCATGAGCAATATGACGGCGCCGGCTATCCTGATGGATTGAAAGGGGACGACATCCCCTACCTCGCACGGATCGTGTCTCTCGCCAATACGTTCGTGAATTTGACCGCGGGCCCTCAGAGTCAGGAGTCCATGGCCCTCGACGACGCCAAGACCTATATTCGGCGCCAAGCCGGAGGGCTCTTCGACCCCACTCTGTCTGAGCTTTTCCTGCAGATCGTCCGCTAAGCCCCAGCGAATCGCTACTTCGTCTCCTGCCAGCTCCGCACGCGTCGCACCTGCAGCACGCCGTCGATCTTTTCGATGGCCTTGACCACGCGGTCCACATGCGCCGTGTTCTGCACCTCGACGATGAAGTCGAGCAGAGCCTTGCGGTCCTCCCGCGTCGTGATCTCGGCCCGGCTGATGTTGGCCTCGGCATTGGTGACGGCCGCCGAGACGTTCGCCAGCATGCCCGGCTTGTCGAGCGTCAAGACGGAGATCTTCACAGACACGGTCGTGGCCTGCGTCGTATCCCAATCCACTTCCACCAGCCGCGCCTTGTCATAATCGAGCGCATCCAGGTTAGGGCAGTCCGCGGTGTGAATCGTCAACCCACGACCGCGGGTGATATACCCGATGATCCGATCGCCTTCCGATCTCTCACAGCACTTGGACAGATGCATCATGAGGTCGTGGACGCCCTTGACCTTGACGCCCTTTTCATCGGCGGTTGGAACGCGCTTCGTGCCCGCTTTCTCCTCGACCTCCGCAACCGCGCCGGCGACAATGGACCGCTCGCCTTCCTCGGCACACAATCGGTTGGCGACGTGGATGGCGGAGATCCGGCCATAGCCGATGGCCGTGAACAATTCATCGGCGCCGGGCAAGCCAGACTCCTTCGCGACGTCCTGGATTCGGGAAGTCTTGAGCAACGGGCCCAAGGCCGCGTCGTGCCGCCGGAGCTCCCGCTCCAGCAGCCGTTTGCCGACTTCCAGGCTTCGCTTGGCCTCTTCCACCCGCAGCCAATGCTTGATCTTGTTCTTGGCGCGCGGCGTCTTGACGAACTTGAGCCAGTCCCGATGGGGCATCTGGGTGGAAGCGGTGACGACCTCGACCGTGTCGCCGCTCCGGAGCTGATGCTTGAGCGGGACCATCTTGCCGTTGACCTTGGCCCCGCTGCAGTGATCGCCGACCTCGGTGTGGATGGCGTAGGCGAAGTCAATCGGCGTCGCGCCCTTGACCAGCTCCTTGACCGCGCCCCTGGGCGTGAAGACGTAGACCACGTCCGAATAGAGGTCCAGCTTGACCGACTCCATGAACTGGCGGTTGTCGGTCAGGTCCTGATGGGATTCAAGGAGCTGGCGCAGCCACGTGAAGACGCGCTTCTCCGTCTCATCGATCTCGCCCTGCTCCTTGTACGTCCAGTGCGCCGCGATGCCTTCCTTGGCGATCCGGTGCATCTCGTGGGTCCGGATCTGGAACTCCACGTGTTCACCCTTTGGCCCGACCACAGTGGTATGCAGGGACTGGTAGTGGTTGGATTTGGGGACGCCGATGTAGTCCTTGAAGCGGCCGGGGACCGGCCTCCAGAGCGAATGGATGAGACCCATGATGGCATAGCAATTCATCTGGGTGTCGGTGATCACTCGGATGGCGGTCAGGTCGTAGACTTCCTCGAAGGAGACCCCCTGTTTCTCCATCTTCTGATAGACGGAGTATAGGTGCTTGGAGCGGCCGGCCATCTCCCCGACAAGCCCATGCTCGGCCAGCTTGGCCCGCACGACGCCGATGACTTCCTGAATGTACTGCTCGCGTTCCTCAACTTGCTTGGCCACCCGCTCGGCCAGCGCCACGTAGATATCCGGCTTCAGCGCCTTGAAGCAGAGGTCTTCCAGTTCCGCCTTCATCCAGCCGATCCCGAGCCGGTTCGCCAGCGGGGCATAGATTTCGAGGGTCTCCTGAGCGACTTTCTGCTGATGCGCAGGGTTCAGATGCTCCAGCGTGCGCATGTTGTGCAGGCGGTCCGCAAGCTTGATCAGGATGACCCGGACATCGTCGGCCATCGAGATGAGCATCTTGCGGAAGTTCTCGGCCTGCTTCTCCTCGTAGCTCTTGAAATGGATCTGGCCGATCTTGGTGACGCCGTCCACGAGACGGGCGACGTTCTTTCCGAACTCCTCCTCGATCTGCTCCCGCGTGCAGACCGTATCCTCGACCGTGTCGTGGAGAAGGCCCGCCACGATGGCCGGCACGTCCAGCTTCAAGGTCGCCAGGACCTCGGCCACGGCCAGCGGATGCCGAAGATACGGCTCGCCGGAGCGGCGGACCTGGCCTTCGTGGGCCCGGGCGGAGAAATCGTACGCCCGCCGGATCAGGTCCACCTGCGCATTCGGGTTGTAGCGCTGGACTCGTTCGATGAGATCGTGAACGCTTGTCGCGGCTGTGGTCGCCATGGTCCGTTACCCGCTCACGCTGGTCCGCACGTCTTTCAAACGGAGCTGCACCCGCTCCGCGCCGTTCCACGTATTGATGTCGAGGGCGCAGGCCACGTCAACCGGCACGGACTGAGAGAGGCCGCGCGACTCCAGCGATCCCATCCGGAACCCGATCGCATCGAGCAGGGGGCCGCCTCTTCCCTTCACGGCCAGCTTGAGATGGTTGGTCCCCACGATTTTCGCCGACGCGATCCGAAGGCTTCTGAGGACCACCGTCGGTTCGGGATTCCCCGCACCGAACGGCCCCAGTTTGATCAACTCACGGACGGAGTCCGGCGAGAAACTGTGTGGCTCCACTTCGGTATCGCAGAGCAACTGGGGACGCGCAGCCGCGCTGTGCAGCGGCCCTTCAAGCACTTCCGCTAAGCGATCCCGAAAGGCCGGGACGCGTTCTTCCGTGATGGTCAGCCCGGCGGCCACTGCATGGCCCCCGAAGGCAAGCAGCTGGTCCCGACAGCGTGCGATTGCCTCGTACAGATTCACCCCGGCAATACTGCGGGCCGATCCTCTTCCGATGCCTTCTTCGTTCAGCGCGATGAGCACGGCCGGCCGATGAAACCGCTCCACGAGCCGGGCCGCCACGACTCCGACGACGCCTTGATGCCAGCCGCGCGAGGCCAATACAATTGGACCGGTCGGCGTCGCGTCGGCGGCTTGGAGGGCCTCGGCGGTCATTCGCTCTTCAAGCTGCTGCCGCTCCTGATTGAGACGGTTGAGCATGCCAGCCAGCTCCGCGGCCTCTCCCTCATCGTGAGTCAACAGCAGCCTCACCGCGTCGGCCGCATCCCCGAGGCGGCCCGCAGCATTGATCCTGGGCGCCAGGCTGAACCCGACTGTACCTACCCCGCAGGCTCCAGTCACGCCCGCTATGGCTTTGAGAGCCCGGATGCCCGGACGGTCACCTCGCGAGAGCAGGCGGAGACCCCGCCGGACCATCGTCCGGTTCTCCTCCCGGAGGGGAGCGACATCGGCGATCGTCGCGAGCGCGACCAGGTCCAGGTAGGATTCGGGGTCCGATTCTGCGGCCTCATACTTTGTCCGATACGCCGACGCCACTTTGTAGGCAAGCCCTCCGGAACAGAGTCCAGAAAAAGGATACCCGGAGTCGGAACGGCAGGGGTTCAATAGGGCGAAGGCCGGCGGCAACGTGTCGCCCGGCAAATGGTGATCCGTCACGATGACGTCCATGCCCAGAGCCTGGGCGAGAGCGATTTCATCAATCGACGTGGTTCCGCAATCGGCCGTGATAAGCACGGAGACGCCCGAAGCGGCAATCCGCCGGACGGCATCGGCGTTGAGTCCGTACCCTTCCTTGATCCGATGGGGGATGTAAAACCCGGCGGTAAGACCCAGCCCTTTCAGAAAGCCCAGATAGAGGCTCGTCGCAGAGGCCCCGTCCACATCGTAATCTCCGTAGACGAGGACCCGCTCTCTGTGTTGGACGGCGCGATGGAGCCGGTCAACAGTCTGCTCCATCCCAGCCAGCAGGAAGGGATCAGGCCCGAGAACCTCCTCTCCGTCGAGGATCGCACGGGCCTCCTCCAAGGACCGATACCCTCGCGCCACCAAGACGGCGGCGGTGATGCGGTGCAGGCCGAGGGTGTCGGCCAATACCCGGCACGCCTCGGGATCCGAAGGCCGCATCACCCATTCCTTGAAGAACGGAGCAGACACGTTCTCTCCTCGTGAAAGACACGCAGATCGCACCAACAGCTTGGCAAATCATAATCGAGGGGACGACCCTTGTCAAACCAGGCAGGCGAGGCACACGTAAGGGCAACTGCGAGTAGGTTTGAGGGAGGCTCGGGCTGGTTGTGTTCAGGATGCCGTCTTGACGGGAAGCACCCTGAACCGAAGAGAGCCGATCGGGTTCATGTCTGCACTACCCGTCCCGATAAAAATCTGGACCTTGTAGTCCCCAACAGGCCAGCCGCCTGGGGGCCGCTTCAGCGAGACATAACCCGAGTCATCCTCAATCGCGAGAATCATCGCGTCGGTGCCGAGCACGTGGTTCGGAGACACCCCTTCCCCTTTTTCGACGATCCAGCGGCCGTAGACCTTGAACTCGCCGTCATGCTGATGAAGGTTAAAGACGACGAAGATTTCGGGAACATTGGAGGAGAACGTCTCGCTCGGCTTGATCGGCACGATCTCAAAACTGCGTGCCAGTCCCATGACCATCTCCTGGCCGTGGGCCGTGACGATCGTGGAGAACAGCCCGGCCGGGTGTCGATCTTCAAAGGCGCTCTTGTCATCGGGAGGAGCAGGAAGCGCCGCTGACTGGGCGAAGGATGAGAGAGGAAAAACGACGGCGAGAGCGAGCGCGACGATGAGGGCTTTCATTCCCCCCCTTTCTGCACGTAATTCTTGATGAACTCTTCAGCGTTCTCTTCCAGGACGTCGTCGATCTCGTCCATGAGCTTATCCATGTCTTCTTTGAGCTTCTTGCCACCCTCAACGACCTTGGCGCCCGCTTTGGCTTCGTCCTTGGGCTGCGCGCCGCCGCGCTTGGCGTCTGTCTTCTTTTCCTGCTTCTCCATACAACTCTCCCTCACCCGCTAGCGCCTGGCGAATCAGGCGCGGCGCCTCACCGCGCAACCACAATTTAGCATACCCTACGGCCGAAAACACGTCAAGACCGGATGCCTCCAGCTAGACAATCAACGACACGATCAGCAAGGCCACGATATTAATGACCTTGATCATCGGATTGATGGCCGGGCCAGCCGTATCCTTGTAGGGGTCCCCGACCGTATCGCCGGTGACGGCGGCCTTGTGCGTGTCGCTTCCCTTCTTGCCCTGCTCTTCGATGTACTTCTTGGCGTTGTCCCACGCGCCGCCGCCGCTGGTCATGGAGAGGGCGACGAAAAGGCCGGTCACGATTGTGCCGACCAGCACCCCTCCAAGCACAATGGGTCCGAGAATAAAACCGACCAGAATGGGCGCCAAGACCGGAATGGCCGCAGGAATCATCATCTTCTGGATCGCCGCCTTCGTCACGATGTCCACACAGGTCCCATACTCCGGTTTGCCGGTTCCCTCCATGATGCCTTTGATCTCGCGGAACTGGCGGCGGACCTCCCTGACGACCTCGCCGGCAGCCTCTCCGACCGCCTTCATGCACATCGAGGCAAACAGATACGGCAGCATGCCGCCGATAAACAGGCCGACCAGGACCTTGGGGTTCGACAGATCGAAGCTGCTGGCAGCCTGTCCCCCTCCTCCTTCTGCCACCTTCCTCGCGAACTCGGCGAACAGCACGATGGCCGCCAACCCGGCCGAGCCGATGGCATAGCCTTTGGTGACGGCCTTGGTGGTATTCCCCACCGCATCGAGGGGGTCCGTGATGTTCCGCACCTCTTTACCGAGATGCGCCATCTCGGCGATGCCGCCGGCGTTATCCGTAATCGGACCGAAGGCGTCGATCGCGACCACGATCCCCGCCATCGAGAGCATGGATACCGCCGCGACCGCGACGCCATAGAGATTCGCCAACGCATAGCTGGCCATAATCGCCACGCCGATCACCACCACCGGCCATGCAGTCGCCTGCATACCGACCGCCAGTCCCGCGATGATGTTGGTGGCATGCCCCGACTCGCTGGCCTTGGCGATCTCCTGCACCGGACTGAAGCTCTTGGACGTGTAGTAGTCGGTGATGAAAACCAACGCGATGGTGACCGCCAACCCGAGCAGCGCGCACCCGAAGTAGGCCGCGCCGCTCACGCCACCGATTCCGTTCATCAGCCAACGCGTCGCGGGATAGAATGCCAGCGCGGCGACGCCGCCGGCACAGAACAGTCCCTTATAGAGAGCCCCCATGATGCTACCGCCCTCACTCACCTTGACGAACCAGATGCCGAGGATCGTCGCGAAGATGGTGATCCCGCCCAGCAGCAGGGGATAGATCAACGGTTCGGGCGCACCCTTGAAGAGCGTGTAGCCGAGCACCATCGCCGCCACCGTCGTCACGGCATAGGTCTCAAACAGATCGGCCGCCATGCCGGCGCAATCGCCCACATTGTCGCCGACGTTGTCGGCGATCACAGCCGGATTCCGCGGGTCGTCTTCGGGAATACCCGCTTCGACCTTCCCCACTAGATCAGCACCCACATCGGCCGCTTTGGTAAAGATCCCGCCCCCGACCCGCGCGAAGACCGAGATCAAGCTGCCCCCGAACCCGAGGGACAGGAGCGCCTGCATCGCCTTACCGGGCCCCACCAAGGCCGAGGCCACGTAATAGAATCCGGAGACGGCGAACAACCCCAAGCTGATCAAGAGCAGGCCCGTCACGGCGCCGCCTCTGAAGGCCACTTGTAACGCCGCATTGAGGCCTCCGTGCGCCGCCTGAGCGGTACGGACGTTCGCCCTAACGGCGATCTTCATGCCGACATAGCCGGCCGAAGCCGAGGCCACCGCGCCGATGAGGAACCCGACCGCCGTCAGGAGGCCGAACTTCTCAGACCAGAACCCGGCCGCCCAGAGGATCACGAACAGGCCCGCGGCCACATAGGCCACCGTCGTGTATTGGCGGTTCAGGTAGGCATTGGCCCCTTCCTGGATGGCCTTGGCGATGGCCTTCATCTTGTCGGACCCTTCCTCCAGTTTCAATATCCATTGAATCAAATACGCGCCATAGGCGATGCCGATAAACGCCGCCACGACGGCAAACAGCACAATCCCCGCGCTCCGATCCATGCAACCAGTCTCCTTTTAGACAGCGATGATGCTTCTCAGTTGTGGACGATGAAATGGCCGCTCATTGTATAGAGAAGCCCTCGAATATTCAAGCGATTGTCCTCGGCTCGGACATCTTGACCAAAAAAACCTAGACATGCTAAGTTTGCGCCAACGACCGATTGACAGACTCATTCCACGCGCCTATACTCGCGCCCATGGTGGTTCCACTCATCATATGAACTCGATACGAGGGTGACTCTTAATCCAACCAACAAGGAGGGGCGTATGACAAAGAAACTCGTTCTCCTGCAAGTGGCTGTCGCGTTGGTTTGTTTCTCTGCCGCCACGGCGATGGCGGCCAATCCTGATAACGGCCCTGGCTGCGGGCTGGGCAAGCTCGCGTGGAGCGATTACGCGCACCAGAAGAACATTGGCCCGCAGGTCATGATGGCCACCACGAACGGGACGTTCGGCAGCAACACGTTCGGGATCAGCTCGGGAACGTCCGGGTGCACGAACGACGGCAAGGTCTTTGCGGAATACAAAGTGCCCATGTTCGCCGAGATCAATTTTGAAAACCTCTCCCAGGAAATGGCGCAGGGACGCGGCGAACACCTCGCCTCGCTCGCCACGCTCATGGGAGTGCCGGCTGAGCATCAGGCCGCATTCTTCGCACTGACCCAGGAGAAATACACGACCCTGATCCAATCCGGAGAGACCGCGCCGGTCGCCATGA
>Ga0207646_10002649_pt1 | contig 21005 bp, 17 predicted proteins | sample KBSK5502metaG_FD_184343 | JGI IMG/M metagenome (GOLD analysis project Ga0207646, IMG submission 184343) | Corn, switchgrass and miscanthus rhizosphere microbial communities from Kellogg Biological Station, Michigan, USA - KBS K5-50-2 metaG... | ecosystem: Host-associated > Plants > Roots >... | reverse complement strand
ATGGGTCGAGTCTTCCACCGGAGAGACTTTCGAAGACCGCAATCCTGCCGACACCCGCGACGTAGTTGGCATCTTTCAGAAGTCCGGCAAGGCCGACGTGGACGCCGCCGTGGACGCGGCCAAGCGTGCCTTCGCCCGGTGGCGCCTGGTCCCCGCACCCCGCCGCGCCGAGCTGGTCTTCAAGGCCGCTGAGATTCTGATTGAGCGCAAAGAAGAATGCGCTCGCGACATGACCCGCGAAATGGGCAAGGTTCTCGCCGAAACCCGTGGCGACGTGCAAGAGGCAATCGACTGCGCCTACTACATGGCCGGCGAAGGACGCCGCATGTTCGGCCCGACAGTTCCGTCGGAGCTGCCCAACAAATTCGCCATGGCCGTGCGCCAACCCATCGGCATCTGCGGAATGATCACGCCCTGGAATTTCCCCATGGCGATCCCTTCGTGGAAGCTGCTCCCCGCAATCGTCTGCGGCAACACCTGCGTCATTAAGCCCGCGCAGGACACGCCGCTCTCCACCTTTAACCTGGTGCGCGCCCTCGCCGACGCCGGCGTGTCGCATGGCGTCATCAACATCGTGACCGGCTTCGGCCCTGATGTGGGCACGCCGCTCACCGAACATTCTGACGTACGCGCCATCTCACTCACCGGATCATCCGCGGTGGGCCGCATCGTGGGACAAAGCGCCGCGAAAAGCTTCAAGCATTGCTCGCTCGAACTCGGCGGAAAAAACCCTATGATCGTCCTCGACGATGCCAACCTAGGTCTCGCCATCGAAGGCGGACTGTGGGGAGGCTTCGGCACCACCGGCCAGCGTTGCACCGCAACCAGCCGAATCATCGTGCAGAAAGGCGTGTACAGCGAGTTCATCGAACGCTACGTCGAACGCGCAAAAAAACTCAAAGTCGGCAACGGCCTGGACGAAACAGTCGAGATGGGACCGGCGATCAACGAGCGCCAACTCAGCACCGATCTCAGCTACGTCGACATCGCCAAGAATGAAGGTGCGAAGCTGGTCTGCGGAGGCAACCGTCTGACCGAGAGCAAGTACGAGTATGGATATTTTATGGAGCCGACGGTATTCATCGACGTCGATGCTCAGATGCGTATCGCGCAGGAAGAAGTCTTCGGCCCCGTAGTCGCGATCATTCCATGTGACGACCTGGAAGATGCAATTGGAATCGCCAATGGAATCGAGTACGGTCTGTCGTCGGCGCTCTACACCAAAGACGTGAACAAGGCCTTCTCTGCCATTCGCGACCTAGACGCGGGCATCACTTACATCAACGCCCCAACGATCGGCGCCGAAGTGCACCTGCCATTCGGCGGAACGAAGGCGACCGGCAACGGCCATCGCGAAGGCGGCATCGGCGCCATCGATTTCTACACTGAGTGGAAGTCGATCTACGTCGATTATTCGGACAGGCTGCAGAAAGCGCAGATCGATCGAGGGGAGTAAAGCTTTCACCGCCGAAGCGCGCCGAGGACGCCGGGCTTTGAAACGGTACGAGCGTACGGGATGAGACGGCTATTTTTGAGCTCGCTTGCTTTGCTCTATCCGCTGGCTTCGGTTCATGGATTTTCTCCCGCGCGGACCCCGACGCTCGTGTGGTGCCTTCCTCGGGGCTTGCTGGCTGCATCTCTTTGCGCTTGGACTATTCAAGTTTAAAAAGCGGGGCTTATGGCTGCTGGTTGGTCTTCCCTTGGTGTTGTCTTGGCCGTATGTATTTTTTATGATTTCTTTGGGCTGCGCACACTACCTAAAGGCTTGTCCTCAAGCAAGCTGCGTGAAGACCCAGATTTCGGTGCGTCCTCGGCGTCCTCTGCGGTTAGAATTTGATTGATGCCCATCACCCAAACCCGCGAAGTCAGCGCTGCCAAGCGCCTCCACGGCGTGCGCTATGCCATCCGCGATCTGGCATGCGTGGCTGATGAAGTCATTAAGCAGGGACACAAAGTTCTGCCACTAAATGTCGGCGACCCGCTCAACTTTGATTTCCAGACTCCGCCGCACATCATCGACGCAGTCCACAAAGCCATGCGCGACGGCAAGAATGGATACGCGCCGTCGCCGGGGATTCCTGAAGCGCTCGATGCCATTCGCGGCGAGGCTGTGCGCAAGGGCATTTCGACGGTGCAGGATGTTTTTGTGACCTCCGGTGTGAGTGAAACCGTGGACCTCTGTATCAGCGCCCTGGTCGATCCGGGCGAGAATATCCTCACACCGAGTCCTGACTACCCGCTCTACTCGGCCGTTCTGTGCAAGCTAGGCATTGTGCTCAATGCCTACGATTTGAGTGAAGACGACACGTGGCAGCCTGAACTTTCCGACATCGAACGCAAGATCACGCCGCGGACTCGTGGCATCGTGCTGATCAATCCCAACAATCCCACTGGCTCACTGTGCTCGCGGCAAATGCTAGAGCAGATCGCAGAACTGGCGCGCCGCCACAATCTTGTAGTTTTCTCCGACGAAATCTACGACAAACTGATTCTTGAAGACACGCCGCACATCGCCTTTGCCTCAGTCGCGCCTGACCTTCCTTGCGTAACCTTCGGCGGTATGTCGAAGAATTATCTCGTTCCGGGATGGCGCATCGGATGGGGCATGGTCTCGGGCGAAGCGGCCGCGGTGAAGTCTTACACCGAAGGTGTTCACCGTTTGCTGCGTGCGCGCCTCTGCGCCAACCATCCGGAGCAATATGCGATCAGGCCTGCTCTCGAAGGCCCGCAGGACCATCTCGTGGACGTGCGGCGCAAGTTGCGCTCACGCCGCGATCTCACTCAACAATGGTGCGAGTCCACTCCCCGTGTGAGCTGTGTTAGGCCCCGCGGCGCTTTCTACGCTTTCCCGCGCATCGATATCCCTGAGAGCGACGAAGTATTTGTGAAGGAACTTATCCGCCAGAAACATGTGATGGTTGTGCACGGTTCCGGCTTCGGCCAAAGAACTGGCACGCAGCACTTCCGTATCGTGTTCCTGCCAGATGAAAAAACTCTGGCGAAAGCCTATACCGGAATCGCAGATTTCATTCGCGAACGATACCGCTAAGCGCTGAATCGCAAAGGTCGCTGAGGAGATCCGCAGAGAGCGTGAGAATATCCGGTTCCAGTCCATGGTCCGATGAATGCAACCTGCTTGGGAGTTTCTGCAGTTTTTTCTGCGACCTCGCAATTGAAGACTTTCGCATCATTTGCTTCCGCTTTCTCTTTCCACCTGAATCTGCTTAAATCAAGTTGAGCCCACTGCCGGCCGCTCCCGCAGCCTTGAACCGTGATCGACATTCATTCTCACATTCTGCCGGAAGTAGATGATGGACCGAAATCCTGGGACGTCTCGGTCGCCATGTGCCGCATGGCCGCGGCGGATGGAATTACTCACATGGTGGCTACCCCGCACGCGAATGATCGCTATCACTATGATCGCGAATATCTGAAGGGAGTGCTCGCACATCTGCAGCAGCTTGTGGGGGACACCATTAAGCTGAGCCTGGGATGCGACTTTCATCTTTCTTACGACAATCTGCAGGACGCATTTTCGAACCCTACTCGCTACGTGATCGAAGGTTCGCAGTACATGCTGGTCGAGCTCAGCAACTACAGCGTTCCTCCTCAAACCACGGATTCTTTTCTCAAACTCGGGGACTGCGGGATGACTGCGATCATTACCCATCCCGAGCGCAATCCGATTGTTCGCGAGAGCCCGCAACGCATTGTGGAGTGGGCGGAGCAAGGCTGCGTCATTCAGATGACCGGGTCGGCGCTCACCGGATTCTGGGGCGAGCACGTGCGTCGAGTCGCGCAGTGGCTACTCGAGCGCCAGTCGGTTCACGTGCTCGCCACCGATGCGCATGATACCGCGAAGCGGGTGCCGGTGCTCTCAACTGCCCGCGATGCCGCCGCCGTAATCTGCGGCGAGGAAGTCGCGGATGCCCTGGTCGAAGCGAATCCTCGTGCCATTGTCAGCGCACAGCCGCTGCCGTATTTTCCGCGGCCCGTGGCCGGAAGCTACAGGAAAAACAGCAATTAGCACTCAGCCTTTTCCGCTTTTCTCTTTGCTTCAGTTCCAATCCGAGACAGACATCTTGCAAGCCGGTCCTTTCAGGATTGAAGCACTTCCCCACCCACGCTCTTCGAGACAGGTCTTACTCCATTGATTTACTGCGGGTGATTTACTGCGGGCTGGAAGAGTCGCGGCTATTCGGATTTGAAGCGGGAACGGGCTCGGCGGGAGCGGTCGTAGCGGGAGCAGAGGCGCGGTCGAGTCGCGAAGATGACGCATTTGTCGAAGGTATGGAAGCGACCCGCGGCGCGTCCGGTCCTGTCGTCATCGCGCTCTCCGGATTCAACAGGTGGTCGTGGCTGGGGCCCAAGCCTAGCTTGATCAAAGCGCGCGAATCGGGCACGGTCTTAGATTGCCAGCCATGGTCGGCCTGATAGCGCCGCATGGCGTCTTCGCTGGCCTGGTTCCAGGTTCCTGTCGCCTGGCCGTTGAGGTAGTGCTCGCGGATTAAAGCTTCCTGGATGGATTGTGCCCGATCGGCATCAATTTTTTTCTGTCCACGCACGCGAGCTGTTCTTTTCTTTCGCGCACTCGATCGTGTCGCTTTACGTGATGTTGCACGGGTGGCGGCTGCTGCACCTGCGCTAACCTTGTGCTTCGTCGTGGAACGGGATGAAGTTGGTGTTTTCGCCGCCGCCGCATGTGTGGCTGCGGGCTCGCCAGATTTCCTCGCATTGGCAGTCGAGGTCTGTGCAGTCGCCGCTGGAAGGACAGATGCTATGAGACAGGCGCTAGTGACGGCGCTTCGCCATCCGGCACGAATTGGGATTAAGCGTCTCAACCTGAGAAAATCTCCTAAGCATTCCCGCAAATAAACAGGCCCAAACGGGAAGCTGGCACCGTAATCATCTCTGATTGCAAGAGAGAGTACCAGTTCCGATTGGGCTAGTCTAAAGTTACGGGAGTGTGCCGGCGAGGAAGACCGTCCCGTCCTGCTTGCCAGAACCTCGCTGGTGGACCAGGAACACCACATCCTGGCCACTCTTCAAGCTGGCCTCAATCCGAGCGAACTCGTCCTCGTTGTTCACCTTCTGTTTATTGACCTCCAGGATAACGTCTCCGCGCCCCAGACCGACATCTTCGGCGAAGGAACCGGGTTTCACATCCTGAACGATCACGCCTCTTCCGGCCGCAATATCGAGCCGATCGGCCATCTCCGGAGTCAGGTTTCGGACGGTTACGCCGAACTTACTCTGCTTGGGCGTGCTCTCATCGCCATTATCCGGTTCTTCACCCAGACGGGCGGCAAAGAGTTTAGCGCGATCGGCAATGGTTACCGTCGCGTCCTCCTGCTTGCCGTTGCGGATGAAACCGAGCTTCACTTTCGAACCTGGCTTGCGGCTAGCTATTTCAGAGACCAGATCGTCGCCCTTGGTGACTTTCTTGCCCTCCAGAGTCGTGATGGTGTCGCCAACCTTCAGTCCGGCTTGGTCTGCGGGACTTCCCGCTACCACGCTGGAAATCGTGATGCCGGAACCAGATCCGTAGACGCGCGCAATGGCCGGATTCTCCTGCGCGTCAAACATAATGCCGATGGAGCCGCGCGAGACCCGGTGCTCGGGTCCGGTCAGTTGGTTGTAAACCTGGACGATGGTATTGGAAGGCAACGCGAAGCCGACGCCGGCATAGGCATTGGTTTCGCTAAGGATGGCGGTGTTGATGCCGATGACCTCTCCTGCCATGTTGACCAGCGGCCCACCTGAGTTTCCGGGATTAATGGCTGCGTCGGTCTGGATAAAGGTTTGAAATTGCCGGCCCGGTACGATGTTGCGTCCCTTGGCCGAAACGATTCCCGCGGTGACGGTCTCACTCAGACCGAACGGGCTGCCCACTGCGAGCACCCAGTCGCCTACTTGCATACTGTCAGAGTTGCCCAACTTGGCTGCGGGCAAGCCTCGATCGGTCTCGACTTTAATTACTGCGAGATCGGTCTCCGGGTCAGAGCCAATCACCTTGGCATCGTGCTGCACATTTTGTGGATCGTCCTGGAAACGCACCCGAATGCGATCCGCTTTGTCGATGACGTGACGATTCGTGAGGATGTAGCCCTTGGAGTCCACAATGACGCCGGAGCCCAGAGAGCGCTCACGGACGGGACCGCTGTCAATGCTCGGACCGCCTTGGCCGCCGAAGAAGCGGTTGAAGAAATCTTCCATGCCACCGCCGCCGTCTTCGTCGCCCGGAACTTGTCCGCGACGGCGACGACCCACGTTCTTGATGGTCGATTCGGTATTGATGTTTACTACGCTGGGCTCCAACTGCTTGGCAATCTGCGAAAATGCGTTGGAGAGCTGTTGCGGCGGCGGCACTACGAGCGGAGTCGCGTCAGAGGCCTTTTGCCCTTCTTTGCCCTTGACTCCGTAAGAAACCACGGTCCCAATGAGGATGCCGAGGGACAAAGTGGCCAGAATACTGAAAGTGTAGACCCACCGACGGGCCTTCATGCGCACCCAAACACTGCCTGCGCGCGAATCCATAATTTTACTTCCTCCAAATTTATAAATCTCGCTCATTATACCCGTTTCAGCGCTTTGGTCCCGGGCGCGACGCAGGTAAAAATCACGCTGTCCATTTAGACGCACGAACCACCCATTTCGTTTTACCAGGTGGGTCTAATTTAGACTGGCGTTCCAGGATAGTATAAAACTATTAGCTATTGCAGCTCTCGAACACTATGCTTTCTGGGATTTGGTCGCCGAGAAATACCTGCAAGGCAGGTTATTCCCGCGCTCACTTCGCCTCGTACACTGTTTTCCCCCCGACGACGGTACGCAGCACCTTCGTGGCTAACAACTTCTGGGCAGCCACGGCGGTCACATCCTGGTCAAGGACAACGAAATCCGCCAGCATTCCGGGGATAAGTCTGCCTTTCTCCTTTTCTTCAAACTCGGCGAAGGCGGCTCCGGTGGTGTATGCAGCAATTGCCTGATCCATCGAGACTTTCTGTTCGGGAAAATACTCGAGTTTGCCGTCCTCACTCTTCCGCGTTACCGCAGCATACAGACCGCGGAAGGGAGTGACTGGTTCGACCGGATAATCGGTTCCGAACGCCAGGGTTACGCCCTTATTCGAAAGCTCCAGCCAGGCATAAGAGTGCGCGGCACGTTGCGGCCCCAGACGGTGTTGTGCCCAATGCATGTCGGTGAGCAGATGACTGGGCTGCATGGAAGCGATCACCTTTAACTCTTTGAAGCGCGCCATCTGCGGCTTCGAGGTTACCTGTGCATGCTCGATGCGCAGGCGGAAGTCGTCGCCACCGTTAGGAGCTTTCACTTTTTTCTCGCGCGCCGCCTTCTCTGCTTCGGCAAACGCGTCCAGAGCGATTTGGACCCCTTTATCGCCGATGGCGTGGAAACCGACCTGGAAGCCGGCCAGCACGCGCTCTTTCGTCATTTCATTCAGCTTGTCCGCCTCATACCGGGGCAGCCCGGAATTCTTAGGATCGTCCGTGTAAGGTTCGAGCAGCGCCGCAGTGTGCGAACCAAGTGAGCCATCCATAAACCCTTTGAGCATTCCGGTGTGCAGCATCAGATCAGAGTGCGGATGCATGTCGCGCTTGAGGACTAGTTCGTCAAGAGGCGCATCGAACTGCAGCCACTCGCTGAGGCGACTGGTCAGCTTGCCTTCTTTCTCCAGGTCTTCGAGAATCTGGAAATTTTCCCACACGGTGCTGTCTTGCCAGCCGGAAAAATCCTGGGCGGAAGTGATCCCCCACTGGGCCAGGTCGGCAAGCGCGGCTTCGATAGCCTGCCGTCGCTTGTCGTGGTTGGGCTTGGGGATCACGGCTTCGACGGCAGCACGGGCCGTCTCCCGAAGAATGCCAGTGGGCTGACCATTCGCGTCGCGATCTATTTGCCCGCCCTGGGGATCTTTGCTGGCCAGCGTGACGCTCGCCAGTTGCAGCGCCCGAGTGTTAGCTATGGCAATGTGACCGTCCACGCGCTGTAGAAAGACCGGATGTCCAGCGGAAATCTCGTCGAGATCCCAGCGGCTGGGCACGGCCACTACCGGCCACAGCGTTTCATCCCAACCGCCACCTGTGATCCACTCGCCGGGCCCAGCGGTTTGCACCTTGGCCAGAGCGCGGGCGCGAAGTTCCTCGAGGGACTTCACGCCCACCAGGTTCAGGCTCAGCTTTTGGAAGCCGGCATCGGCGAGGTGGATGTGGGCGTCGTTAAAGCCCGGCATGACGAAATGTCCGCCGAGGTCTACAACCTGGGTTTGTGGGCCTTTGAGTTTTTCAATGTCTGACGCTTTTCCCACCGCCTGGATGCGGTCGCCGCGGACGGCAATCGCCTCGGCCCGCAAGATTGAACTGAACTGCGAGTTGGCTAGTTCGCCGGTGTAGATATTGCCGTGCAAGTAAATTGCGTCGGCTTTGCTGCCCGGCGCGGACTTCGGCGCGCCCGGTTGAGTCTGATCATTTTGCGCTTGTGGGCTTTGGATTTGACCGTTTTGGGTTTGGGCTTTTTGCGCTTGGCCCAGAACCGACAGTGAAATAGCAAGAAAGCCAACGCACCTGAAAGTGCCCAGCACTGCGAATTTTCGCTTCATCTGCCCCCGTTTCATGCCCCCACTCCTGCCAGCGCAAGCAGCGTTAGCAGAATTCGTTTCAAGCCCAACTCGCGTCCGTTGCCGTCGAACCATTCCTGCAAAGTGTGAGCACCCCCGCCTGATCCCCCGCCGCCAATGGCGATGGCTTCCTGTCCCAGCGACAGCGGAACGTTCGCATCCGTGGATGCTCGCTGTACTTGCGCGGCATTGCCAAGTTGAGCATCCACCGCCCGCATTACCTGCAGAATGCGTGCCCCGGAAGTTAATTCGCCGGCTGGACGGCTACCAATGATCACCACCTCGCAAGTCACGCCGGAAGGACGCTTCTGGGCTGACGAGCGCATCTCTGCCGCCAGAGTTTCGTCCTCGACCGCCCGGTTCAACGCCAAGCGCAGCGTCTGCTCCAGCCGTTCCATCTCAGCCATCGAAGTGGAACGAATGTCCACCTTCATGCTGGCCGATTCGGGGATGGAGTTTACGGAGGTGCCTCCTCGGATCACACCGATGTTGAACGTCGTTTTTGGCGTAGTCGGCACGGGAGTGGTTGTGAAGGTTTCAACCGCCTTGGCCAGAATCACGATGGGATTGGGCGCGCCGAAATCGCTCCAGGAATGCCCGCCTGGTCCGCGCACGATGACTTCAAAGCGGCGGCTGCCGAGGGCCTCGGCCACAATGGTGTCGGCGCCGGCGCCGTCGAGCACCACACTGTAGGCAATAGAATCCTTCCATCGTGGCGTGGAAAAAATATGGCGCATGCCGCGCAGATCGCCTTCTCCCTCTTCGCCCACGTTGCCAATGAAAACGAATGGCAACGCGTGCCGGATCCGCACCGACCGCAACAATGCCGCAATGGCTAGCATCGCGGTCACGCCTGCGCCGTTGTCGGAGACCCCGGGACCATACAGTCGGCTTCCCTGCTGGCGGATGTTTAGAGGCGTGTTAGCGGGAAACACCGTATCGATGTGCGCGCTGAGGGCTACGTAGCGACGCCCGAATCCGGGATGAACGCCGAAAACATTTCCAACGTCGTCCATGCGGACGTCGTCTAGGCCGACTTCGCGAAAGCGTTCTGCCAGCCACGCTCCGCGCGCGCCTTCGCCAAAAGGAGGCGCGGGGATACGCGCCATCTCCATTTGCCAATGCGCGAGTTGCGGCTCCTGAGTACGGAACCAGTTGAACGCGGAGCGCACTTCCGGCGCAGCGGCCAGGCGGGCGACTTCCTGCTGAACCGTGGGAGTGACCTCAGGTATGTCTGCGCGTTGCGGAGGGGGGCTCATGGGGAGTTATGCGTCATCTTACAACGAAGGCAAAGGTATGGGGATTGCTTTTGAGGAGACCGGGTAATCGTGCACTGGAAGCGATTGGGCGAGAGCGTGCCGTTGCGTTTCGAATTTGAGATGCACATTAGTGATTATTCACGCCACCTGCTCTTTGTTTGACCAGAGCCACGAGCTTCTTCGTGGCCGGAATGTCAATATTGTGGGGGCGTGCACCTCGCAGGATCGGTCCCGCAATGGCATCGAGCTCCGGAGTCTTGTGCTGTTCAACATCTTTCTGCATGGAGCTGCGCATGTTTGCAGGCATGCTCTTCATTCCTGCTAGGATCGCCTCGGGATCAACCTTGGCGCCCTCGGCGCTAGCAACGTCGCAGGCTTCTCGAACACAAGCGTCCAGCTGCTCCCTCCAAGAAGGATCGGAAATGATCCCGCCCATTGCCTTGTCCGCCGCGGTGGTGGTTAGCGCATAGGGCCCAAGAAAGACCAGCTTGCTCCACATCAGCGTGGACTCGTTGTCCACAAAGCGGCACTCGAAACCTATTTGCCGGAGATGTTCGACTGTGCTCCCAAGCAAAGCGCGCCCGGCGGCGGAGACATTCAGACGCGCAAAGGGCGAGCGGTGGACGATGTGCCCTGGACTCATCCGCTCAGACTCGACCGCGATGGTTGCGGCGATGACCCGGTCTGCGCCGTATCTTGAGCGAAGAAGGGAGAGGTGATCGATGCCGTTCAGGAGCGGAACGATCGCTTTCACCGAGCTTAGATTCCTGAGCGCGGTCAGCCCTGATTCGAGTTGAGTGGCCTTCACGGCGATCCACAGAACGTCGGCGGGCGGGACCTCTGAGGCGCAGGCGACTTCCACGTCGCGGTTGCCGAATGGACTCTCGAGATGAAGGCGCCTGGGATACTGAGCGAGCGATTCAGGCTTGACAACCAGAGTGACGGACCCTCCGTGGTGGGCGAGACAGGCCCCGACGAGGCCTCCGACGCCGCCCGGCCCAAGAATCGCGTGGTGCAAGCGGTCCGGCATCTCGGGTCAACTCTTCTTCGCCGTCGCAGCCGGCAGAGACTCCAGAATTTCGGCTTCACTCAGCGTGTGGTCGCTGGATTTGGCGCGCTGGTAGATGCGATCGACAACATCGTCGGTCGCGGGAATGCCGCGCCGTTCCAGCCAGAACAAGACATTCGACTTGCCGCTCATGGGGCCAACGTCGATAATCTGTTCCAGGCCGAACAGGTGCGAAGGCACCCCTGAGTAAACCGTGTTCGCCAGTTCGACGTCATTTTTTTTGAACGCCTTGATGACTGCCGCGGCGTGCACTCCAGTTGCGGTGCGGAATGCGTCCTCGCCCACGACTGGATAGTTGGCTGGAATAGGTACACCGGTCGCCCGCGACACCGCCTGGCAATATTGTTTCAGCTGGGTGAGGTCTTGCGTATCCCACGGCGCGATGTCCATGAGCTTTAGATTGACTAGCATCTGATCCATCTGCGTGTTGCCGACGCGTTCGCCGATGCCTACGGCGCAGGCGTGGACGCAATGTGCGCCCGCCATCAGCGCCGCCAGCGAGTTGGCGATAGCCAGGCCGCGGTCACTATGTCCATGCCAGTCGACGCGAATTTTTTCACCCGATGGCTTCACTACTTCATCGATTACGAACTTGACCAATGCAAACGCGCCCATCGGCGTGGCGTGGCCGGCAGTGTCGCAGATCACGATGGCGCGGGCCCCGCAGTTGATTGCCGTCGAATAAAGCTGCTTGACCGTGCCCGGATCGCAACGGGTCGTGTCCTCGGTGACATACATCGGATCGAGGCCCAGAGACACCGCGTACTTGACCGCTTTCTCGGTGGTCTGGAGCAGAAAGTCGTCGGTCCATCCTTCGGTGAAACGACGGATGGGGCTCGATCCAATAAACGTTGCGGCTGCGATGCGCAGGCCGGTTTTCTGAACGATCTCCGCGATTGGCCGGATGTCATTTTCATGGGTGCGCGCGGCGCAGTTGGCGCGAATCTTCATCTTGTGTGTGACGATCTCGCGGGCCAGCGCCGTTACTGCCTCTACCGCGCGCGCCCCGGCGCCCGGCAAGCCTAGATCGAGTGAGTCGATGCCGAGCGCTTCCATCAGATGTAAGATTTCGAGCTTCTCCGGGATGGACGGATCGCGAACGGACGGGGACTGCAGACCATCGCGGAGACTCTCATCGTTGAGCAGCACGGGTCCCTGCGGCTTCAACCCCGAAGGATGCTTCTTGTTCCAATCGTAGATGAGTTCAGAAGTGTTCATTTGATATATGGCGGAAGAACCGATCAACCACAAAGGACACGAAGCGTCACAAAGGAATTCCTTCGTGTGTCTTCGTGTCCTTTGTGGTTTCGAGCCTTGTTTTTTGTCGCCTTATTTTTCTTTCGGCGGCAAAGTCAGGCCGAACACGGAAATCCTGCCTTTCCCGGCAACATTGATTTTCGCGTCTTCCGGACTGGGCAAATACAACGTCTTGCAATGCTCGCAGCGGTAGACTTCGGCATTCTTGCCCCACGCTTTCTCAGCGTCGCCACAGGCCTGCTCGATCACATCCGTAGTGTAGAACCAGCGCTTCAAATGTCCGCCGCAGAACTTGCCTTTCTCGTTCTTCTCGTTGCAGGCACGCTGTCCCGTCTTCTTAATCTTGACCTTGTGATGAGGAAGCTGCGGAGGAGTTTGCGTGTCGGAAGTGGTCATTTCGCCCGTCGCCAAAGGACTTACCTCATTCGCGCGGCACCAGCGCCGCCGGAGTCGGCCTTACGAGCGCCATTGTACTTGAAAATTTCCATTTCGCTTAGGGCGGGGCTCTGAACGCGCAGGTCCGGGCGAGCCAGACGCCGGTACGCTCTGGGTGAGCAACCGCAGAGTTCCTCGCATCAACCGGCGGGTTTCAGAGAACCTCAACGAGGAGCGATGAACAGCAGTCCCCAAAAAGCTTCAGTGTTGCCGCTCATGAACTTGGAGGGATGCGAGGGGGATGGAAGCGATCTTGAGGAACTGTCCGTGTCCAGCCAGAGCCGACGGCCTGGAGCGCAATCCATACAGCACTAAACCATTCTGGGTGCCAATTGGGTGCCAATAAAGACTTTTCCATCAGCGGCGACCACTTGATCTGACCGCAAGGTTGGACCGCTCTATCAATTTCTCATCGCCCAGGTCCGTCGTGAGAAGCACCGAGGCCAACGATTTGTGCCAACTCCGCGGTCCGTAACAAGACTCTATTGGAATAGTCTGATGAGTCACAAGGCATTTGCGCGGACGGACCTCTTCAAAAAGGTCGCACCCTTTGACACGACCCCGGGCACTCCCGCTGACGCCAATTGCAGATCGTGATTCGGACCGGCGGCGTGGAAAGGTATCCACCCGGTTGGACTGGCGAAATTGAAAACAACGAGATTGTTGGCTTCGTTGCGTAATTGCACTCCAATTAATTTATCGCTATTCAGGGGGTTGCGACTTGCTCCGATGCTGCAGCAACCGAGTCTAGTGGTCGGTTGTCAGTGTGCACGTTCACATCCACAGATGAAAGCAGTGTTCCCCGGCCGCGATCACTAAGAAATAACAGGACCCGGACAAAGACAACCTCCCGATCCTGTTTTACAGGCCCCTATCTTTCCGAAACAGGTACCAGTCCAAGGCGCGTCGCAAGTCGGTGGGCGTAGGCGAGGAGGCGGGCGTTGATATCAGCGCTTGGCCCGGAGTCGCGCGTCCCCGCAAACATACCGACGCATGATTGCCAAAAGTTCCATCAACTAGTTCCTCTGCTCTTCCAGCAGCTTGCCCGCCATTTGCCGCAGCTGCATTTGGATCCTTCACTACCTGAACCTCCTGGCCAAGCGTACTAAAAGTCTCGCGCTGGTTACTGTCTCCGCCTAACAGTGACTCCGCCTAAGAGGCGACTAAGAGCACTTGATCGGGTAGAGCGCTGGTTCCCAAAGCTCTATCCCACAATGTAAGCGGTGGTCATTGCACCTGGTTCCTAGCCCAAAGGCGGCTCTATTGCGGGGAGTGCCTCCGGGGCAACTGCAGAATTCTCCTCCGGATCGGCCAGGTACCAGTGATGCTTCAACACGAAAATCCCATTCCATGGCGACTTCCCTGTTCCGTAATAATCAGACGGAATCACCTGGAAGCGAGCCGCGTTATCTATCTTATCTACCTCAACCTGTCCGATATCCATCCAAACACGCAGAACATATTCTCCGGGAACTAACGTTAGACTGGGGATTTCGCACACAAAAACCTGCGGTCCCGCGATCTCGTTGTGACCGCGGATGGGCTCGAAAGCGCTATGAGCGGTGAATACTCGCTGGCCAAGAAGATTTTCGAATCCCAAACCAATATCGAAACTTGAGGTCGGGGCCGGGAGTGTGAAGTGCACGCGAATCGTAAGTGGAGCCCCGATGCGCACCCCAGCTTTCAGTGACTTGCCGTCTTCCGGGCAGAACTCCAATCGCCGCAGCAACGGCCGACTTTGAGCCCATCGGCCTGCTGCCTGACTGAGGTCAACATAGTTGCCGGAAGCTCCATCTTCAGCACCTCCCATGGCACGATGCGCGTAATACTGAACTGCATCCTTCGCCGTTCCTGAAAACGCCAACTTGCCCTGGAGGAGTACGATCCCACGCTGGCACAGGTGTTCGATAGCCGAAATATTATGCGAAACAAAAAGTACGGTCCGGCCGCTGCGGCTGACGTCATTCATCTTGCCCAGGCATTTCTTTTGGAAAGCCATGTCCCCCACGGCGAGCACTTCGTCAACCACTAGAATTTCGGGATTCAAATGAGCGGCCACGGAGAATGCCAGCCGGATATACATTCCACTGGAGTAGCGCTTTACCGGGGTATCTAGAAATTGTTCGATTTCTGAGAAGCCGACAATCTCATCGAACTTTGAAAGTATCTCCGCGCGACTCATACCCAGGATCGCGCCGTTCAAGAAGATGTTTTCTCGTCCTGTAAGCTCGGGATGGAACCCGGTGCCAACTTCGAGCAGGCTTGCCAGCCGGCCGCGCACCTTGATGTAACCGTCGGTAGGATCTGTGATGCGAGAAATAATTTTCAAAAGGGTACTCTTACCGGCGCCATTGCGGCCGACAATGCCGACAACCTCGCCTTCTGCGACGTCGAAATTAATCTCGCGCAAAGCCCAGAAATACTGATCGTGAGCGTAATTCTTGCTACTTGAAAAGGATCGAAGTGGGCGTTTCAGCGCTGTCGCGAGGAACTCCCGAAAAGTCTCGTTCCGGGCCTTCACCCCCCCGATCCGATACTGCTTCGACAAATTCCGAACTTCAATAACGTTTGACATTTAAATTACGTCTGCAAAGAAACGCTCGATTCGCCGGAAAAGCATCAGACCAGCGAAGAAGAATATCAGGCACATCAGCAGCGACGTCAGAATAAGAGGCCAGTACACCGGACTGCCAAGCAGGCAGTAGCGAAACCCTAATACCATGCCAGACATTGGGTTCAGCCCAAAGAGTGTTTGCCAGCGCAGAGGAATGTAACGCACCGGATAAATGACTGGTGTGACGAACATTCCCATCTGCAGCAGGAATGGCACCATATACTTAATGTCACGAAACAGCACGTTTAACGCGGAAAAGGCGAAACCGACCCCGGCGGCTGCCATGACCGTGCCCACAATAAATATGGGGAGCAGCAGCACCTTGGCGGAGAGCGCCCAGTGGTAGTAAATCATCAAGCAGCCGAGAACTGACAAGCTGAGGGTTAAATCTAGAAGCAATGCCCCAATCGTGCCCAACGGAATGAAAATGCGCGGGAAATAGACGCGCGAGACCAATTGCTGGCTGGTAATCAGGCTGTTGCTCGAATTGGAGACGGAGTTGGAGAAAAAGGTCCAAGGTGCCAAACCGACGAATGCAAACAGTGAGTAAGGAGGCCCGTCGCTGTGAATACCGGCCCAACGATTAAATACCAGCACAAAAATGAGGGTACCTGCCAATGGCTGGAGGATGCTCCAAAGACCACCCAACAGGGTTTGTCGGTATCGGATCTTTATGTCGCGCCAAATCAGAAACGCCAGGAGCTCTCGGTATAGAAATGCCTCTCGGAAACCAAAGGGTTGCCATCCCTTACGCGGTTTTATTACCAATTCAATGGTCGCCATACCATGTAATGGCCTGGGTCAGCCTTGTAAAGCAAAATTCCACAAACTATTGAATTTACTGGTGTATTTTTACGATTTGTGGTATCAATCTCTCAGTTCTTCGAACTCGGCCGCGTCCGCCACGACTGGAACTGGAATATTCCGGACACGCTATACTGTATCTTACCCGGGATCGCTTTAAGCATGGCCAATCCAGCCGGGTGGACTGAGCTGCCCTCCTCCAGAAATTAGTCCCATTAGAAATGGACTCCTCAATTCAGGATAACCCACCCAGAGCCAGAGGAGGAGTCGTGCGTAAGAGTCGATTCAGCGAAGAACCGATCATTGCCGTGCTGAAGGAGTCAGAAACAGGGGTGGAAACAGGGGGAGCTGTGCCGGCGCCACGGGATCACGCGGCGTGTTTTTATCGGTGGAAGAGCAAGTTCGGTGGGTTGGAACTGAGCGAGGCGAAGCGATCGCGCCAACTGGAGGAGGAGAACCGGCAACTGAAGTACATTGTAGCCGAACCGGCGGTGGACATGCGTGCGCTGAAGGTGGGGGGGTAGCAAAAAAGTGGTAAGCCCGCAGACGCGGCGTCAGATCGCTCTGAGTAGCGATCTGCCAAGCGCACAAACCGTCGGAAACTCACCTTGAAAGTGTTACAGAAAAAGGGGACCGATTAGGGCGAACAAAATCGGAGAAAATCTCATTATCCTTGGACTGAGCATACGGGGTACGTCAGGAGTATCACGCACAGAAGCGACCAATCATTCCGAATGTTGAGGTTAGTTTAGCCCATGCAGCTCGACGTTATTGTGCCGACATACAATCGGCAATCTTTACTAGAACGTGCTTTACAGAGTCTTCTCAGGGCTGAGCTGCCCGCAGGTCTTGATGTCAAGGTAACGGTTGTCGACAATAATTCTCGAGATAAAACCTTACCGGTGGTCAATTCATTTAAGCCCTCCTTCGATGGGCGACTGAATTACTTGTTCGAGCCAAAACAGGGAAAATCGCAAGCTCTAAACACCGGCATTGCAGCTACTTCCGGCGAATTGGTAGGAATGATCGATGATGATGAGGAAATTGACCGTTGCTGGTTCATGCGAGTAAATGAAATTTTTGCTAGGAACGAGGTGGATTTTGTGGGTGGCCCATATGTGCCGCGTTGGGGGGCGCCGCCGCCCTTATGGCTGCCTAGTCGGTATTCGGGCGTGATTGGGATCGTCAATTTAGGGTCAGAACCGCGTGCTTACGGCGCGGACGCTGGCTTGATAGGCGGGAACGCAGTGGTGAGGCGTTCCATCCTGAAAAGGGTGATGCCATACTCGACTGCTTTGGGGCCACGCGGAGATCGCTATCTGGCCGACGAGGACACGGATATGTATCTGCGGCTGATCGCCTCAGGTGCTAAGGGCCTATATTTGCCTGATTTGGTTGTTTATCACTATATTCATCCGGAAAGGCTCACCAAGCATTATTACCGGCATTGGTGCTTCTGGCGCGGGGTCTCATCCGGGATTCTCGATCGCCAGCACCGCAAGCAGGTGCCTTATCTTCTTGGCGTTCCGCGATACATATTTGGCCAAGCGGCTCGCGCCTTTTTGCAGATTCTGAAGGCTGCCGCTACGGGCAATCAGGATCCTTCCGAGAAGTTTTCCAATGAACTGAGCTTGTGGGATCTAGTCGGATTTTTTTACGGCAAACATTTCTATAGAGTCATGAAAGATTCGAAATCATAGCTTGCGAGTTTATCGCCAATCGCGGATTATTCATCCGCGGCTGGGTCTGGCGAGCTTTGAGAGTGCAAGAATTCGTGCCAACGCCTGCCGACGAAACCGGCGAAGAACCTCATTCGAACTTCGTATCCAAAGGCTTTATCCCGCTGCCCGAGAAGCTGACTGATCGTCCATTGAACGGCGTCGCTCAGAGCTCGGCGATAGAGATGCGCGGGGACGCCCAAGATCTTGCCGAGCTTGGAGCGCTCCAGCAGTTCGGAGCGTAGCATGGCATGAAATCGGCCGTGTCCGGTGTGCCATTCGCGATGATAAGTTTTCCGCAAACGGTTGGGCTCGACTTCAGCCGTGACCGTCAGATCGGGCAGATAGATCCCTTTGCGGCCAGCACGCCAGAGCCGCAACAGCAGTTCGTGATCCTCCAACGAGCCCACGCCGTTCTTAACCCGCTGAAAGTCGGCGCGGAATAGGCCCACCTGCTCAAATGCCCTTCTGCGGAAAGCGCAGTTTGCTCCGACTAGGCAAAGTTGCCGGCCCGCATCTACATAAAACGGCTGATCGCCATAATCCAGTAGTGCGAGTGGAGCCCAATGCGCCGGAGTCAGCCATGCTGGCGGGATGCCACTCCAATGCGGCAAGACCTTGCCGCCTAAGAAGTCTGCACTGGGCTCAGCAGCGAAGCCGGCTTTGATACGTGACACCCAGCTGCTGGAGACACGCACATCGTCGTCGGTGAAGGCAATAATTTCCGCATGTGCGCTGGCAATCCCTGCATTGCGCCCATACGACACTCCTTGTTTTGGTTCAAAAATATAACGGAACTTTTCCGGGTCCTCACCGATTACGCGTTGCGTGATCTCCCGTGTCTCATCGGTTGAGTTATTGTCCACCACCAGGACCTCGTAGCAGACGTCCGCGGACTCCTGATGCCGCAGCGACTCCAGTGCTCGAGCTAGAAGACTGCATCGATTGTAGGTACTAATAACGACTGATACCTCAGCTGCCATTCCAGTCAGCTCGTCTCTTGGGTAAATGTGCTCTGTAATTCTACGCCAGCTATTAACGATCTCATTACTAGCTCGTCCCATTATCACAAGGCACGGATAAACCTAACTTTTGTATCTTCGAAATCCTACCAAAGTCATTTGTCGTTTGCGGTGGAATTGCTCTGGCCGGTTGCGAAGCCTTTTTGCGGTCGGAACATAGGCCAGAGATCCCTCGGGTCCCCTAGCAAATTTTGGATAATCAGTCTGCAAAGGTAGCATTCGTCAGGTTTTGTGTTGGTAGAGGGTCCTGGTAAACGCCACGCAGATGTATAGCGAACGCATGTACCTTCGTGATCTCGACGAACGGGACGAAATAATCAGAAACTCTTGGAACACGGTAGAGCACTGAAACTGGACCCCTTTGGCGCCATTCGTCGGGACTTCGCTGGTAAGTCGAGCTTGTCCAATTCAATCGCTAATGGAGGCCCCTAAGTGATACATCCCCAAAGATTCATTTCGCTCTCGTTGGCGATCTTGCTGAGTTTTGCAATGGGGGCGACCGCCCACGCGAACAGCAACGACATCGTTTTATACGCCTCGAAAGCGCCGGTTCGGGCAGGAACTTGGGCCGTCAAGGCAGATTCTACAGCGGCTGGAGGGTTTCTCATTGAGAACCCTAATCTTGGCGCCCCCAAGCTCTTGGTTCCTTTGGCGAAACCGCACAACTTTTTTGAAATTAAATTTCCCGCTTACGCCGGCCAACCCTATCACCTTTGGATTCGAGCCAGGTCACTCAATAACTCCTTTAGCAACGATTCCGTTTATGCACAGTTTTCCGACAGCGTGACCCAGGCAGGTTCGGCCATCGATCGGATTGGAACCACCTCAGCGGAGGCGGTAGTCCTGCAAGCGTGCACGGGAGCTCCGGAGAAGGGATGGGGCTGGACTGATAACGGTTGGTGCAGCTTGGGCAAGCCGATGTACTTTCAATATACCGGCACCCATACCCTTCGAGTTCAGGTGCGGGAAGACGGCCTTTCAATCGACCAGATCGTGCTCTCTCCCCAGACCTATCTAACTGACGCTCCAGGCGTGGCAGTGAATGATTCGACGCTGCTGGCTGCCAATCTGCCGGTGCTCTCGTCGACGCAGGTCAGTATTCAAGTGAGTCCCCAAACCGGGTCGGCCCCCCTGGGAGTCGACTTCACTCCAAAGGTCACGTTATCCAGCGGTTCCATTAGCTCTTACAAGTGGGACTTCGGAGACGGCCAGACTTCAGCGGAGCAGCAACCATCTCACGTATATCAAAATTCCGGTAATTACACCGCCAAACTCACGGTCACTGATAGCGACGGAACCGCGGCCAGTGCATCGATCGTTCTGAGTGTGACCGGAACTACTTCCAGCACTAGATTACGTGTAGTACAGGCCAATATTTCATACGGCGGGCACGGAACGGATAACATCCTAGATCTGAACCGAACGACGAATTTGCTCGTAAAAATGAATCCCGATGTTGCCTCGCTTAGTGAGGTCATTGGTGGCTGGAACGATCCGTCGCTCATTACGGGTCTGATGAAGCAAAAAACCGGCCTTACCTGGTACAGTTCCTACGTTCCTAAGTACCCCGGTTGTGCTGAAGGAGTGATGATCCTTTCGAAATGGCCTATCGTTAGCACGGCACAGCACTTCATGAGCTACCAAATGCCTATCGCCGAGGCGACTCTGAAAGTCAACGGGAAGCTCATTAGCTTCTTCGCCACGCACTTTCAATGGCCGAAGAGCGACAGCTCTCAACGGCAAGTAGAGGCCAATGAACTGGTCAGTTTCGCCTCGAAATTCGCGGAGCCGCGAATTATCGGTGGTGATTTGAATGCTCAGGTGGGCACTCCGGAGGTGGACATCATCCTCCAGCAGTATTACGGCGGGTGGGATAAAGCGGTGAGCGAAGCTACTGCTGCATCGTATCCCGACAACCCTGTCGGCCTTTATACTCGAACCCGACGTAGCCGGATTGACCACATCTTGTACTCTAAGAGCGCCAACGGAGTTTCAGTAACGGCGGGACATATCCCGGATCAGCGAGCCGCCGGTACTGCCGCACACGTGGTGGTCAAAATTGGCACGACCGACGACGAAGGCGTCAGGCCGTCGGATCATAATTTCATGTCGGTCTCGTTCGATATAAATTAGTAAATTAGCTCCTCCAGCGGGCTATTTGTGAACCAACAGAGGGCCGGGGCGCGTGCTAGTTC
>Ga0207646_10002648_pt1 | contig 21020 bp, 23 predicted proteins | sample KBSK5502metaG_FD_184343 | JGI IMG/M metagenome (GOLD analysis project Ga0207646, IMG submission 184343) | Corn, switchgrass and miscanthus rhizosphere microbial communities from Kellogg Biological Station, Michigan, USA - KBS K5-50-2 metaG... | ecosystem: Host-associated > Plants > Roots >... | reverse complement strand
GAGACGTTCAGCAGGCCATCCACTGTGTGGAAGCGTCCCTGGCGCTCTACACCGCCCTGGACCACGAGCAGACGGCGTCGCGCGAGCTTCCCCTGGCCCACCTGCTCAGTGGCGCTCCGCCCACCCACCCCTTGACGAAGCGCGCAGCAGAAGCCTGGTGCTGGGGGCTGCTGGCGGCCGCGCAAGTGCATGCCGGGCAGGTGCACAACAGCCTGCGCAGTGCCCGCATCGCACGCGCCCTCGCCCACGAGAGCAAGAACGGCTGGGCCCACATCACCAGCACGCTCTGCCTCACGTCTGCCTTGCTGGATGCGGGAGCCTATGAAGAGGCGTTCGTGCTCATGCACCACACCATGGCGCTGGCGCGGTCCCTTGCGCCGGCGATCCTCTTGCCGCGCTTTCTCACCACCCTGGGACGGGTCTATCACGCCCTGCAGCAGTGGGAAGAGGCGCAGGCGGCCCTCGCAGAGGCGGCAGCCGTTGCAGCAACGGTAGGCCTGGGACCAGCACGCGTGCCCGGCCTTTCCCAGCTGTGCATGCACTACGCCCTGGCAGGGCAGTGGGAAGCAGCTTCCCACTATGCCGTGCAGGCCATCGCCCTCCGCCAGAGCCAGGGTGCGGCCTTGATCCTGGGGGATTTCTGCCGCCAGTATGAAACGGAAGCCTTGCTGCGTGCGGGGGAGGAGCGGCAGGCGCGAGCAGAAGTGCAGCGGCAGGGGGAACGGGTGGGACCCTCGGTGCGCTTGCGCCTGCCCTACCTGCGCTCGTTGGCGGTGCTGGCCGCGTGGGATGGGCACAGCGCGCAGGCCATCGACCACCTGCACGAGGCCGCCCAGCTGGCGGCTGACTTCGATTTGCCAGCCGAACGCTGGCAGATCCAGGCGACGTTGGCTACGTTGTATGAGGCAGGGGGCGAGCCTGAGCAAGCACACACCGCCTTTGCTGAGGCGGCGAGGCTCATCCAGGGGCTGGCGCAGGGCATCGGGGATGAGGCGAGACGTGCGCACTTTCTGGCGGCGCCGCAGATTCAGCAGGTGCTCCAGCACGCCCAACGCCTCGCCAGCCCGGTCCTGCAAGACTACGTGTAGTCGAGACAGCGTTCGTGGCCGCATCCTTTCGCCCTGTGCCAGACTCTCTCTGGCTCCGACTACTCTGGCGTCGGGTATCCTCGGCGCGACAGTCATGCCGTATGTGATCTACCTCCACTCAGCTCTGACACAAGGACGAATCGTGACCAGCGACCTCCCGCTTCTCAAGAAATTGCTCCGCTTCGAGATCATTGACGTGGTCATTGCCGCAAAATCCTTGCACACCATCTTGATAGTTGCATCACTCACTGCCGAAGTTAGCACATGCTGTCCACTTCGTCTTGTCTGGCGAGAGGCAGCGTAAACCAGAAGTCTGATCCCTTGCCCAGGCTACTCTGAACGCCTACCTGCCCATGATGCCATGCGATGACTGTCCGGCATAGATAGAGTCCAATGCCTAGTCCTCCACTTGCTCCACCCGCTTCACTTTGCACCTCAATGCCCAGCACACGGTAGAAACGCTCCCACATGTGCTCTTGTTCAGCAGGAGAAAGTCCTCGTCCCTGATCACTTACTCTGACATGGGCTGTCTGCCCCTCCACCTGGAGACGAACCCCGACAGGTTGATCGGGTGCTGAGTACTTGAGAGCGTTGGTCAGGTAGTTGCTCATCACCATTGCTCTCCTACCAGGTCCCGACCTCGCGTATGGGGGCATCTGGACCCCACCTGGGCCGGTGGTGGATAGTGCAGGCTCACCGTTGTGAGGCCACAAACTCCATCGCTTCTCTCGAAAGATCCAGCCATTCCTCTTCAGATGTTTGTGCTACGCTTACCCACTCCTTCATGAGTCGGCCATCATGACGGGGATCAAAGCGTTCCCCTTTTCCAGAGGCGATGAGTGCATCCACCCGCGGCTTTGGAAGTTTGACAACGAGCTTATCCTTGACGAGCATGGCAAAGATTTTATTATTGATTCTCAGTCCTGATGAGCCGAACCCCTTCTTCGATTGGGGTCCGTCCGACGGGGGGGTTATGTCCGGATTGCTGAGGAGCGCCTCGACAATCGTTGCAAAGCGCTCTTCTGGGGTGATGGGTGGATGACTCATGAAAGGAAACCTCCTCGATGCGTTGACGAAGCGATAATGTTTCCCATTATTTCTCACGCCTTCTCGTTCTCAGATCAAGTATGATCCAATCATTTTTCATCGTCTGTGCCAACCTGAGAGTGCCCACCATTCACCATGTCGGGTCGCACCCGGTTGGATGTACACTAGTTAGACGATGGAAAGATCAAAACTGTGCGGTCTAACCGAGGATGTTTAGGGAAAGAGCAGGATCAATTTGATTGTTCAGCTTGACAAAACAGCAAACAGTCGGTATAGTTGAGACAGGTACACAAGTTGATTGACCAGACGAAGGAAGTGATCCCTCTATGAGACAGCACGCTTACCAGGCATTACCGGGGTGGATCATGCGCCTTCGCAGCGCTCCTCCCCCTACATGGTTTCCCCGCAAGTACTGACACAGCCCAGAGCCTTTTTGTGTTCATTTGCCGGGGAAAGTCTACTCTTTTTCTACTGAAAGGTTAACATTCCCTTTCACTTTCGCGCCAGCGCGGCGTGCTGCACGCCGGTCCACGTTTTTTCCTGTCTTTTCCACAGGCTTTTTTGCAGAGAAATGAGGTAATTGTTATGTCAACTGAACTATCACCTGCGCACTACGATTTGCGTGTCAAACGCGACCTCGGTAATGGTCTTCTCCTGCGTTGGTCGGAGGTAAACGATACTGAGGAGATTGTGTATCTCACCAGCATGGTCTTCCGTGACGGCGCGGACGAGCCGCCCAATACTCATCTTGAGAATCTGGTGCCCGAGTTGATGAGCGGCCGGCACCCCTTGATGGGGCCGCGCGATTTTATTGTCGTTGAGGATACACGGCGCACGGCGCACCGGATTGTCGCTTGCACCTGCTTCTGGTCGCAGACATGGGAGTACGAGGGGATACGCTTTGGCTTTGGCCGACTCGAGATTGTCGCAACCGACCCCGATTATCGCAATCGCGGGCTGGTGCGCACCCTGTTCGAGGAGATCCACGCGCGCAGTGAGGCCGAGGGACACCTGGCCCAGGGCATTACGGGCATCAGCTACTTTTATCGCCAGTTTGGTTATGAATACGCGCTGAATCTGGACGGGAGAAGGGTAACGAACCTCTCGCTTATCCCTGCCGCAAAAGCAAACGAACCTGAGCCATACACGCTGCGCGACGCGACTGAAGGGGATATCCAGTTGATTCTGGAGCTGTACGACCGCCGCCGGCGCGAGAGCATCGTTACTTCGCCTATCGAGGCGAACTGGCTGCGCTACCATCTCAGGATGTGGAACGTACTTGAAACTGACGACAACTGGCACTTGCAGATCATCATTGATCACGCAGGGATAGCGGTGGGCTTTCTGTTAACGCCCGTTGTGCGCTGGGGGAAGCACATGGCAGTCTTCGCCCTGGAAGTCAGGCCGGAAGTGAACTTGCGGGCAGTCCTGCCGCCTATTTTGCGCGCCCTGGCCGTGCAGGGACAACAATTGAAGGCGAAGCCGGGGGCAGGTCCGCTGCACGAGATCAGCTTTAACCTGGGTGTCACGCATCCTGTGTATGATGTACTGGGGAGCGCGCTCACCACCAGGCGTGTGCCGCCCTATGCCTGGTATGTGCGCGTGCCTGATGTGCCGCGTTTCCTGCGGCATATCGCGCCCGTGCTGGAACGGCGGTTGCTGGAATCGCCACTGGGACGCTACAGCGGCGAACTGCACATTACCCTGTATCGCAGCGGGCTGCGCCTGGTTTTCGAGAATGGCACATTGAAGCTGGCTGAATCCTGGCGCAGTCCGGCCTATTCGACCATCGAGGACGCGGGGTTCCCACCGCTCGTGTTCTTGCAATTGCTGTTTGGCTATCGCAGCCTGGATGATCTGCGTTACGCTTACCCGGATGTATGGGTAAAAGATGAGGCCGAACTGGTGCTAAAGACGTTGTTTCCCATGAAGCCATCGTGGGTGGTACCGCTTGGATAGGCCGAGAGTCCATATGTGGATCAGGCTCTCAGTCGTGCCTGGCCGCTGTGGCAAGAAGCACAGGCAAGGATCGAGCACACGCCTGGCCGGGAACGCTTCGAAGGCCTGCTGACCGACCTCTCTGCGCTTCGCGCGGCGGCCAGCTAAGCCTCTCCCGGTATCCTTGCCGTTCTTTAGATTGGATAGTCGTTTTTGAAGTACTATGCTTGCGCAAGCTTCAGGAGCCGCTCGGCGTTCAGATGACTGATCTTCTCCTTATCCGCCGGACTGATGGATGCGCTATCCAGGAACACTCGCCCTTGCTCATTCGTACTATAGGGATAATCGACCGAGAACATGATGCGATCGGCCCCTATGACCTGCAGGGCGAGCAAAAGCGGTGGATCGGTGAAGAAGCCACTGGTCGTAATGTAGAAGTTTTGCAAAAAGTACTCAGGCACTGTGCGCTGCAAATGCTTTGCCACAGGCGTGAGCACGTCATTGATGCGAACGAGCATAAAAGGAATCATCTCCCCCATATGCCCAATGATGATCTGCAAGGTCGGCAAGCGATCGAACACACCGGCCAGGATCAGTCGCAGTGCATGAATGCCCACCTCGGAGTGCCAGCCCCACCCGGCAGTCGACAAAGAGAAGTTCACCGCCGGATCGAAGCCTGAATAGTATGCCTCCCGCACAGCCGCAGGTGGCACCCCAGGATGAACGTAAATCGGCACACTCAGGGCTACGGCTCGCTCCAAAATCGGCAGGAAGGAACGATCATCCAGAAAACGCCCGTGTGTCGTGCCATTGATCATGGCCCCTTTAAATCCGAGTGAACGCACCGCCCGCTCCAGCTCATCGGCAGCGGCCTCTGGATCTGTCATCGGCAGGGTGGCAAATCCAGCGAAACGATCGGGATGAGCGGCGACGGCGGCGGCTAATTGATCATTCGCTTCCCGCGCCAACCTTACGCCCTCGACACCAGGAAGTGGCACGATGCCTGACGCCGTGTGAGAGATCACCTGGAGATCGATATCGCCCGCATCCATATCCTTCAACCGCGTCGAGCCAAGATCAGCAAGCTTCGCCTGCTGTTCGGCGACGAATGCCGCATTCGAGCCCCTTCCCTGGCTGCGGGCTTCTCTCTTCATCACTTCTCTGAACCCATCGGCCAGGAAATGTTCTTCGATCGCAATTGTTCGCATGCTCACTCCTCGTTTTCTTGTCTCTTTCCTCTATTTGCTGCTAGTGCCTTCGCAACACCACTTGGCGGAGCGGAGCCATATTCATCTTCGTGTCGCGAATGACTCAGAAATTTCGTCAGTTTGTCATCGAAAACCTGGTTGGCTTCTCTACTCTCAGCCACCGCCTGAGTGGATGGTGAGCAGCTAGCCAGGCAGCGGCCCTTCGATCACCTCTCGAAAGAAGCGATCAAACTCGGGAGGCAGTTGAGCGAGGATATCGTTGATCTCTCCCGGGGAGACCGCTTCGCTCAGGACCCTTATGACCGCTCGCGCATGAAAGACCGCTTGCGGCAGGTCCTCCCCCTCGCGCTCACTCACTCTTCTAAAGAACTCATCCAGGGAGAAGCGTTCCCACATGCCAGCGTACCGGAGCAGATGTAATCCAATCTCTGGTGGCAACTGCGAGGCGAGGTCTTTTGGCTCCCCTCCAACAAGGCGTTCTCCGAGTGTCTCCAATGTGACACGTGTGGCGCGCTCAGCGTCTCCACGCGAAGGCAGACGTGCATAGTGCTGTACATGTCCGATGAATTCGTCGTGTTTCATACTCTCCTCCTATATCTCAAAACGTAGTCCAAAGGCATATGCATCTCGCTTGTGCATAAGTGCTTAAGCAGAATCCTAGATTGCTCTAGTGATTGCTAACATCCATACAGTTGTATACGATAGATGTGCAGCAAACGTGACACTTCTCACCACATGTGAAATAGGTATCTCAAGCTCATTTATGCTTGAGCTTATGCCCAATATTAGGGAAGAAAGGATGGCTGCGACATCGAGACGACCATTATGGGCGGCGAGGACCACGCTTTCCGCGTTGGCACGGCGGGAGGCCAGTCCACCACCAAAATCGCCGCTTCCCTGTGCTGGGGAAGCGGCCAGACCAAAGATGGCAGTGGCGAAGAGGTGATTCATCTGAGAGCCATCGTAGACGCTCCAGAGCGTCGTGGCTCGGCGAGCAGTCCAGCGCTGTCCGGCCCCGGTTATGGTTTGTCAGGCTGGTAGGTGAGCACCACGACGCCGGAACTGAACGCCCTGGTCTCGACCAGCCTGAGCACCTTCTGCCCGCTCCCCTCTGGGAAGAGACGCTTGCCGCTGCCCAGCACCACCGGAAAGACCATCAGCCGGTATTCATCGATGAGGTCCTGTTGCGTGAGCTGGTGGACCAGCTCGCCGCTGCCGAAAATCAACACATCCTGACCGGGCTGCTGTTTCAGCTTTGACACTTCTTCCGCGATATGGTCCTTGATCAGGCTGGCATTCCACGTCACCTCTTGCAAGGTCGTGGAAACCACGTATTTGGGCAGGCTGTTCATGCGCTCCCCATACTCCCCTGCCCCAGGCATGTTCGGCCAGGCGGCTGCAAACCCTTCATAGGTCCGGCGACCCAGCAGAAGCGCATCGCTCGCAAAGAGTTCCTCGAATTTATACTGCTGCTGTTCTGCACCCCCAAATCCAAAGCTCCAACCGCCGTATTTGAACCCTTCAGCGCCGCCGGGATCTTCCATGACGCCATCCAGCGTCACGTACTCGGAAACAATGACTTTTCTCATGCTGTTCTCCTTCTTTCTTTCGTCGATACAATGTTGCTTGCAATGTGCCGGTGCGCGATGTCCATCAGGGCCTCCCGACGATTCTGACCGCGCAACCATTGCTTTAGTGAGAGTATACGTGAGGGCGATCCAGAACACATCCCTTGAACAAGGTGTCACGGCTACGTATCTTCAGCAAGTAAAAGGGGAATGAGGGCAAGGGGTTCTACCTAGAATCAGGTAGACGATGACCAGGCTACATGGATGGTGCGGAGTAGCGAGTTAGCTCAGGTGCTGTTCGAGCGCATAGCGTGTGGCAGCACTGCGCGAGGAGACCTGGATTTTCCCGTAGATCGCCTTCAGGTGAGTGTTGACCGTGCGCGGACTGATGATGAGGTGTGCGGCGATCTGGGCGTCGGTCAGTCCCTGAGCCAACAGGCGCAACACCTCCACTTCGCGGGCTGTCAGCCCGTCAGGATAGGTGGGTGGCGATTTCGCTGGCGGGGCCGGTTGTGTCTCTGAAGGGATCGTCACTGGTCCTCGAGCTGCAAGGGCTTGCTCCCATGTCATGCCGCGTCCCTCGGCCCACGCCACCGCAAAGGATTGCTCACCCAGTTGGGCTTGTGCAGCAGCGATGCAGCGCTCGTGGTCGGCACGGTAGACGGGTGGCAAGGGCGCACCGAGAGAATCGCGCAAGGCTGCTGCTACGGCCCACAACCGCACTGCCCATGTCGTCTCACCCTGCGCCGCGGCCACGACGGCCAGACCTTCGAGCGTGGGAGCAATATCCACGATGCCCAGACCTCGCAGCAGGCTCTCTTCATACATCGTGCGTGCTGCGGTGTGGTCACCCCCAGCGGCGAGGACCTTTCCGAGAAGAGAGCGCGTCGAGGCGAGCATTCCCTGATTCCCGATCTCCTGCCACAGCGCGTGGCTTTGTTCAATCAGCAGGCGTGCGGTCGTCGTCTCACCTTGAGCGAGGGCGATCTCCCCCTGGAGAGCGAGCGCAAGCGCTTCAGCACTCGTGATGCCCGTTTCCGAAGCTCTCGCGAGGACCTCCTCTGCCAAGGTATGTGCTCTCACGAGATCACCTTGCCAAAACACCACCCGGGCCAGGGTCATGAGCGCCATCGCCACACCGGTGGTGTCGCCCACTTCCCTGAAGGTCTCTACCCCTTGCTCTGCGAGTGGGTGTACCCTGGCATACTCACCCTGATAGAGGACCACCAGGGCCAGCGCGCCCAGCGCCCAGGCAATGAGGGTCTTATCGCCTGTCTCCCTGAGGAACACCAGGCTCTCCTCGAACAGCGAGCGCGCCGCTGCCAGATCCCACCGCGCGAAAGCGACGTGGGCCAGGTGAAAGGTGGCATCGCCCAACCCCTGTGTGTCTCCGATCTCTCGGAATAGTGCCAGGCTCTCCTGACACAGCACTTCTCCCCGTTCGATGTGGCCCAGGGAACCCGCCAGGCTCCCAGCTGCCCACAGTGCCCTGGCGCGCAGCGGCACCGGCACCTCCTCTGATCTCTCCAGTGCCCGCGAAAGCTCGTTCCATCCCTCATGCCTGTGTTCGTGTGCGTACCAGAACCACCACAGGGCGGTCCCCAAGCGTAAGGCCCTCTCTGCTTCTCCCCGCCCAAACAGCCAGTTCATGGCCGCTCGCAGGTTGTCATGCTCCTGCTCCAGCCGCGCCAACCACACCGCCTGCTGCGGACCGTGCCACGCCAGTTCCGCTGCTTCTGCCAGCGCCAGGTAATAGGCCGCATGAGCCTGGTGCGTGACCTCCGCCTCCCCAGATGCAGCCAGCGCCTCTCGCCCATATTCACAGATGGTCTCCAGCATCACGAAACGCGGCTCTTCTGCCTCTTGCTCGGTCTGCCGCAGCAAACTCTTGTCGATGAGGGAGGCCGCACCATCCAATACCGAGACGGCAGGAGGTTGGGTGTCCAGAGCAGCACAGACCGCCTCGATGGCCTGGAGGGTGCAACTACCGACAAAGACGGAGAGCCGCCGGAAGAGCCGCTGCTCATCGGCGTCTAACAGTTGATAGCTCCATTCGATGGTCTTGCGCAGCGTCTGCTGCCGCGCTGGTGCGTCGCGTCCACCGCCCGTCAACACCGCCAGGCGCTGGCCCAGCCGAGCGAGCAGCGCTGGTGGAGGTAGCAGTTTGATGCGGGCGGCGGCCAGTTCAATCGCCAGAGGCAAGCCATCCAGGCGGGCACAGATCTCGGCGACCGCCGGGGCAGTGGCATTGCTCACCTGGAAATCGGGCTTGAGCGCCTGGGCCCGCGCAATGAAGAGAGCCACCGCCTCATACTGCGACAGCGTCACCAGGTCGGGCAGGTGCTTGAGATCGGGCAGCGAGAGCGGCGGAACGGCAAACTCGTGCTCAGCCGAGAGGTGCAGCACCGCGCGGCTGGTGACCAACAGCTTGAGGTGTGAGCAGAACGCCAGGAGATCCGAGAGCCTGGGTGCGGCGCTCACCACCTGCTCGAAGTTGTCGAGCACCAGCAGCAGCAGCTTCTCCTGCAGGCAGGCTTGCAGCTGCTCCACCAGCGACCGCGTGGGGCTCTCTTTCACGCTCAGCGTCTGGGCCATGGCAGGCACGACCAGTTCGGCATCGCTGATGGGAGCCAGGTTCACGAAATAGATGCCATCGCTGAAGTGGTCACTGAGTTCGGCGGCTACGTGCAGGCCCAGGCGCGTTTTGCCACTGCCGCCCGGTCCGGTCAGGGTCAGCAAACGCACGTCTTCGCGCAGCAGGAGCTGCTGCACGGCGGCGACTTCCCGCTCACGCCCAATGAGCGGCGTGGGCTGAACGGGCAGGTTGTGCGGGTGGGTGTCGAGTGTCCCCAGGGGCGGAAAATCGGCGGGCAAGCCGGCGATGACGAGTTGGAAGAGATGGCTGGGATACTGTAAGTCCTTGAGGCGGTGCTCCCCCAGGTCTCGCAAGCTCACCCCATCGGGCAGGTTGTGCTCCACCAGGTGCCGCGTGGTCTGCGAGAGCAGCACCTGGTCCCCGTGCCCGGCACTCATGATGCGCGCCGCGAGATGCACATCCAGGCCCACGTAGCCTTCAGCCGTCCGCTGCGGCTCCCCGGTGTGCAGCCCCACGCGGACATGCACCAGAGCCCCTTCGGGCCAGGCATGCGAGGCAAGAGCGCGTTGAGCGGCCACGGCAGCCGAGACGGCATCGGTGGCACGCGCAAAGGCGAAGAAAAAGGCGTCTCCTTGTGTATCGACTTCGTGACCGTGAGACTGCTGGAAAGCCCTGCGCAGCACCTGCCGGCACTGAACCAGCACACGGCTATACTGCTCACCTACCTGTTGCAGCAGGAGCGTCGACCCTTCGATATCAGTGAAGAGTAGTGTGATCGTTCCCGTAGGGAAATCAAGCACGCGAGACCTCCTCGGCACCAGAAAACACAAAACCCACAGGTGCAGAGACCGCGAGTCACAAGGATGAGCGCGATCATCTCTCAGCATTATACCCCATCATCAGGCTGGTAGCTTTTTACGCCCAGCAACGATGCTATCGGCTCATCTGCTATAATGTAGAGTATGGTTTGCCATGCTCATCGGCAGAGCAAGTCATGGGACTGTCGTTGTCGCCAACTCTTGCGCAAAGCTGCACAGCTCCGACAACGCCGTTCATCAAAATAAAGGAGCGTCGTACCCATGGTAGAGACTATACCTCTCTCCCAACGCCGCGTCGATATCGTTCTTGTAGCATTTTTCCTCATCAATTTGCTGTTCGTTTCGTATTTTATCGATACCGAACAGCTTGTCATCGCCAATCCGGCACATTTCACCTATCCCATCTGGCCTCCTCGCCCGGTCATCGACGCGGTCCATTGGTGGGGCAACAACTTCGATCCGCTGCTCATCGCCCGCCCGGTCTTCTTCAAAGTGACGATCTGGCTGGATAACCTGCTTTATGGGCCATTTTACTTGATCGCCACCTACGCCTACATCAAGGAGGGTTGGACACCTGAGAAAATTGGCGAATAATGGATTTCTACCCTTGTTTGCACGTTCTCGCGGATATGCCGGGGGGCATAGCTGTACGTCGATAAGAAGCGGTTTAACTCATCACGGTTGACGTACCTGTTACGGCGCGACTCGTCGCGTCTATAGACCGTTAGCTCGCCTTTTTCAATGTGGTACCTGAACGTGCTCATGTCTATAGCTGCCAGTTCAGCCGCCTCGGTTAGTGACAGCCATTCCTTAGCCGTTTCAACATGTCTCGCCAGTGAAATCTCTTTATCACAGGAATGTACCGTCACGGTGACGCCGAGTACATCAAGGGCGTTGCGTTTCTCCTTGAAGGTCGCTTCGTGGTACCTGCCTTTCATCGTGCTCAAGAAGTCGAGGAAACTGAGCACGCTCCGTTGGTAGATGTCAAGCAGCTGCTCGCTCACTTCGGCGTGAGTAGCCTCCTCCTCATATTTGCGCAGCTGTTGCTGTTTGGCAGCAATGTCCTGGCTGACCAGGTTGTAGTAGTAACTGCCGGGCGCATGCTTATCCCGCTCAGCTTCGGCCATTGCAATCTCGTTGGTTAGCTGGGCAAGTTGCTGTCTGCCTTGGGTGTTTTCAAGAAAGCCCTTCACGTCCTGCTCGATCTGGGCACGGATCGTATCTCTGATCTCCTCGATTGACTCGAAGACGCGGCAGCAGTTTTCCCACGCAAACGTATTGACCTTATCCGCCTTGATTTCAGGAAAGTCGGGGCAGCGGTCATATTTGCTGTAGTACTTGCGGCAGCGGTAGACACCGTATGCCTCGCCGCCATAAAAGCGGTACACGCTGCCCATCCGGTAGCCGCATGTCTTGCAGACGACATGGCTTTTTAAGAGGAAATCTTCCGGCTTGTGGTGCGCGCGGCTCTTGTCTATCCGGTTGTGCCGCAATTTGTACTGTGCCAGTTCGTACAGTTCGCCCGGGATGAGAGCGGGGATGCCGCCGGGGATAGTGGTGACCTGGCTGTTCGGCTTTCTCGTCTCAGACCCCGACGCAGTCGTGCCTCTTTTCGTCTTGCAAAGGGTAATCGTCCCGATATTCTCAGACGCAACCAGAATTTTATGGACGGTAGACGGCCGCCAGGCGGCCGAGCTCACCTTCCAGCCGCGCGCCATTGCCGGCGGTAAAATACCGCTCTCAGTCAGTTTATGGGCGATAGCCCGCAGGCTCATATCCTCTTCAACAAACATGGTAAAGATCGAGACACGCACCATAGCTTCCTCTTTGTTGACGAGGTAGCGCGTCTTGTCTGTATCCGCCCATCCCCAGCCGTAAGGGGCGCGTCCAGTCCCCATCGGCAACCCTTGGGCTAACCGGGTCTGCCAGTGACGGTTGGCATACTCCACGATCTTTTCGCGCTCGCTCTCGGCGCTCCAAGCCAGGATAGAACGGACAAGCTTGCCGGTCAGGCTGTTGTCTATATTCTCGCTGACCGATATGATCTCGCCACCATTGCTTTCGATCTCTTCAAATATCATGGCGGAGTGCACGAAGTTACGGGAGAAGCGGCGTAAATCCCAGACGATAATCATGTCGGCCATATGGTCGCGGATGAGGGAGCGAGCGAACGTCAGCTTGTCGCGCAAGGTGTAATGGATGTAGCCGCTTTTGGCTTCATGCAGGACAACTACGATGTCGATATCATGCAGCTCAGCGTACTGGCGGCATTTCGCCTCTTGATACTCTAAGCTTTCTCCATCAATTTCTTGCTTGTCGGTACTGACGCGGCAGTAGATGACGGCGCGTTTGCGTTGGGGAGTTGATGGCATAGGTAGGTTCCTTTCAGGTGGCAGAAAAAACAACGTCTACGATATAAACGAACTAAGGGTGTTTACTTCACCCAGATATGTACGGGACGCACGACGAACCAAACAGTTAATACAAGATTCTTTCCCTGTAGCCGTACGCCGGTCACATGCATGTATGTCGGAATGTGATATATCAGAAACTGACAGAGCCAGATCACCCGAACCGCGCCGGTGATGCGTTCGAAGCAGGGATAATGCAGGCCCGCGCTGACGACTGCCAAGTGCTGCCGCGCTTTTTCAAGCGCAGCCTGCCTGTCCTGGGCGGTCACATACTTGACCGAGTAGGCATCTCGGCCGCCCTGGAACGCCGCTAAGTTGCGGACGTAGACGCTGGAACCTTCGACGCGGTTGATAGCATAGGCCGGGATGTTGCCCGAGTTGCCACTTATAAGCGCATGGGCCGCAACTGTCGCGAAGCCATAACCGTTGGCACTGCCGGCAGGCACGAACACCGCCGTATCAGTCACGACTGAAACGCCGCTACTACTAATAAAGGTTAGGCCCGCTGGCAAAGTTTGTGATATCACCGAGCCGTTGGTGATCGTGAGCACGCCATGGGCCGTGGTGGCAGGATAGGTGCGCGCGCCCGTCGGTATAACCGGCGCTTGAGCCGTAAACGTCCTGATGGTGAGGGGAACAGCCGGGACACGGATAACCGCCCGTGCCACCGGCTGCTGGTTCGGGGAAAGCGCACCGAACGCAAGGAAGACAGAGAGAGCCAACACTGACAGGACAATGGGAAGCAGCGGGGGTGTGACTGCTTCCCGGACAACGTAAATATGCAGGACCTCTGTCGGTTCGTCGTCCCCGTGATACATGTTCCGCTCCTATTGTTGGGGTTTGAACTGCGTACCGTCGTTGAGGTACACAATGCTCTGATCGCCGACATGCACGATCATGTCTACTTTGCCGTCGCCGTTGGCATCCTTAAATTCCAGCGTCACCGGTATCGAGTTCCCATTGTCCGCATACAGCGCCGGGCCGGAGTAAATCCGCGCGTGCTGGCTGTTGCCGCCGGGGATTTCGATAATGGTGATGCGGGAGTTCAGATTGACCGCGATAAAGTGCGTCGGATGGTCGGTTGAGTCGGCGTGTCCGACAACCTGATCCGTCTGGTAGGTCCGGGGCATGCCATAGGCGCTATCGAGCTGATGGCCGTTCCACCAACTCAGTACGGCAGCGGAGCCAGCCCATAAGGCGAGCATGGTCAGCATCCCGAGGCCTAACATAAATGACCAGTGGAGGTTCCGTCTCGGCGGCGGTTCGTTATGGATGACAAGCCGTTTATTCCCGCGCTGGATAACCTGCTGGCGGGGCTGCGTATAGCGGACGGCGCTGGTACGGGGACGCGGCGGATAATAGGCGTCGTCGTCTTCAGGGTCATATTCCTGGGTACGGCTGGCGCGCGGGGGAATACGGTGTTGCATAGCAAACCCTCTCTCGCGAACTAGGAGAATAACTCGATTAAGGTAAGTTTAGCATAAAAACTTGATTTAATCAAGATAACTTGTTGTAGTTAGCGTACACGAAAACACCTTGACTGGGCTTGTATACTCGTGTCATATAGGCAAAATTCTGTACTTTAGGGGTGGCACAGTGACCGAGCATGAACCTGAGTGGCTAACGGTCGAACGGATTTATGAGTTACTAGGCCGCAGCGTTGCCATCGACACTATCCGTTCGTGGATACGTTCTAAGAAGCTCCCGGCATACAAGCCGGGACGTGTTTATTTAGTTAAGCGGGAAGATTTGGAAAAGTTTATACGAGAGTCGCGGACGATGCCGGATGAGGGGCCATAACATGATTATAGGTCCGCACAACTTACTCTCCATATTTTATATTGCTCAGTGTCGTACGTTACAAATTATAGAGAGTAATAAGTACCGTCCTTAAAGGAGAGCTGTTCAATTGGATATTAACCCATTTATTCAAACAGCCTTTGGCGCTATCGTTGGTGGTGGTGTAGTGGTTGCGACAAATTGGCTAAATACAACGAGAGAAAAACGGAAGGAGGTGCAGGAATGGTACGAGCAACGCTACGTAACAGAGGGGTTAGATCGTCTCCTTGCTTATTTTACCAATTTAGCACTTCGTTTTTTGGGATCGCCTAACCATGAGACTATACTTCTCCCCGATGCGACGGTTCCTGTCGAGGCGCTAACGCGAATTGAAGTTCTTCTTGATGTCAGTGGAGGAATGGAATTTTTAAGTATTTTTATAGCGCAAATCCACGAAAGTCTAGCGTCGTCGGGAGAATATCAAGATATAGCTGTCATACCTCTTTTTCGATTGTGTGAAACTCTTTATCAACTGCGTCAGGAAGTTCTAAACCTTATACCAAGTGAGGTAAGTCGTAAAAATCAGAAGTTAAACTTAACCCAGTTTCGAGATAGTATTGTATTGCTTGTTGATACCTTTGTTAAAGAAGCTGACGCATTGAACCGAAAGAATCAGCAAATTAAACATATATTGGAAACTGGAAGCGCCGCCACGTAATTTTCATATATTTATTGCCGGGCGATCTCGTTAGGCTGGTGGGATTGCTCAGACATCACCTGTTCTCCAAAACTCAAGTGCGGCGCGAAGCATCGCCTTAAATTCTTCCTGTTTGCCGACCAGTTCCCAGGTTCGTGGCCGGTCGTTGCGGTAACTGGCAGACATCGCTGCCTGCATCTGGCCCATAATATCCACTATCTCAGCGTGGTTCTGCTCGTGGGCTTCGTCGGGAGTAGGTTGCGGTAATTTTTCGTATGGCATGGAGGCCAGCGTACAAAAAAGAAGACGCCTTGGCTGTTGAAATATGTATCGTTTTTGGGACGCAGGTTATATGCTGCACTACCCGAATGCAGAGCAGCGGCATACGGTATGCCGCTTACGTGGTGTTGGTACTAAAGCCGTACTGCTGGAGCTGAGCCTGCAACAGATTTGCGGTGGTCAGGAACTGTATGACAGGCTCAGCACAGGTGGTGCAAAGCTCTATCGTATAGATAGAGCCAATACCCACTTGTATACTCTTTCTGTCGAGGACGGGACCGTCTATCTCAACACCGCATTTATCACATTTGCGCAGTAGCATAGTACCGGCAATTATACGGCTCCAGCCGGTAGCGCTGCTATTGTAGTTTTGCCAGCTCTTTAACAGGTATGCTGTAGCCACGGTTCAGGGATAAGGGCGCTTGGGGGTACCCATGAATTAGTGCTAAGCTGGTGGTATGAATGATGAACTAGCGAAAGAGATTAGGCGCTTCAACGTGCTGATGGAGGACCAAAACGGCAAGCTGGATGCTATTCTTGAGGGCCAGAAGGATCAGGCTACCCGCGCCGATATTGATTGGGTAGGGCAGCGGTTGGATGCGTTGGAAAGTGATGTGCAGGTTATCAAGGCAGCGGTCACCGCCACGAACAGCGATCTGAATCAGCATAAGAGCCTGCCAGCACATGCGGCGCATGGGCGTGCGTGACAGCAGCAAGTGTGCTGATTGCGGGTGTGATTTACTGGCGGTTGCTAATAATAATCCGGTGCCCGGCTTTGTTGCTGCACTTCAGTTTGTGCGGCGTATGACGGGCAGGCAGGTGTTTATATGCTGGCGCTGTGCCGACGAGCGGTATAAGGCTCGGCAGGTGAGGGCCTGCTAGAAAAACAAAAATATGCAAGCTAACTTTTGTGTTAGATGCAGGGTAGCTGCCTAGTAGGGGTGGTTTGCGGCGGCGTCGAAATCTGCACTTATAATCCGACCAATGTACTCGCCCACTGTTTGCTTATCGGTACCGAGCCGTTTGTAGGTTTCATCCGCTAGCTCTGCCGGTATGTAGTATGCCCCATGATCTCGTTGTACATCTGGCGCATCGAGGACCGCGCCTATGCGCCGCCGTTCGTCGTCGGATAGTTCCTTAGCATTTATACCTGCATAGTGGAGTACGGCTGCCCATCGCTGGGGATAGGGCAGACCGGCTGCGTTCTGTCCCATGTAGCTGAGGGCTGCCTCAAACCGTGCTTCTGGCGGGAGGGCCTCAAACTGAACTGGTTCGGTTGGGTCCGGTTGGTGAACTGGTGCATCGGGGCTGGTCATAGTAGACTTAACTATAGCATTATAGTAGGTTAATTGCAAGTGGGCTGCTCGATTGTCGCCCAATACCCATTTTGTGTTATCAGTAGTCTAATGGCGGCAAGCTTTGTAAGTTCCTCACGCAATTGAACAATTTCAATAAATTCAGGGTAACGCTCACGAAGATAGGAATTTCTTGCAGAGGTGTCGCTTAACAGCTGCTCAGACGAAGTAAATATTTTTAGTGTGCTTCCCCGATCTTGAAAGTGGATTAATAGAGGCATAAGTTTATCTGCGACCCGCACGAAACGAGCCTCTGGTACTTCTTGGGCCGCATACTCTTGTATAAGCTTGATCAGATCTGGTAGGTCGTGGAAATCTTGCGCGATTTGGGTAAGTGCTCGCGATTCGTTTGCTTCTTTCGCGTTATGATCAACTGCCCGAAAATCGTGTGTTGGTGTGTCTCCTGTGTATGCTTCTAAAATGTCGTGGATAGTAGCGTATCGAGCAATAAGATTGGGGTCTAATTGTTGATAATAACGTGCTGCTAGGGCAGGTGCTACAATGGCGAGCATCAAGGAGTGCTCCGCAACATTTTCTGCTCTACCTGTTCGATGATTTACATTTGTTCTTTCTTCCAAAGCGAGTTGTTCGGGTAAACATGCTAGCCTTAAGACCATATTAGCCATTGCAGATATGTCAGGGTCAGGCTCAGGAATGACTATACTAAAATCGCCGGACAAGTTCTCTGCCATACTCATGATGAAACCAGTTTACAGTTGTCTTAAAGTGTGGGCAAATTGAAAAGAGAATTCTAGTCCAGGGGAGGATGATTAATTGTCGCCCAATGCTCATTTTGCGACTTGGGGGAACAGAGGTACACAGCGGGTGAGTCTGAAAGAGTGGCTTGTCAAGGACAACGGCACGAGAAGCAGGTCCTTCGCTTGCTGGCGGCTGCGTTTCCTTCACACGCATGCATGGAAAGCCTCTACGCCGCAGATGGTGAAACTCATGGATTGAATGAGCTGATAAAGATTGTTCTACAAATAAAAGGTTAGTATATATGAACTATAAAAGTAACTTACTTCCTGTAAGTGATTCGAGCGATGTACCACTGGTGTTACGCAATTTTTTTACCATGTCCAATTGCCTCTCAAGCTAGCTGGCAAAGCCGAACACATTGGGCTAATACTAAATTTTATCAGATACTGGAACACTCATTATTCTAGGTATTTTTCTCTACTCGCATTCCTTGACAAAAGATCAAAATCTAGGTATCCTCTACGAGGAAATTCTACAGAAGAGTAAAACTTTACGTGGAGCTTACCTTCCTAGAGTAAGCATATCCTCCTTTTCTGCACAACTTCTTCGTTACAGGATTGACTGAGTAGTGCTGTGAATCGATGAAGCCGACGATCAGCCACAAGATCCTTCGGGACGCCGTCGTGAAGGATCTGGAACGCGACCCGGAGGTTGTCGCGAAGCACATCTCAGTAGCACTTCGACAGGGTCGGGTTGACTTTCACCCGATCGGAGGGGAGTTCGTCATGGCGTCAATTTCCGAGCGGGAGAACCGGGAGATCGAGGTGGCCAACGCCTCTGGCAACACTCCGGTCGTCTTCATCCACGGCCTCTGGCTGCTGCCGAGCAGCTGGGCCAACTGGGCGGATTTCTTCAAGCAGGCCGGCTACGCGCCGCTGACGCCGGACTGGCCAGACGATCCGGAAACGGTTGAAGAGGCCCGGGCGAACCCGGAAGTCCTCGCCAAGAAGACCTTGAAGCAGGTCGCCGATCACACCACCGAGATCATCAATGCCTTGGGGAAGAAACCAGCGGTAATCGGGCACTCGACCGGGGGCTTGCTGGCGCAGATGCTCGCGGGCCGGGGCCTCTCGGCGGCCACGGTGGCGATCGACCCCGGAGTCTTCCGCGGCGTTCTGCCTCTGCCGGGCTCGGTGCTCAGAGGAGTGGGCCCGTTCCTGGTCAACCCGCTCACGCGCGGCCGCGCGATCACGCTCACGTTCGACCAGTTCAAGTACGGCTGGACGAACGCGCTGGACGAGAAGGAGGCGAAGGAGCTCTACGACACGTTCCACGTCGCCGGCTCCGGGATCGCTCTTGTCCAGATGGGCAACGCGAACCTCAACCCGTGGACGGAGGCGAAGGTGAACACGAAGAATCCCGACCGCGGCCCCCTGCTGATCATCGACGGCGAGAAGGACCACACGGTGCCGTGGGCGATCGCGAACGCCGCCTACAAGCGGCAGAGGCGCAATCCCGGCGTGACGGAGATCGTGAAGATGCCGAACCGAGGCCACTCCCTCACGATCGACCACGGCTGGCGCGAGGTCGCCCAGACGGCGCTCGACTTCGTCAAGCGGTTCGCCTAAGCGGTCACGTCTGGATATCGTGTATCGCTTCTGAGAACGGGTGCTCGAAACAGGAACTGGCGTAGCAATGGCCTACTTGTTCGGTTTACTGGTGCCGAGGTTGTTAGCATAGGTATCCCGGCGCGATGCCCCGCTGCACTGATATCCTGTTCATTGCTCAGGGGGTTCCTCCACAATAAGGAGTGATGAGAATGAGAGCAGTGAAGCCTGCGCCGCTTGACAGGCTTAATCATGCACATACCGATACAGGGTACTTCTCCCTATATGGAGCGTGTCACATATCTCTTTCACCGGCATATGACCGTCGTCATAGAGCTTCTTGGCGAGGGCTACTTTTTTCGGATCCAGCGTTTGTATCTTTGGCCTGCCGCCTAACCTGCCCCTGGCTCTGGCCGCGTGTAAGCCTGCGTTCGTGCGCTCTCTGATGACTTCTCGCTCGAATTCAGCCAACGCGCCAAAAATATGGAAGATCAGCTTACCACCGGACGTCGTGGTATCCATGTTTTCCTGCAAGCTCTTGAAACCGATACCTTTCTCATTCAGGTCTGTGATAGTAGCGATGAGATGCTTGAGTGTTCGGCCAAGCCGGTCAAGCCGCCAGACGACCAGAGTATCACCTGGCCTCAGGTGGTCCATAGCGTCTTGCAAGCCTGGACGCTCTGACTTCGCCCCGCTGGTTATATCGGTGAAGATTTTTTCGCAACCTACACGCATGAGCGCATCGGTTTGTAAATCGAGTGTCTGGTCTTGAGTGGAGACGCGGGCGTAGCCTATAAGCATGTTAACCTCTGGTCTAAAACAATACCAGTTGCCCGCTCTCTCGTTGTCGTCGTAAAAAGGAAGTGCCAAATACCGCTTTGTATATGACATGGGTGAGATGGTACACTTCATCAATTTCTTTTTCTTTTGGCACCCTGCCGTACTTACTATAGAGTGCCATTGCTACTTTGGCTTTCAAATACCTTTGCCGTTGTTTCTGACGCTGCTGCGTGATCGTCATATAGCTCTCAGTGTATCGAAACACAAGAGTTATAGCAATCTTTGGGACGTTGTTTTTGGTATGCGTTTTGGTGCAAAAGCCTACTCTATAGCCGGCTTCACGGCAGGTATTCGCATTGAATGTATCATAAACGGTCGTTTTTGGGACAAAGTATAAGCAACGAATTTTGCCGCTATCCGCTACACTACCGTGCGTCGGTTATTTGGCTATTGCTGCATTAGCCTCAGCAATTCGTGCTAGTTCGGAACCAACGGCACGCGAAATCGGCAAGCCTAGCAGGCTTTCCAGCCAGCCGTACTGTCCGTTGGGATTACATTCCAAGAAGGTAATTTTGCCGTCATGGTCCTCAATGAAATCAAAAGCGCCGAACTTCAGCCCCTGCCTTCCTAGAAACTCGAAACATTTATCACGCTGTTCGTCAGGGAAGCTATCCCTCTTAAACGTAACTTTGCTAGCGTCACCCTGCTGCGAACGCCAGTCGTCTTTAGCATCCTCAGCCGTGTAGATGGCTACATCAAACGTCGTGTCACCTATAACCGTTATGCGCCACTCTCGACTCTTCTCCAGGTATGGTTGCCAGTAACCGGGAAAAGGATTATATTCCATTGGTAGCTTGGCGGGATCGTTGGCAAGCCGTGTGGTATACAAAACCTGAATAGCATCAGTCGCTACCGTGCCGTATAAGATGCCGGCAGACATTTTCAAAATAATATCATCTGGAAGCGAGGCTCTAATAGCATCCCAGCGGTTGGATATAACTGTTTGAGGAATTGTAAAGCCCACCTCGCGGGCTACCAGGAGCTGGCCTATTTTAATTTCGGCTCGCCGTATCCGTTCCGGCGTGTTGAGCCAGGCATTTTCCGGTACCATTGTCCATAGCGCCGGAAAATGCCTGGCTCAACACGCCGG
>Ga0207646_10002646_pt1 | contig 21032 bp, 19 predicted proteins | sample KBSK5502metaG_FD_184343 | JGI IMG/M metagenome (GOLD analysis project Ga0207646, IMG submission 184343) | Corn, switchgrass and miscanthus rhizosphere microbial communities from Kellogg Biological Station, Michigan, USA - KBS K5-50-2 metaG... | ecosystem: Host-associated > Plants > Roots >... | reverse complement strand
CCAAGATGGTGGTGAAGATATCCCCGGATGCCTGGCTGAGAGCGATGGCTGAAGTCAAGGCCCGGCGGGCTGCGGCACGGTCTCCCAGGAGGAGGTAGGCAAACCCCAGCGTCCAGTGAGCGGTCGTGCGGAAAGCCAGGTTGTTAGGGTCCAGGTACTCTAGAGCGCGGCGCGACTGGGCAAGCATGGGTTCTACCTGGTACCGAGTGAGAGCCAACGTCGCCCTGGCGGCGGCAATTTGTCCGACAAGGTTGCGGGTCTTATCGTCCGCTTCGGTGCCTTGCAGGGCGGCTTCAGCCGCTTGTAGTTTCTCTTCCACGCCGGTCGTTTGGCCATTCACCAGCAACAACGAGGCATACCTCGCCCACAACGCGGGCCTGGCATTCAGCACGGTCGTCGGCAGCGACTCCAGCCAGTCCAGTAGAGCAGTCACCGCGCCACGAAAATGCAGGGGCATCCCCTTTCCTTCCATCAGACGCTCGGCGCGCTCAACATCATGGGCGGCAGCAGCATGGTGAAACGCTTCTATCTCCTGGCCATGGTCTTCATACCATACGCTGGCACGGATGTGCAATTCGTTCACAGGGCTTTCCGCATCTCCTGGAGATGAGGCGATGCTCTGGTGGAGTCGCTGCCGCAGCAAATCAGCGAAGAGCTGGTGATAGCGGTACCAACACCGCTCGTTGTCCAGAGGGATGATGAACAGGTTGGCGTGTTCGAGATATTCCAGGGTTTCTTGCCCGGAAGCAGACGGGGCGAGCAGAACGGCATCACAAAGGGGGCCGCACAGGCGGTCGAGGATAGAGGTGCGCAGCAAGAACGTCTGGACGCGTTCGGGCTGCTGTTGCAGGACTTCTTCAACCAGATAGTCCAGCACGAAATGGTGGCTGCCGGTGAAAGATCTGATGAAGCCGGCGGCATCTGGCTGTCCCTGCAGGGAAATTGCAGCCAATTGCAGGCCGGCAATCCAGCCTTCGGTGCGCCTTTCCAGGGCGGCGATGTCTTCTGCTGAGAGGGTGAGGCCCATCACCTGGTTGAGAAATCCCGCGGCTTCGGAGGGGGTAAAACGCAAGTCTGTGACGCGCACTTCGGTCAATTGGCCCCCGACGCGTAACCGGGCCAATGGCAGTGGTGGATCCTCACGGGTGGCGATGACCAGGTGCATGTGTGGTGGCAGATGCTCGAGCAGAAAGGTGAGGGCATGGTCAACCGGTTTGGCATCAATCACGTGGTAGTCGTCAAGGACGAGGACGAAATGGTCTGAGATGGTGGTCAGGTCATTGAGCAGGGCTGTTAGAATCGCTTCGGGTGGCGGTGGCTGAGGGGAGTGGAGCACCCCCGACACCCCTTCTCCAATAGTGGCCGCAATCGTCTGCAACGCAGCGACGAGGTACGTCAGAAAGCGTGTGGGGTCGTTATCCCCTTCGTCCAGTGACAGCCAGGCGGTCGGTCGCTGGCAACCGAGGACCCATTCACTGACCAGCGTGGTTTTCCCAAAGCCGGCGGGGGCAGAGATGAGGATCAGGTTGCGGTGCAGCCCCTCGTTCAGCCGCTCGAGCAGGCGGGGGCGGATGACAACTTTAGGCCGAAGCGGAGGGATATACAGTTTAGTGGCTAGAATTGGCGTAGGCATGAGCCAATTATACAAACCATAGTTCTCCGCTGTCAACTACAGCGCTTTGTTGGGGTGAGCTGTTCTGTTCCACCGTGATGACTACATTTCCCTTTTTGTGTCCTGTTTCGACATACCTGTGGGCTTCGGCTTCACCGCAACAGGGGTAAGGGCTGCCACTCGAGAAACGATTTCGCACTGTGGCGCGTGTTCCTTATGAGAAGTTGGTGTGCGAAGAGTGTATCACATTTCCTCTGAGCACACGAAAAAATGGTTGACCTTGTCATTGCGAAGCAAGGATTCTATAGTATTTGAAAAAGGCATCTAGCGCAGGGGAGTCGAGGCGAAAGCGCATGGCAACCACATCGAAAAAGTTTCACACGAGTTTCCAGACAGGGCAATCTGAACATTTCGTCCAGTTCTGTGAGACTGACGCGTTCCTCATAGACTCGGTGAGCGCATTCATCGGCGCAGGCTTGAGGGCGGGGGATGTTGTCATCGTTCTGGCCACGAAGCCGCACACAGAAAGCCTTGAGGAAAGATTAAAGGGAGACGGGCTGGAAGTCGCTGCCGCCCGCGTGCGAGGCCAATACGTCTCAATGGATGCGGCAGCGACGCTGTCGAAGTTCATGGTCGATGGGTCGCCAGAGCCAGGGCGCTTCGCTGAGGTCGTTGGGAGCATGATTGCCCTAGCGGCGCAGGGTCAGCGCCACGTGCGCATCTTTGGGGAAATGGTCGCGCTCCTTTGGGCAGAGGGGAACCGGGCGGCGGCGGTCCGCCTGGAAGAACTCTGGAACGATCTGGGCAAGACCCATTCCTTCTCGCTCTGCTGTGCCTATCCGATGCAGGGCTTTGGCGGGGAAGTGTACAAGGAGGAGTTCACCGAGATCTGCCAGCAGCACTCCCGGGTCATCCCCGCCGAGAGCTACACCCTGCTCTCCAGCGCGGACGAGCGCCTGCGTGCTATTACGCTGTTGCAACAGAAGGCAAACTCGCTCGAAGCCGAGATAGCGGAACGGAAGGGAGCGGAGGAGCAACTGCGGGTTTCTGAAAATCGCTATCGCCGTCTCTTTGAAGCGTCCAAAGACGGGATACTGATGGTCGACCCTCGCACAGGCACAATTACCGATGCTAATCCTTTCATGACAGAGTTGCTGGGCTACACACGCGAGCAGTTGCTGGGGCAGGAACTCTGGCGAATCGGCCTGTTTCGGGACCGGGAGGCCAACCTGGAGGCCTTGCGGGAATTGCGGGAGAAATATGTTCTCCGTTACGAGACTGTGCCGCTCCACACCAAAGACGGGCAGCGGCGGCAGGTGGAGTTCGTGAGCACCCTTGACCAGGCAAATGGACACAGTGTCATCCAATGTAACCTACGCGACATCACTGAACGCAAGCGGGCAGAAGAGGCTCTTCTTCACCTGGCCGCCATTGTGGAGTCTTCTGATGACGCTATTCTTGGCAAAAATCTGGAGGGCATCATCACCAGTTGGAATGCGGCGGCCGAGCGCATGTATGGTTATAGTGCCGAGGAGATTGTGGGCCAGCCGGTCACGCTGCTCTTTGCACCGGATCGACAAGATGAATTTACGCAGATCATGGCGCGCATTCGCCGCGGAGAGCGTGTTGACCACTACGAGACGGTGCGTGTGCGGAAAGATGGCACCCGCCTGACTGTCTCCGTCACCATTTCCCCGATCAAGGATAGCAGCGGCACCATTATTGGGGCGTCTGCTATCGCCCGTGATATCACCGAGCGCAAGCAGTTGGAAGCCAAATTCCGGCGGCTGTTTGACTCCAACCTCATCGGCGTATTTGTCGCGGATTTTGCTGGCACCTTTCTGGATGCCAATGATGCCTTTCTCGGTGTACTGGGCTACACCCGAGCAGAATTGCTTGCAGGAACCATGCAGCGCGATGCCCTCACCCCTCCTGAATTTCACTCCCTGAGCCAAAATGCAGTGAAAGCGCTGCAAGAAACGGGCGCGTCGGGCGCGTACGAAACAGAGTACCTGCATAAAAGTGGCAGACGGATACCTGTGCTGGTGGCCGTGACGCGCATTGAGCAAACCGAGACCTGCATGGGCTTCGTCTTAGACATCAGTGGGCGCAAAGAACTGGAGAAACGGAAAGATGAGTTTATCAGTATGGCGAGTCATGAACTCAAAACACCCCTCACCAGTTTCAAGGGCTTTCTCGGTCTCTTGCAACGGCGGTTGACCACACAAGGAGATGAACAAGCGCTCCACTACGTTGCCCGCATGGATGCCCAGGTGAATAGGTTAACCAAACTCGTCAACGAGCTACTCGATCTTTCCAAGATGCAGACAGGCCAACTCGACTACCGGGAAGAACGCTTTGAGGTGGATGCGCTGGTACAAGAGATCGTGGAAAACGTCCAGGGGACGACACAGACGCATCGCCTGCTGCTTGAGGGGCAAATCGGGGCCGAGGTGTGTGGGGATCGAGACCGCATTGGGCAAGTGCTGATTAACCTCCTGAATAATGCGATCAAGTATTCTCCCTGGGCAGACACGGTGCTGGTACGTGTCGCGAAAGACCAAAACAAGGCCCTTGTGTGCGTCCAAGATTTTGGGATCGGGATCGCCAAAGAGCATCAACACAAGATTTTTGAGCGGTTCTACCAGGTCACTGACTCCGAAGAAAAAACCTATCCTGGGCTGGGCATTGGCCTCTACATCTCCTACCAGATAGTCAAGCGACACGGCGGACGGATGTGGGTAGAGAGTAAGAAAGGCGAAGGGGCAGCGTTCCAATTTACGCTGCCTCTCGTATAAGAGGGAAAGGACAAGCCTCTTCGGAGCATGGGTGAAGAGCCGATATGCAGAGCGAACAGAAAAAAATCCTCGTGGTTGATGACGAGCCAGACATTTTAGCATTTCTGCAAGCGCTCTTGGAACAAGAAGGCTACACCGTTGCGACCACAGACAAGGCGGAGTACGTAGAGAAGCTGCATGATGACGACCTGCCCGAACTCATCCTCACTGATGTCTTCCTCTCGGGGAAAGATGGGCGAGAAATTGTCAAACGACTGAAGAGCCAGAAGGAAACCAGGCACATTCCGGTGATCATGTTTTCAGCCCATCCCAATGCTGAGCAGACCGCACGGGCGGCTGGGGCTGATGATTTCGTGGCGAAACCTTTTGAAATGGATGAGGTCCTGGCAAAGATCGCAAAACATATCTAGGACTATCCAACAGAACAGATCTTCCACCTCGCACATCATTTTGAGAGCGATGCTCGCAAGGTGGACATCGGCCATGTCGAGGTGGAAGGGTTGGCATTTCCTGCTGCTCATTCTGAGGTGCAGCAGCAGAGCAAGCCGAAACGTCGGAGGAAAGCGAAGACCACGCCCCGTGCGAAAGATCATTTTTTGCTGATGGCCGGATTGGGCATCGACGCAGCAGTGATGGGGCATGTCTCCAAAACGTTGAAGTATCAGGTCGGCCCGCTCGCGGTTGGGGTCTCTGCGGCCCAGGAATTGCCAGCGCAGCATCCATTCCCCGTAGAGATACGAGCAGGCAGTGCAGATGTCCTCTGGAAAGGCGAAGCCCTCCAGGTGGTCATCGGCAATACCCGCCAGTATGCCAATATCGTCCAGATGACGCCCGACGCCTACATCGATGATGGGATTCTCGATGTCTGTGTGCTAACGGCGGGTGACCCACTGACGACGATGCAGCAACTTGTCTCCCTTCTGTTACGGCGCACACCCGATCACCTGAGCGCTGAGTACTTCCACGGTGCCCACCTCTCGATCAGCGTTCCGGCTTCGATTGCGCTGCAGCTGGATGGCAGCGCGGTGAAGCTCAAAGACTACCTGAGCAAGACAGACCGTGAGGCGCTCGTCCACGCGGACGATGTAGCACAGGTGATGGTGACGTACCTCTTCGCTGCGCTGCCACACGCCTTACAGGTAGCGATCCCACGCGCGTATGATGATAGCTTGTTTCAGGCGTCAGATTCCGCTGACCAGCAACCAGAGGAAAGTGCACAGGCTCCAGCTGAGCAAAAGCAGGACCAGAGTTCTCAGCAACAAAAGGATGAACAGTTACAGGACCAGCAGCAGCACCATGGCAAGCAATCTGAGCAGGAACGGCAGGAAGCGCTTGAGCAGGTCAAAGCGCTGCTCTCTCAGGGACGCAAGGTAACGGAAGTGGGTATCAGCGCGAATCCTGGGAAGAAGGAGGCGTATATCGTTGCGGGGAGTGCAACCAAGCAGCGTACTGGCGAAACGCTGCCTGTAGCGGTGTCTATTGGTAAGCGTGCGACGGTGAGAAGACAGACGGGAGAGGATGTCGCCTCTGCGGTGGTGAGAACGCTGCATGAGGGCGACACCATCGTCGTCGAGGGGAAGAAGAGCAAGCGTGGCACGATTCGGGCCACACAAGTCGTCATTTAGGGCCGCATGGCCACGCTTAAACTGAGGAGCGAGGAAGAACTATAGGATGCCGGCCGCGTAACCGAAACGGGCGAGTACAGTCATCAAGTGACTGGACGCCGCATTTCGTGCAGCGCGATTTGCTGCACGGCCTGCATCCTGTGCTCCTTCAGGGACACGTAGATTTGATTTCATACTGTTTCTCCCTGATGAGTCTGAGACCTGGTCTAAACACTTCTACGTCTTCCGACGAAGAGGTTGTAGAGTAGCACAATGACCGCTATCACGAGTAGCAGGTGAATCAAGCCGCCTCCAATATGGATGGCAAGAAAGCCGATGAGCCATAGCACAACGAGAACAACAACAATTGCCCAAAGAATACTCGTTAACATAACTTATTGTCCTTTCTTATGACCTTTCTCTTTATGCTGTTTCAAGACAGTGCGAGCGGCAACTTCTTCGGCACGGTCTCCATACCGACCACTCTTTTCGGCAGACTCTTTAATGTGCTCATATTGGCGTTGCTCTTTCTCACTGCTATGTGGTACACGGTTGAAATCGTTGCTTCGTTTCAGGTGATACAATAGTTGCCTGCGTCGTCATTGAATATGTCACCTTTTGCGTATCTCGTACGTGTATTGAGAAGGCCTGTAGGGAGAAAAAGTTGAGGGAATCACATCTCTCCCTTGCCCTCAAAACAGAGGCACAACCAGGCTGATATCCCTATCCTTGTCAAGGATTGACTTTCCTGGAGAGGGATAGAAGACAGACGTTCTCTCACTAGAGAAAGGAGCAGAAACATATATGACGACAACAAATGAACGCTCAACCATGATAGCTGTTTTTGCAGACCCTGATCAAGCGAATCAGGCCATCGACAATCTTCGCCATGCTGGATATAGCTATGACCAGATCAGGTTAGTGAAGCGCGGAACGAACAGTTTTATCGAGGACCTTAAGAGTTTGTTTACGGGCCAGACAACTGCCGCGACAAACTCGGCTGATGACTGGATGAGAATAGGTGTGCCAGAGCAGGATGCACGCAACTATCAAAGTGAAATTGATGCAGGGCGCAGCATCGTGCTTATCAAAGCCGTTGGTAGTCCAGAGCAGGCTCTCGGCATCCTGCGTCAGAGCGGGGCATATGATATTGCGTTTCGCCTGAGAACTGCACAACCGGCTATGGCGCCGGGAGCCTACAATCCCAATGCTCAACCGGGAACCTATGATGCACAGTCCCAGCCAGTTCCAGCCAACACACAGGACGAACGAAGGGCCTGACCGTCACAAGCAAACGGTCATTTTTACAGGAGGGGGAGTGCTTCAAGCATTCTTCCTCCTGTTTTCATGAGCATCTCGCTCGATCGGCTTGGGAAGGCCTTCACGGTGCTCTGACCTATTTTCGCAAGGATCCCAGGCCTACCTTCAGTAGAGGCTTCGCACGCTGAAAGTAGGTTTTTACCGTGGCCTCCTGCATATGGAGCAGCCGGCCAATCTCTGCATAGCTGAGTTGAGAAGCATAGCGCAGCAGCACCACGGCACGAAACTTGGGCGGCAAGGCCCGGATGGCTTTGAGCAGGGTATCCTGCACCTCCCGTCGTTCGACCACTTCCTCGGGAAGAGGACTTAGATCCTGCATGGTATCTAAGAGTGGCTGTTCCTCCTCCTCTGTCCCTTTCTCCAGCTCGGAGAAAGGGATGGCACGCTTGCGCCGCAATTCATCCAGGCAGCGGTTGCGCGCCACCTGGTACAACCAGGCTTTCAGCGGCTCTCCGGTGCGCAGCTTGGGCAAGGAAAGGTATAATTGGAACATGACCTGCTGCAAGATATCGCTGGCCGCGTCATACTCTCCTCCTAAAAAGCGGCGGATAAAGGTAAAAAGTGGTCCGCTATAGCGCTGCACCAGGACTTCAAATGCCTGCTGATCGCCCGCCAGGTAGTGCTGGCACAGAATGCTATCAGTCATTGCCGGGCGAGGGGTTCGTGTTCGTTCGCGCATTTCCATCAGTAGTATCCTCACTTTCTTGTGCTCTGACATGAGCGTAATTCATTTCTGGATGAATTACAATATAGAAATACGCTTAAAAACTCTGCTGTAATGAACTCTCAGTAGAAACTAAAGAATGCTCAAGGAATTTCAGCGTCTTCTTAGAAAAGACCGCTCTTTTTTAGCTCTTTCTCAGGAATTGGAGGGAGGTGGGATCTAACAGGGTGGGTACGCGCGGGGTTGGTTTGGGCTTAGAAAAGCTTGAGAACAAAGGACTTGCGCTCCTTTCTGTTGGTTGCGTATAATTTGTGTAGTGAATGGATCACACATCCTATCAACAATCGAAACAAAGGAGTTTCGGACAATGGCTTTGTATGAGGACCATATACTACTTCTGCTGGTGCCTCGTACAGTGAGCATTTTGTCTTCCTCAACTCCTGTCATCTGTACGTTTCATGATATAAGGCCCGAAACGAAGGATGCATAGCAAAAGGAGTGATTTACGATGGCGACGGAACCACGTATCATCAAGATTTATGAGACAACCCTGCGTGATGGCGAGCAGACGCCTGGCGTCAATTATTTCCCGGAAGAAAAACTGGCTATTGCGCAGGCGCTTGCTGATATGGGCGTTGACACGCTGGATTGTGGCTTTCCTATCTCCTCACCGGGGGAATTTGAGGCAGTGCGTTTGATTGCCTCAAATGTCGAGAATGCCGAGATTTTAGCCATTGGACGTGCAAACCCTGCCGATATCGAACGGGCATGGGAGGCGGTGAAGATTGCTGCCTACCCGGCCATCGAGCCGTTTATCAGCGTTTCACCCTTGCACCGACAGGTGAAACTCGGCAAGACACGCGACGAGGTGCGCGAGCTGGCGAAAGCGGCTGTGGCGCAGGGCCGGTCGTATACGGAAAACATTGATTTCGCGCTAGAAGATACAACGCGCACCGAGCCTGACTTCATTCTGGAGATCTGCGAAACGATCTTGAAAGAAGGTGTGCGTTTCGTGACCCTCTGCGATACCGTTGGCATCTCTCTCCCCTGGGAGTTCGGGAAGCTGGTGGCAGATGTGAAGAGAGAGTTCCCCCATATCCGCATCTCCGCTCACTGCCACGATGATCTTGGATTTGCTGTTGCCAACGCTCTGGAAGGATTGCGGAACGGAGCGGAACGGGTTGATACCTGCATGAATGGCCTGGGTGAGCGCGCAGGCAATGCAGCTACTGAAGACGTAGTGATGGCGATAAAAACGCGCTCCGCTGATCTTGGGATGGATGTCAAAGTTGACACTACAAAGATTATCTCGACCAGTCGCCTTGTAGCGAAACTATCAGGGATGCAGGTTCAGTGGACCAAAAGTATTGTTGGTCAAAACGCATTCTCCCATGGTGGAGGCATTCACCAGGATGGTGTGCTCAAGGATGCACGTACCTACGAAATCATGACACCCGAATCCATCGGCCTAACCTCTGCTGATCGCCGCATGCACATGGGCAAGCTCTCAGGACGAGCGGCGCTCGATGCCCAGATGCGTGAACTGGGCTACCAGCTTGAAAAGGAGCAGCTAAACAGGGCGTTCGAGATGGCGAAATTGCTGCTGGGCAAAAAGAAGGTGCTGGAAGAGATGGATATGCGGTATATCGCGGAGACGGTGAGATGATCGTTACTTGACGACGAGAGGATTGACGGGTGCGCCCACAGCTCGCGAGAACGGGATAGGACCGGTAACCGGAAACCCCATTTCGAGCAGGTGGGCGATGGATCGATCGGAGACTCGCTCATCGAGAAAAATGATCCCATCTACTGCATGGTCCTAGTACTACAGTGACAGTTACAAACTTCAAGCAGATGAGGCAAGGGGAACCTCTTGCTCGAGCAAGACCTGCAGGATGCGATCCCATCGTCCCTCTTTGCGCCAACGATAAAAACGCTCAGCGACGGTTAACCAGGGTCCGAAGCGTTCTGGCACCTCGCGCCACGTTGAGCCTGTCTGTATAACCCAGAGGATCGCTTCCACGATGAGACGGCCTTCCTCAGCAGAGTGTCCGGACCGCGGCTGGGGAAGAAGAGGGCGAAGCCGCTCCCAGTGGTCCGCCGTGAGAGCAGGCAGACCCATCAGCCTGATTGGCGACCTGGACACGGTGCAGGTCAGGGGTGCCTGACGAGCGCGGCGTTCCACATGGCAGCGCTTGGCCCCAGCTTGATGCACGCGCCTGAAGTGCGACCACCACAACCGCTTCACGCGCTGCTCTTCCGGCTCCCGTAGCGCGTAGATCAGCCGGCGCAGTTCGGAGACACTCAGTCGGATGCCGCACTCGTCTACTGCGCTTTTTTTTCCTGCACGTTGATCTGAGTTCGCAGCACCACCAGGATGGCATGAGCCAGCAGCGCCAAGGTCACAAAACGATACCACGCCCGAAAGCCCCGCACTTCATACTGATCCAGTCCCACTTCTCCTTTGGCCTCTTCTAAGCCTTCTTCGACCTTCCACCGGCTGCCCGCTACCCGCACCAGATCAGCCAGTGTCGTCGTAGCTGGACCGGCGGCGCGATAGTACGCCCGCTTGCTTGGATCTGACAAACTGCGGCGGATGAGAAGCCAGCGCGCCCGCTCGCTCACCGTCTCGGGCTGCTCTGGCAACTGCAGCCAGGCCCACTCATAGAGCCGGGGGCCTTTACTTCCTTCTCCCGCCGAAAGCACCACCCAGGCATCCGCTGGCAAGAGCGCGGCGAGCAGCCCAACCGGCTGTTGGCGTCCTTGCACCCAGACCAGATGCGTCTCGGGAACCGCCACCACGTAGTTCTTCTGTTGCTCTTCCAGGAACAGCCGTAGATCGTCGTAGCCATAGACCGTATCCCCTGCCACCCACTCCGCTGGGACGCCGTGAGCGATGGCTCGCAACAGCATCCGCTTCGCTAACTCTCCTTTTCACGTCATCGGGAATACCCGCCTCTCGGCAGCGCACGCGGTCCCCCACCCATTCTTCTGGCAGGTAGAGTGCGCGATCCAGAAACGCTGCCCCCTTGCTGCCAGCATACAAAAGAAACACCCCAACCTGGCTGTTTTCCTTCCGGCCTGCTGTGCCACTGTACTGCCGCGCCACCCCCGCCGATTTCTTGCCTTTCTTCACAAAGCCCGTTTCATCGACCACCAGGACCCCACTGTCCTCCCCCAGGTGCTCGATGACGTACGCCTGCAGGTCATCACGCACTCCCTCTTCATCCCAATCGGCCTCTCCCAAGAGCCGTTGCACCCCGCGTGGACCTCGTTCGCCTAGTTCCTCGGCCAGTTGCCACCCATTCTTGCGTTCCACTGGGGCCAGTAAGCCTTGCAGAAAGCCGCGTGCCCGCTCGCGTGCCTCAGCGCGCCGAAAGCGCGGCCCAATGCGTGTATGCACTTGGGCAAGCTCCTCTGATGCCTGTTGAAGCAACTCTGCTTCGCTCTCCCTCTCGTCTCGCTCGGTTGTGTTCATCTGCTTCACCTCTCTGAAGCAGTCTATCACTTTTCCCTTCTAACTGTCACTGTAGTACTAGGCCACTTCCTGGATCCGTTGATCAACAGCAGGGATCAGCATTACGCGCTGCCCCAATTCTACGGCTGTGGTTAAGATGGCAGCGAGGAACTGCATGCCCAGCGCATCCTGGTATGTATCCATATTACAGACGATACTGATGGCTCCGGCCCGCCTCGTCGCGAGGTTGCGGGCAATAGCATTGGGGCGGTATCCCAGTTCATCGATGGCTTGCTGGATACGAATTCGCGTGGCAGGAGCGACATCCTTTAAGCGTCCATTGAGGACGAACGATACTAGCGCCCGCGATACATTTGCAGTACGGGCGACGTCCGCAATGGCGACGCGCTTATTCCTCGACATGATCATTACTTCCCTTTGGAAGAAGTATAACATGCCGTTATTGCACATGTCACTGCAATAACGGCACAAAACAACGGCCCGCATTTCTAACATTTCACATTTCACATTTCTAAAAGGTGAAGAGAGAGATGACTGCTTTCTTTTTCCCTTTCAGTCCGTTTCAGATTCATTTCAACAAGTTGTTGTACACTTCATGATGTAACAGGTTAAGCGAATACGTCATGAAACGAACTCTGAGGACAGCATGGATCAGAACGAGTTGGAAGAACCACACGATGATGATGTCGTAGAGATCACTAATCTGCCTCAAGATGACGAAGCGGGTTCATCAAACACTCCACGCTTCTTCATGGAAACCTGGTTGCTTTCCCCCAAGTACCGCAAGCAGAAGACCATTGCGACTGCCGTTTGCATGGGGCTGGCGCTGCTGATCGTCTTGTTCGCTCTTACCCCCGTTAGCCGACTCTTCCCACCCGGGTCGTCACCAACCGTCGAGCCATCAACCTATTATTTTGGACTGGATGCTAACCCTCCCTGGGGATCGCTGTCTGTCGACGGAAAGCGGGTTGCCTTATTTTCCAGAGGAGCCTATACGCTCTTTAGTTTACCACGCGGTCAGCATACGCTGACCTGGCGTGCTGCTCCATTTGCGCCGCAGCAGTGCCGTATCTCTGTGCCAGTGGATTTCGAGAGTGCTACCTGCCAGTTCCCCAATGCCACGCCTCACCTGGGAGGCACTATCAGCGCCTACATTGGTTTTCCGGCCAACTTGACCATGCTTTCCGCAGTGCAGCGTACCGCGTTGATCCAGGCAGCACAAGCAGTGCTCGACCGTCAGCAGTCCAGTGAGACGGTACAGGCAGGAGAGGTGTACGCGCAGACCTCGGCTGTCTCCGGGACGAACACGCGGTCCTGTACCGTCGTCTTACAGCTTGCAGCAATCTGTTTCGCGGCTGCTCACCAGCCACTGGAGGCGACGTTGCGCCTGCAACTGGATACCGGTCCATCACCCGATGCGCCTTGTGCGAATGGAGCATGTGACTCAGGCAACCAGGACTGCCGGTTATTCTGTGATGGTCCTGCCTTCGCTGGATCCAATATTACGCGGTCTCCAGCAGTGTGGCAAGCGTCCGTTCAGGTGCAATTGCTCTGGCAGTTCACCACTCGAGATGGACGGGTAGTAGAGGAGAATCAGGCAGATAGCTTTATTCTCGGACAGCAAAATGCTCTCACGATCCCCTTGAATATTACCCGGAACGGCATGGGGTGGGGCGTGACACCCAACAGTCAGAGCAGTGCTTTCGGGAGTGATGACCCGGTCTGTCAAGCCGCTTTTGGAGATATGTATACCCTGGTATTCGCCTCAACGACGCTTAATACCGAACCGCAGCTGGTGCCGGGGCCAACGTATGCCTCGGGTTGCCTGATCACAATCCCACTAGGATCAGGCTTGAATGGCACACCCATGCCGACACCCACTGCGTCGACAGTCGCCTACGTGATCCAGCGTTTTGGAGTGTTGTTGGCGGTGAATGCCTTGGCACATCGCCTGTGGCCGTTTCTGCCTGTTGCTGATGCCTCTACACAGCACCTTGTGCAACAGTTGATCGCCACGGGTTCCTCCTGACCATCAAATGTTCGGGTAATCCGCACGCAATTGGAAGATGAAAGTCGCCAATGGGTGCCATAGGCTGCTCAAGAAACTAGCCAGGTGAACAGCAGACACGCCTATCCACATGATATAATTGCAAAAAGGTAATGGAGTCCTTGCTACAACCTAACAAGCAGTTCTACCCTTAGATGGACAACGACAAGGTGACAGCTAGATTGACAGCGAACAGGACGAACAACCATGCAAACCATTGCACAGATTTACACACCAAAATAGCCACAGAAGAGAAGTGAGGTAATCACATAATGACGACAGAAGCGTCAAATCCCCCTGTACCAAAAACCATGTTTGAGAAAATCTGGGACGGCCACACCGTGCGTGAAGCGCCCGGGGAGTCCACTATTCTCTATATCGACCGTCACCTGGTACATGAGATGACTTCCCCACAGGCCTTTGCCGGTTTGCGCCTTGCGCGCCGCGAAGTACACCGGCCAGATGCCACTGTAGCCGTGCTTGACCATAGTGTGCCGACAGTCCAGGGCCGGCGTATGCTGGACGTGGTGGATAGTGAGAGCCTGGAGTGCCTGACCACCATGGAACGGAACGCGCGCGAATTTGGCCTCACGCTGTATGATATGGCCGATGCTCGCCAGGGAATAGTGCATATCATCGGGCCAGAGCAGGGTCTTACCCTTCCGGGCATGACGATTGTGTGTGGTGACTCGCATACCTCGACGCACGGCGCGGTCGGAGCATTGGCCTTTGGTATCGGCACCAGCGAGGTCGAGCATGTCCTGGCGACCCAGTGCATGTTACAGTTACGACCCAAAACCATGAACATCCGTGTCGAGGGCACCATTGCCCCAGGCGTGACCGCCAAAGACATGGCGCTTGCGATCATTGGCAAACTGGGAACAAGCGTAGGCACAGGCCATGTCATCGAGTTCAGCGGCCCGGCCGTTCGCAGGCTTACGATGGAAGGTCGCATGACCCTCTGCAACATGGCGATTGAGGCAGGAGCCCGCGGCGGTATGATTGCGCCCGATGAGACTACCTTTGCCTATATCAAAGGACGCCCTTATGCCCCGCAAGGTGAGCTGTTTGAACAGGCTGTGGCAGCCTGGCGCCAGCTTCCCAGCGACCCTGGCGCCCATTTCGATGCTGTCTATGAGATCAATATCGATGGCCTGGGGCCTCAAGTGACCTGGGGGACGAATCCCGGTATGGTTGTGGATGTCAATGGCGCTGTACCCGATCCTGCTGCGCAGGGGGACCCCGAAACGCGCAAGGCCTACGAACGCGCCCTCAAGTATATGGACCTCCAGCCGGGGCAGAAAATTACTGAGATAGCTCTCAACACCGTTTTCATCGGCTCCTGTACCAATTCTCGTCTCGAAGACCTGCGCTCGGCTGCCCGCTATATCAAGGGCAAACGCGTTGCGTCCAATGTACGAGCAATGGTCGTCCCAGGTTCGATGCAGGTGCGCCGCATGGCTGAAGAAGAGGGTTTAGCCGATATCTTCCGCGAGGCCGGTTTTCAATGGCGCGAGGCGGGATGCAGTATGTGCATCGCTATGAACGGCGATCAACTTTCAGAGGGTGAGCGCTGCGCTTCGACCAGCAACCGCAACTTTGAGGGACGCCAGGGGCGCGGCGGACGCACCCACCTGGTCAGCCCGGCTATGGCGGCAGCAGCAGCTATCGCCGGACATTTTGTAGATATCAGGGAGATGTAAGTTCATGGACCCATTTACTAAGGTAACAGGATTGGTTGCTCCACTTGATCGTGTGAATGTTAACACTGATGAGATCACGCCTGCCCGCTTTCTCAAAACGATCAGGAGCACGGGCTTCGATTTTACCCTTTTTGCCAACTGGCGCTATCTTGATCCGGGCGCTAAAATGCCCAATCCTGATTTTGTGCTCAACCAGCCGCGCTATAAGGGCGCGACTATATTACTTGCAGAGGACAACTTCGGCTGTGGCTCATCGCGCGAACACGCCCCCTGGGCTATTCGCGATTATGGCTTCCGCTGCCTCATAGCACCAAGCTTCGCCGACATCTTCTATAACAACTGCTTCAATAACGGTATACTGCCCATCACCCTGGAGCATCCTGTTATCCGGGAACTCTTCGCAGAAGCTGAGGCAAACGAGGGATACACGCTGCAGGTTGACCTGGCTGCACAAACGGTAACTACTCCCGCTGGACGTGTGCTGCGCTTTGAGATCGACCAGTTTCGCAAAAATGCCCTGCTCCAGGGTTTGGATAACATCGGCTGGACCTTAAGCCATAGCGATGAAATCGCCGCTTATGAAAGCAGGAGGAAGCAGGAAGCTCCCTGGTTATTCTCTTAAAGGAGTGCTACATGACGATTCAACAAGTTGACCCCGGCCTTGTACCTTATCAAGTCCTCGATGTCGAGGGGAACCTGGTAGGAGCAATGCCCGACCTGAGCGCTGAGCGTATGCTCTCGCTCTATCGCTTTATGCAGCTGGGACGGGCATTTTCCAACAAGATTATTGCTCTGCAGCGACAGGGCCGGGCAACCACCTTTGGCTCGTTGGTAGGGCAGGAAGCCACGGCTGTGGGGCTGTCAGCCCCACTACAGCCACAGGATTGGTTGGCCACCTCGTATCGAGAAATAGCCTCGCTATTTGTCAGAGGCGTTCCCGTACCTACGGTAGCCTACTCGTTTCGGGGCTTCACGGCTGAGAACTGGCCTGGCGAATTGCGATGTCTGCCGATCCAGGTCGTGATCGGCACGCAGATGCTGCACGCGGTTGGCCTGGCCATGGCCGCCAAAATCGCCGGCGACCCGGTCGTAGCCGTGGGTGTCTGTGGCGATGGCGCAACCTCCGAAGGTGATTTCAACGAAGCGCTGAATTTCGCGGGGGTCTACCAGGCCCCCGTGGTGCTGGTCGTGCAGAACAACGGCTGGGCCATCAGTGTTCCGCGTCACAAACAGAGCGCTGCCCCAACACTCGCCGCTCGCGGGGCGGGCTTCGGTCTGCCATCGGAGTACGTAGACGGCAATGATGTCCTGGCGGTCTACGATGTGATGCAAAAAGCGGTCGAACGTGCGCGCTCTGGGCAGGGGCCAACGCTTGTAGAAACGCTCACCTATCGTATCGGTGCGCACACTACCGCTGATGACCCCACGCGCTATCGTGACCCGGTTGAAGTTGAGGCCTGGCGTACAAAAGACCCGATTGCCCGCTTCCAGAAATTCCTCGCCAGGCGGGACCTGCTTAACGAGGAACGAATACGGCAAATCGTCGAAGAGGTTGAAGAAGAAGTCAACGAAGCGATCCAGGTAGCCGAAGCAATGCCCCCCATGGCTCCCGATAGCTTCTTTGACTACACGATGGCGAACCTGCCCCCACGCTGGCAAGAACAACGCGCAGACCTCCTGCGCTACGTAGAGCGCAAGGGCTAAGCGTATCAGGAGTAACCGCAAATGCAAATGACGATGATCGAGGCGCTGAATTCGGCGCTCGCCCTGGAAATGGAACGGGACCAACGGGTCATCCTGCTCGGACAGGACATCGGCAAGAATGGAGGCGTCTTCCGGGTCACCGAGCACCTTCAGCAGAAATTCGGTGAGGAGCGTGTCTTTGATACCCCTCTCTCGGAATCGGGCATTATCGGCAGCTCGGTGGGCATGGCTATCTACGGTTTGCGGCCAATTGCCGAGATACAATTTGCAGGCTTCCTCTTTCTCTGCATGAACCAGCTGGTCTCACAGGCAGCGCGCATCCGTTTTCGCAGCGCGGGAGCCTACACCTGCCCGCTGGTGGTTCGCGCGCCTTACGGCGGCGGTGTGCGTACACCGGAGTTGCATTCGGATAGCCTTGAAGGTGTATTTTTACAGACCCCGGGCCTGAAAGTGGTCATCCCATCGAATCCCTACGATGCCAAGGGCCTGCTGGCTTCTGCCGTAGCCGATCCAGACCCGGTACTCTTCCTGGAAAATATCAAGCTGTATCGCTCATTCCGCCAGGAGACGCCGGAAGAACACTATTCCATTCCGCTTGGCAAAGCAAAGACGGTGCAAGAAGGAACAGACGTGAGCGTTTTTGCCTATGGCGCGATGGTCAATGTCGCGCTGGAAGCCGTAAAGCTGGCGCAGCAGGAAATGGGAACAAGCGTTGAGATCATCGACTTGCGCACCGCCTGGCCGCTTGACGAGCAAGCTATCGTCAATTCTGTCGAAAAAACTGGCCGCGCCATCGTGGTGCATGAAGCGCCCCGCGCAGGTGGCATCGGGGCCGAGGTGACAGCCATCATCAATGAACATTGCCTCTATTCGCTGCTGAAACCTGTCGAGCGTGTGACCGGCTACGACACTCCTTACCCCGTGCCTGGACTAGAGGACTATTATCTGCCCACGCCGGCAAAGGTATTGACGGCATTGAAACAAGTAATGGAACCATAGATGCCTGATGATGCTTTTTAACTTTTTAATCAGGATATCGGAACATGCACCAAAGGGCCGATAAATCGGCGGTGTGCGCGATAAATCGGCACCTACGATCTGGCCGGATTATTTCGTCGATGGGAGAATAGATTGTATGCAGGAATTTAAATTGCCAGACCTCGGCGAGGGGATGCACGAAGCCGAAGTTGTACAGTGGCTCATCAAACCGGGCGATACAATCAAGCTCGATCAAACGATGGTCAAGGTAGAGACGGACAAAGCCATTGTCGAAATACCCTCACCCGTTGCCGGGCGCGTCGCTGAAATTCGCGTACAGGATGGAGAGGTAGCCAGGGTAGGTGATGTACTGGTCGTCTTTGAGACTCCGGCGAACGGAGACGGTTCAAAACCTTCTACAAGCGCAGGAGCAGCAGGCGCTCCTGCTTCAGTGCCGGCGAGTACATCCTCTGCTGCACCGCAAACTCCAGTCGCAAAACAGCGTGTCCTTGCCGCCCCTGCCGTGCGCAAACTCGCTTTTGAGCTTGGAGTTGACCTGGAGCAGGTAACAACCTCTCAGCCAAACGGGCGAGTCACTATCGAGGATGTGCGGGCCTACGCCGAACAGGCTAAAGTGGTATCTACTCCACCGGCCGAGCGGAAAGTGACGGTACAGCCCGCACCCCAATTGATGCCAGCCGTTGCGCAGAAGCCGGAACAGCCTGTCCAGGATGAACGTCAACCCCTGACCGGTTTGCGCAAGCGCATTGCAGAGCACATGGAGCGATCCTGGCGCATCATTCCTCACGCGACGGCCTTCGACGAGGTCGATGGTGAAGCGCTGGCATCCTTGCGTGAATCGCTCAAGCCCACAGCGGAAAAGCGCGGCGTGCGCCTGACCTATATCCCACTGCTTATCAAGCTCCTGGTCCCGCTGCTCAAGGAGTTTTCCATTTTTAATGCCAGCCTGGATGATGAACGGCGCGAGATCATCTTTAAGCGCTCGTACCATATCGGAGTTGCAACGGCTTCGCCGGAGGGGCTGCTCGTGCCGGTGCTGCGCAACGCGGACCACCTCACCCTGTTGGAGATCGCGAGCAACGTTGAGCGACTGGTAGAGGGGGCCAGGAAGCGCACACTGTCACTACCGGAGCTGAGCGGCAGCACCTTCACCCTGAACAATGTTGGCAGCTTTGGCGGCAGTAGTGGCACGCCCATTATCAATCATCCTGAAGTGGCGATTCTCGCGGTGGGCAGGCTGCAAGATAAAGCAGTCGTACGGCAGGGAGCGATAATTGCGCGACCGGTGATGCCACTGGCGCTCTCATTCGACCACCGGGTCATTGATGGAGCGATGGCCGGTGCTTTCCTGGCCCGCTTCAAAGAACTGGTCGAGAACCCCCAGCAATTGATGCTGGATATGGTTTAGCAGAAAGAAGCATGACGATGGTAGTCGGAGATGTTACCACGGCTGTTGACGTACTCGTACTCGGCGCCGGTCCAGGAGGTTACGTTGCCGCGATCCGCGCTGCCCAGCTTGGACGGCATGTAACCCTGGTTGACCCTGGACCCCCAGGTGGAACCTGCCTCCATCAAGGGTGCATACCGCTCAAAGCCCTGCTGACCGCGACAGAACGTTTTCAGCAAACGCGCCAGGAAGAACTCGCCTCCATTGGCATCCATGCTGAAAATGTGTCGTTTGATTGGCCTGAAATGCAGGCATGGAAGCAGAGCGTCGTTGACCGGCTTGCCGAGGGGGTACGCCGCCTGGTGGCGGGCAACCGTATTGAGTATGTGCATGGTACGGGCTGGTTTATGAATGCCCAGGAGGCGCGTGTCGAAGGCGAACACGGCTCCCATCGCTTCAAATTTGAGCACTGCGTGATTGCCACCGGAGCCGGCGCTGCTCCAGTCCCCGGCTTGTCTTACGATGGCAAGCAAGTATTGACACCGGAACAGGCATTGATGTTGCCAGAGTTGCCGGAGGCATTGGATATCGCAGGTGACGATTACATCGCTTTAGAACTGGCTACGCTCTTCGCGCGGGTTGGCATCAAGGTCAAACTCTTCTCACCGGGCGAGCAGCTGCTGGCCGGGGTTGACCCCGCTGCGCTGCGTCTCGTACAGGCAGGATTACGCAAACAAGGCGTGCAAATGACGAACAAAGCTGCTATAGAGAGCGTGACCGGGCGGCCTCTAGTAATCTCAGGCGGCGTCTGCCCGCATACATCCGGCTTGCACCTGGATGCTGTAGGGGTTGAAGTGTCTTCCAGTGGCGGCATTGTGGTTAATGCCATGCAGCAGAGCAGCGCGCCGCATATCTATGCCGTGGGCGACTGCACGGGCGGTCGTGCGCTGGCAGGTATCGCCATCAAACAGGCCAAAGTGGCTGCCGAAACGCTCACAGGGCAGCGAGTACAATTTGCACCCCTTGTGACACCTCTGGTAGTTCATACGACACCCGAATTGGCAGCGGTGGGGTACGCGGCGGAGGAAGCTACTCGGGCAGGTTACAACATTGTAACCGGAAGATTTCCTCTAGGCGCAAACGGGCGTGCCTTGACCCTGGGAGCAGACAACGGCGTCGCCCTGCTTGTGGCAAACGCGGATGATGGCGTTCTGCTGGGCGCGACGCTGGTTGGGCCGCGCGCTGGTGACCTGATCGAGCAGGCCGCGCTGGCTATCGAAATGGGGGCGACACTGACCGATCTGTCGGAGATTCTGTATGCCCATCCCAGTTTAAGCGAGACCCTGCTGGAAGGGGCTGAAGATGCCCTGGGGAAAGCGGTACACATCCTGGCGAAAGGCTAGCAGGGCGGGGGCAAGCCCCGCCCCTACCATAGACGACTGCACTGCCTCCGACCTCCGATGGGGGCGAGAACCTCATACCTGGCTTGCAGGGCGGGGGCAAGCCCCGCCCCTACTATATGACCCCGATGGGGGCGAGAACCTCACACCTATGAGATGCTTGTCTTATACGTGATAGGCGCTTTCCAGGTAAACTTGAACAAAAAACTGGTATGCTTGGAACAGTTATTGTAACCGGTACCGATAACGATTACGTAAACGTTCTCGTAACTTGCCCGTGTGGTAACGTCGATCGTGGCCAAGGTCACAAGTTGGA
>Ga0207646_10002645_pt1 | contig 21032 bp, 18 predicted proteins | sample KBSK5502metaG_FD_184343 | JGI IMG/M metagenome (GOLD analysis project Ga0207646, IMG submission 184343) | Corn, switchgrass and miscanthus rhizosphere microbial communities from Kellogg Biological Station, Michigan, USA - KBS K5-50-2 metaG... | ecosystem: Host-associated > Plants > Roots >... | reverse complement strand
CTTGCCAAATAGTCAGCGCCTGTTGATAATACCGCAGCGCTTCCTGCTTCTGGCCTAAGGCATCGTACACAACGCCCAACTCGTTGTTGAGAAAAGCGGCCTGTTCTGGTTTTGCATGCCACTTCTCCGGGGGTAACAGGAGTCGATCCAGTTCCAGCAAGACGGCGTTTCCGCCCCAAAGTCTCAGGTCTGCGAAGAGTCCTCCTTTCTCCATCAGCTCATACGCCTCTTGCCACTGCCCGGCCTGTCCATAATGCCAGGTTGCCTCGATCAACGGCTGCACGTCGGAAACCTTTCGTCGCTCTTTACGTGGGAGGCAATCCGTTGCTGCCTGTTGCATATAGTACTGTGCGGCTTTCGCGTGTGCAGTCCTCAGCGCTTCCTGGTTTGCCTCTCTACTCTGCTCATCGAAGTGATCGTGGGCGTAGCTGGCAACAATCGCGTGTAACTGGTAGCGTAAGGCCCCCAGCGCTTGCAGCAGGTGTTGAGCCAGCAAGACATCCCGCGCCGCGAGCAGTTGGTCCTCTGAAAGCCTGGCTTTGACCCTTAGCAGTGGTTCTACTGCCGCCAATGGCACAGGCTCACGGTAGACGGAGAAGGCTCGTAGCAGTTGGTGCTGCACCTCGTTGAGTTGCTGGGTGTAGATGTAGTCGAGCAGGTTCTGGGCAATCTTTCCGGTTCCACCTGTCCAGAGACGCGCGTACAGTGGGTCGGTGAGGAGCGCCTGCAGGTTCAGACTGCGGTCGGAGCGCAGCAGCGATGCAAACAGCGTGAGCGAGAGTGCGTGACCGTCACAGCGGCTGACGGCACTGCGCAACTCGTCCTCTGTTCCCGCTACTCCCTGTTTGCGCAGTAGTTCGATTCCTTCTGCACTCTCCAGGCCTTTGACAGCGTACTCTTGCATACAGGAAGGTGGGAATTCACGCGTGCCGCTGGGCCAGAGGCGGCTGGTGAGCAGCACGCGGCAGCGACAGGGCTGGCTATTGAATGCGTCGATCAGTTCGCCCACGCCCGGGCGGTCCGCGCGAGCATGTCCTGTCTGCGAGTCCAGCAGTGCCTCAAACTGGTCGAGGATCACCAGTCGCGCCTTCTCTGTCGTGTTCAAGGCGTTGAAAAGCGCGGCGGCTTGATTCGCCGGCGTCAAACTGCCCATGTCGGGCATGGGTTTGCCCAGCGCCTCCATGAGGTTACCCATGAGATCGGTCATACCGATCTCGGCTGCGGCATCGACGCGCAGCCAGAGCGCTTCAGCCGTGAAGGGTCCTTTGCCATCGATGCGCTGTTTTTCCGCGTGCTGAGAGACAAGGGCGGCAAGCGTGGATTTTCCCGCGCCGCCGATGCCGGTAAGCACAACAGCGGTCGTGTCGTCCTGGGTGAGTTGCGCATAAATCTCCTGGACCTCTTTCGCTCGCGGCTGGATAGTCCTGGGATTCGTGGGTGGTGGAAGCCCGGCGATGCCCCGCTGGGCAACAGGATCTGGAGAGGATGATGAATCGGGGATGTGCTGCACCTGTGATGTAGAAGAGGAAGTTGTGTGTTGCTCAGGTTTCTCGGAACCGAAGAGCGATGGGAAGGCCGCAACTAAGGTGAACACGGCAGTAGCTACGGTAAGAACTGCCGTGGTGATGGTGGCCCACGTAGCCGGAATTACATTCAAAATGCTCAATATCCAGGCAGTTGTAATCAGTAATGCGACGATGACGATGGTAGCAATGACCACATTCCGGCGTGAGAACCACGTGCGTTTCTTCTCTTGATCGCTCTGCTGTTGTTGCCGGTGTGTGCTCATGCCGCCTCTCCATATACAATGATGAAGTTTAACAAGCAACATCGGTCATACTCCGTAGGCGCACCGCCGATTTATCGGCCCGGGGAGCGCATCGACGGGCCATTGGCCGATAAATCGGCGGTGTGCACGATAAATCGGCACCTACGATATGGCCGGTTTTGGTCGTTAAGGCAAGGTTCAATTTGGACGAAGTGTACTTGACCGTTTGAACAGTCACCCCGTGTCACCCCTTCGCTTCGCTCAAGGGCAGGCTCTGAGCCCCTTCGCTTCGCTCAGGGGAAACTCCGCGAAGGGTCTGTCGCGATGGGCAGCGAGATCCTGAGCGCAGCGAAGGATGACAGCCCGCTACATCTCACTGTAGATCAATCGGGTGCCATCGGCAGCGAGATCCTTCGCTGCGCTCAGAGCCTGCCCTGAGAGAAGCGAAGGGATGACAGGGCTGGACCTTGCTGGTGGGTAAGAACTGTCACGTTCATTTGAACCATGCCTTAACAAATTAAAAGGGATAGCGGAACATCCAGAGAGAGGGCCGATAAATCGGCGGTGTGCGCGATAAATCGGCACCTACGGGTATCTGGGGTATTTTCTTAAAACCCATTTTCGACTCTCTTGACAATACGAGTTTTTGCTCGTATAATTACCTCATAAGCGCGAGTTTTTACTCGCCTATATAGTATAACGTAGCAGGACGGCTTTGTCCACCAGTGAAGGAGATACTTACTATGCCATTTGTCACGGTCCCAGATGGGACGCGTCTCTATTATGAAGAGATAGGTGCAGGCGAACCGCTTTTGCTGATCAGCGGGAATGGTCGCGATCATACTGATTGGAACGGGGTGCGCAACGATTTCGCAGACCGGTATCGTGTCATCGTCTCTGATCATCGCGGGACGGGGCAGAGCGACAAGCCATCCGAACCGGCCTATTCCATACACGGGTTTGCCCAGGACGCGGTCTGGCTGCTTGATTACCTGGGCATTGCGCGTGCGCATGTGTATGGTCACTCGATGGGGGGGATGATCGGCCAGTGGTTGGGTATTGAGCATGCGAAGCGCATCGGTGCGCTGGTGCTTGGTGCCAGCGCACCGAGTAACCCTGTTGATAACACCACAGGACATGCCGTTTCTCGTACAGCGGAGGCCGAGGCGCTCATGACCAATCCTCCAACTGATCCGCAAGAGGGCATAAGGGCCATGCTGTCCACGCTCTATTCGCCTGCCTGGATCGCGGCGCATCCAGAAAAGATCCAGGACATATTACAAGCTACTCCCATTCCTGAGTATGCAGCCGGGCTCCATGTTCTTGCGGTCAAAGGACACGATGCCTGGGATCTCTTGCCCACGATGAGGGCACCCACGCTGGTGATTCATGGCAGCGAGGATCAGCGGGTCCCCACAGCCAACGCGTTCCTCCTCGCCTCACTGATTCCGGGCGCGGAACTTTCCATCATAAAAGGTGGGCGGCATGCGTATCTGGACGAGTTTCGCGAGGAGGCCAGTCGCGTGGTGAACGAGTTTTTGGCGCGTCATCCATTGGAATGACGCTGAATGTTATGCCGTATGTAACACACTAAAAGGAGATTCCCATGATCCTTGTAACAGGTGCGACTGGTTTGAGCGGATCTGCCGTGATCCGCGAGTTTGCCCGGCGGCATCGTTGATGAACGGTGCTGTTTCTTTTTCTCGCATAATTTTTCCATGTTATGTTTGGCATTTGTTTCTTGCAAATGACGCTGTATGACTGTTTTTTCTCGCATAACTTTTTGGTAAATTGGGTGAATATTCGAACAAAAATGAGCGTGGACGGCCTCTGTGTCCGAAGATTCATCCACAAAAAATGTGGATGAATCTTCGGACGGATTTCCACAGTCTGACTCATGAGAGAAGAAGAGACCACTTTTCCAGAGAAAAGATGCAAGACAGATTTTCATCCATTGTCTGAGCAGAGTTCGCTTCTGGTGCGCTCTGAGCTCCATGGTTTCTCCCTTGTCCGAATATTCGGCCAAATTTCCGATCCTTGAGTCCGATTTGTCCGAATATTCACCCAATTTACCACTTTTCGTTTCAGGTGGAGGTAAGTAGTAAATTGGGTGAAATCAGCACGGATTTTGAGATGAAACAGAGGAAATCAGCGCGAATAGTGGGAATCGACCATTTCTAGCCCGGAGAAACCGCTCTTCATCTGGTTTCTGCCTCCAACGTTTTGTAAATTGGCATTCTATGGTAAGAAATTTCTCATTTTTCTCCAATAGTATTTTCATCAAGGGCTGTTATTCTGATGGGCATGGAGCCTTTCTGATCATTTCATGGTCAGGTATGTTCCCTCATTTATATACATGAAAGGATGTAAAGAAAATGTCGATACGAACGTCACTGTCACTAAAAACATTCGTAAGTGTTACTTTGCTCTTACTTGTAGCAACCGCAATCCTGGTGGCCTGTGGGAGCAGCAGTGGAACAGCCACCGCTTCCTCCTCAAGTTCCACTTCTTCAAGCTCGACAACAACTCAGCCTTCAGGATCCAACGCTCGGTCTGGACCGGCCTCAGGGGGAGCATCCGGCACGGTCAGCAATGTGTCCATGTCGGGCTTCACATTGACGACATCAGGGGGTCAGATTACGAGCGATTTTTCACTGTGTTGAGACACATTATCTGGCAGGAACGCCAGGAAATGAGGCAGAATTGCGGTTATCCCCTTCATGAGCTTCACTTTGCAGTCCACAGAAAGGATGGCTCCATCGGGGCCACGATAGGTAAACGGGATGGGCGTAGTTCGAGAAGTTGGAGCTCTCAGGGAACTCGCGCGGACACGCACGCCATGCAGGAAGTCGAATGCTTTTGCCAGCACTCCTCCTTGCTCCTCGGGCTGGACTAGACAACATCCTGGTCAGGGCCGCCCCACCCAGTCTTACATACTGGCTTCACCAGTTACTCGGTGGCTCGTTGCTCGGCCTTGCGCAGGCGGCGACTGAGAACGGCCAGGAGGTCAAGCCCGACATCTGGGTCGCTGCGGAGGCTACGGCGCAGGAAACGGCGGAATTCCCATAGCGCCAGCTTAAGCACGGTGACCTCATCTACCGCCGTGACCGTGGCAGAGCGGGGCAAATCATCCAGGAGCGCCAACTCGCCAATGACATCCCCTACCCCTGCTGTCGCTAGGACTTCCTCCGCTCCATCAGGGCTGTTTTTCCGGGTGATGCGCACGGTCCCTTTGGTGAGAATATAGAGCCCTAACCCTTGTTCGCCTTGAGAGAGCAGCACCGAGCCTGGGCGATACGTGCTCTCCGAACAATGTGTTGCCAGGTCCTTTAACTCCTTCTTACGGAGGCCGGAAAAGAGTTCGACACGCGCTAAGGCATCCTCGTACATGGCTTGGAACCTCCTTTTTCGTTGCGTACTATGAGAGAGATCAGATGGGGTATGATCTACTGGACTTATTTTAGCACAGTTGATCCATCATTTTCATGGGTTTAGGTTTGTTTTGTTTTCTTGGAGCTGAGATTGACGCACAGATTGGATACCTGAATTGATACCCATAGCTGTCATTTTCGGCCTACTTTGCATCGTAGCTGATATGTTGTCCATAGGCAATGAAGGCAGCGGTGGCGGTTCGACCCTTTCGGGAAGAGATCCTTTTTATGGTGAAATGCCTTAGTGTTGGAAATTTCTCAATTACTACCGCAAGGCTGTTTGCGCCAAACTATGGCTCTTGGTCAATTTTGGTGATGGATGAGCTTATCAGGAAGACTTTATGACCAACGGCAGCTCAGAGGGTTGTTTAGAAAAGCACATCAGTTCATCGATTCACCAAATCTGGCCATGAGCCTATTATCAGTCAAACAACATATTGCGAAATCGACGGGCCATTGGCCGATAAATCGGCGGTGCGGGCATAAATGCGCCGCCTACGACATGGCCGGTTTTGGTCGTTAAAATTCAGTCTCCTGGTTCCACTACGGTGTGGGTTTTAACCTCATAATGGCGCGCGAGTGGCTCGACTTTGGAGAGAAGTTGCCTGGCTTCCGGGTCAAAAACAGGGATCGTATAGTCAGGCCCCGCAAAGGCTCGCACAGCCTCTTGTATGGTGGATCCTCCCTTCGAGGTCAATGCCAACGGCAGACGACTCATCCGCGAGAGCCGAGGAGGCGGATGAGGCAGGTTACCTGGCAGACCCGCGCAGGATATCTGACAAATGACAATGCTCAGGTTCCCTTTTCCACATAGCGCTTCAAAGCCAGGAGCATCCGCTCATTCTCCTGGCGAAACGAGGCGATGACGAAGGGCTGTGCCACTTTGAGCAGGCCATGGATGTGAAGCGTGAGATCGCGGTTCAGGCGTGTCATCTGTTCCACCGGCTCAAGGGTATGGCGAAGATGGATGTCTATGGTCCCGGTCAGCAAACGCTGCTTCACTTGCATGGGTTGATGGAAGGAGATACGCGCCGGCGGATCATACTCCGTGACCTCGCCGTGCCTCGTGCCAGCCGGTCCAGCATCAATATAGGTGGTTCCAAGACCGACCGGCAGAGGAGAGATCTGCGTGATCGCCCCAAACGCGTTGGAACCGGGGAGCCAGCGATCATAATGAGCGAGATCGGCGATCAGCGCAAAGACGGTTTCCGCAGACCCTTCGATGAGGGTGGTAAAGTGCAAATCGGGCATCCATTTCACCTTTCTGACAGAAAGTGTATCAAAGCGATGTTATGGCGTCAAGGGAGAATGATGACACTACTTGAGACGATCAGTCATGTGGGGTGCTTGTTCCATATTTCCCTCTCGCCACATCCTGCACAATTTCCCGGGCGGCACGCGCGCCCTCCCTGGCTGCGCCTTCCATAAAGCCCTGGAACTCGACCGAGCAATGTTCGCCCGCGAAGTAGATCGGCCCCTGGCGCACGCCCTCGTAGCCGCCGAAGTGAGTATACTGCCCGACACGCCAGCACGCGTAACTGCCCAGAAGATAGGGGTCGCCGGTGGGATAGCTCAACGCCGCCTTACCGGTATAGTGGGCGCTGATACCAGGGAAGACACGCTCCAATTGCTGCAGGCAGTTCTGGACATAGCGCTGGAGGTTTGGGGAGTCATCAGTCGTAGAATAGGCCGTCGATGGCGCAAATGCAGCTCCTCGGTGTCCGCTCGTATAATCGACAAGCAACCCACTTGAGCCGGTTTGACCACGGGAAGCATCCCACAGCGTCTGAATATCCAGGTCCGTGATGATAAAGTCGCTGTGAGCGCGGGGCCAGGGGCCATCCTCGTACCAGTAACGCATGTCGAACTGCAAGAACAGCTTGGAGATCGTGCCATAGCCAAGCTGCTCGATGGCAACTTGCTTCAGGGGATCAAATCCGGCCCGCTGGTAATCGACGCGGCGTAAGGTGCTGAACGGCAGGGTGAGAATCGCACAGTCGCACTGCACTTCCAATGAGCCACCGGCGGTGGCGAACGTCAAGGTGAGCGAAGCGTTGCTCTTTCGTTCGAGCGCCACCAGTTGATGGCGCAAGTGGATACAACCCTCCGGCAAACTGCGGGCAAGAGCCAGCGGCAGTTGCTCGTTCCCGCCCACGATTTTGCTGCTTCCTTGTATCGGCCTGGGAGTGGTCGAACCCCTCGACGGGACTAGCGAGCCAAACATGTAGACCAGGTTGAGAGAACTCTGCTCGCTTGTATCCAGGCCCAAGTAACCAGTACAGGCGTTATCCAGCAGATGACCCACAGGCGCATTGTGCCCACCCTCGACGTACTGCTCGATCCAATCATACACGCTCAGATGGTCGAGCCTGAACCCCTCCTGGGTAAAGCGGGCGTGGGTCGTGGGGAAACCAGCCTCCTGCGCCTGCTGCTGCAAGAGAGGAGCGAGCGCCTGGAAGTCCCCGGCCAGTTCTTCCGCACGATAATAGCGATTGCGGAAATACAGAACGATTCGGGTCTGGTCAGTTCTTCCGCCTCCCAGGTCAATCGTGCGAAGGCCGAAACGCTTGATCAACTGGTGCATGGTTTCATGGTCAGCGTCAATGAATTCCCCGCACCACTCGCTAACCATACCGTCCACCCAGGTGGTGGTATCAGAGTGCATGCGACCGCCGATGCGGTCGGACGCTTCGTAGATGCGACACGAGAGACCGGCGTCCTGCAAGGTGAGAGCTGCGTTGAGTCCCGCAATTCCCGCTCCGACGATAGCGATTTGGGTCATGTTTCTTCTCCTCTTCAGGTCACAAGAGCTGGATGCACGTCAGACACGAAGACGCTCTCACTGGTCCTGACGCTTGTTCTCCCGCTGGGAGAGGTCGAGGGCAACATAGGTCACGTTATCCCAGGCGTTGTGGATGCCGATGAACAGGAGCAGCACCGTTGCCGCGGCGATGACGAACAATGCCGGAGCCGGATGGCCTGGGAGCAGAAGCGCTGCGACGACGAGGGCAGTGTAGGAGACCAGCGGAAAGATCGTATGAAACAGCCAGTCTTCAAGCACCGGTTGATAGTCCGTCTGACGGCGCGCCCGCCGGAGTACGATGATCACGTAGGTCGCCCCCCAAAGACCCGCAAGGCCGAGCAGCAGGCCAGCCTGCCAGAGCGCCTGCCAGGGTGCACTGAGAATCGCGGCGACCAGCAGCGCGGCGCCAAAATGCACGACGTTGGGTGTGCTGAAGACCGCAATCCCGCTACTCGGTGACGACGCGCGCACCCGCACCCCCGCGATCAAGGTCACCACCACGAACAGCAAGCCCGTCAGCGTCGCCGCGGCGGTGCCGATGATGCTGTAAAAGTTATGCCAGGTGGCAAGTGGCGACAGCAGTGCCTCTTGCATGATGGATCCTCCCTTCGAGGTCAAGGCCAACGGCCGATGGCTCATCCGCGAGAGCCGAGGAGGCGGATGAGGGACGATTGGGTGGCTTGAATCACAGAGCAACACCCGGCGTTGGTAAGGCTCACCCTGTGTTTCTGAGGAAGAAATGTCCTCGCTCTTCATCCTATCACATTGGTAATGTGACTGAGGGTAAAGCGATGCACAACGCTGTAAAGAAAAGTGCCTATTCCACAGTTGGATGTTTGCAGCGTAATGGGCTTGCAAAGACGGGTGATGCCATTATTGCACCACAAATCCTCAGCGTGCGGATCTGCCGCCTGTCCCGGAACTCTCACTTCCCCTTTTCGTGAGCTGCAAATGGACAGTTCAGGAACTCCGGCAGTTGGAGCGTATTTATAGGCAGTTGGTGAAAGAGCACTCATTGGGGAAACGTCTTGCTCCTATGTATGTTCCTTTAAGTGATATTGGGAAGTTTAATGCTGGTATAGCGCCATACCCCTATGCTTCGGATGGCAAATTTCATCGTGCCGGGTATTTTGACCTGAACGCCCTCACATGGTGGACAATTCAACATAAAGGCATAAGCCTGCTTGGGCACGAATACTCGACATCTTGTAACCTTGGTTGCTTTCATGTATTCTAATACAGGAGGTAAACTTGATGAAGGCATCAAGCCTGAAAGGAGTCGCACATGGCAGAGCAACCGGAAACAACACACCAGAGCAACGGGCTGAAAATCATTGGGGCCAGTTTTGGACGCACAGGGACGCTTTCCTTGAAACACGCGCTTGAAGAACTCGGCTACAGCCCCTGTTACCACATGTCAGAACTCTTTGACAAACCAGGTGTGGACGCACAATGGGACGCCATTGTCAGTGGAGAGCCTGCTGATTGGCACACAATTTTTAAGGGCTACCAGGCAACAGTAGATTGGCCCGCCTGCACTTTTTACAAAGAACTCATGCAACTCTATCCCGATGCAAAAGTGCTGCTTTCGGCGCGAGACCCCGAAAAGTGGTACGATAGCGTCGCCAACACCATTTATCGCGTTTCGCATCTAAATCCCGATCACGCTCGTACTACGCACGGCCATATGGTCCACACCCTCATCTGGCAAGGAACATTTGACAACAGATTCGAGGACAAAGAGTATGCCATCGCTGTTTTCCTCCGCCATATCCAGGAGGTCAAAAAGTATGTTCCGGCGGAAAAGCTGCTGGTCTACGAAGTGAAAGAAGGCTGGGAGCCACTGTGCGCCTTTTTAGGAGTGGCAGTACCGACAGGGAAACCATTCCCCCATGACAACGACCGCGCCAAATTCCTGGGCGACGCCATACGACAACAGCAACCACAATAACAGTTCACCAGGGGGGGCAAGTCCCACCCTGGCTCATACGCCACACCCTCTACTACTACAATTGTAATTGCACAGCCCTTCCGCTCTCCCAGCAGTCATGGTTCCCTTTAGTCTGATTAAGATGGAAAGGGCTTGTACTTCTCAGATGTGCTGGTGAGGTGAGAACTCCCCAGAAGTAAATCGTGAAAAGGAGATCTGATGATGCGCGCACAACTGTATTCCATTCAAGGACTTCTTACAGGACAGGTCAGCATCGTGGTCCGTCCACGAGGTGGTGACTGGTTGTTCGATGAGATCAAGGCCCTTCGTGAGGCTGGTGTTGACATCCTGGTTTCTCTGCTGACTTCCACTGAAGTGAGCGAGTTCGACCTTGCAGAGGAAGCTGCGTTCTGCCGTGATCAGGGAATCACCTACCTTTCCTTCCCGATCCCTGATCGCAGTGTTCCTCCATTTTCTGCCAGTACGTTTGCCTTCCTGGAGCAGGTAAACGTCCATCTTTCTGCAGGAAAGCATGTCGCTTTGCATTGTCGTCAGGGACTCGGCAGAGCTGTTCTCATGGCCGCAAGCCTTCTGGTGTTCACCGGGTTTTCTCCAGACCAGGCGTTTGACCGGCTGAGCAAGGCCAGGGGATACCCGGTGCCGGAGACAGAGGAGCAACGGGCATGGGTGGTGGCTTTCTCCCATTTCACACGCCAAACCCGGTCTACCTCACACTGATCATTGCTATGTTTTTGCATGCTGGATGGCTACACATCGGCGGCAATATGCTCTTCCTCTACATCTTTGAGGACAACGTAGAAGACCGCATGGGACACATCCCTTATTTACATGACTCTCAATACAGAAAGCCATCCCCAAAAAATATGTATTGACTACGTAGACTCTACAGGTTGTAGGCTACACCGAATTTCGTTGTTGTTTATCATGCTCAGTGAAATGGAGGACATTATGAGCGGCAGTGGTGAATGGATGCTGTATTATGATTGGGGCTGTTCAGGAACCTACGGCAATGCCCCGATCACATTCAACAGTGATGGGACGTTCAATTCGTCCCCGTACACCGGCAAGTGGTATGAAAATGAGGGCAAGATTATATGGCGCTTCGATACCGCGCCAAACACTGCGTACAGCGGCGATCAAGTTGATCTGACAATGGTAGGCATCAGTTCTACGTTCGCTGGACTGAACGGCTGCTGGTATGCCCGGCCTCTCGCGGGCCTGGAAAAATCATCACCCGTCAGCAAGCAGGGGATTGATGTCTCAGGCAAGAGGGTCGGCTCAGGCTAACCCAGATCGCGAGTTGACAGCTTTCCTCGATACCCGCATCTTCATGAAAAGTGATCACCGGGCTATGTTGGCGCGGTGATCGCTCCTGGAATGAACTGACGGGTAGGAACGGTGAGGCAAAATTTACTTTTCCTGCTACTTACAGGAGACGAACTTGCAGGATCGAGGTCTCTTTGAGTTGGCTTACTGCTAAGTAGCCGTTAAGAAATAACTTCCGGGTGGACGTGTGAGCCAGGCACAACATTTCCTGCTCGGAGGTTGGGGCCACTGCCCATGACGCTGCTCATCACGCTTTCATGACGCTTTCTCCTTATACTCGTACCAGAGAGGGCGAGGCGCCTCAGTTGGGCATGGCCTGCAACCTGCTGACCGGGCCATTGCGTGAGGAAATGCCATCGCAAAAGCTTTACAAGATGAGGAGATAGTAATCATGTTAGGGTGTGGGTGTCTATTTGCACTGGGTTCAGCTTTTTTTCCCCGGCTGGCTTTGCTCTTTGTCTGGCTGTTTACCCCGTTAGTAAACCGCGCATTTCATTTCGCATTTATCTTGCCGCTGCTGGGGATCATCTTCCTCCCGTTTACGACCTTGATGTATGTGTTGGCTTACAATCCGCTGGCCGGCGTGACCGGTTGGGGGTGGTTCTGGGTGATCCTGGGCTTCTTGCTTGACCTCTCATCGTATTCCAGCGGCGCGTATGCCAATCGCAATCGCATCCCTGGATACAGCTAGCATGGCCGCACCACCACCCCTCGCCCCTGTAAATACTCTTTCACCTCGCGCACACGCAGCGTTCCAAAATGAAAAATCGACGCCGCCAGCACTGCATCCGCTCCGCCAACCGTCAGCCCTTCGTAGAAATGCTCTAAAGCGCCTACCCCTCCAGAGGCGATGACGGGTACAGAGACAGCCAGGGAAACCAGCGCATTGAGCGCGAGATCGTATCCCTGCTGCGTTCCATCCCGATCCATACTCGTGAGCAGGATTTCTCCTGCACCGAGGGCCACACCATACTGCGCCCACTCCACGACATCTTTGCCCGTGGGAGTGCGGCCGCCATGAATGAATACTTCGTATCCGCCTGGCATTGCAGGATTGGCCCTGGCATCGATAGCCAGCACAATACATTGCGCTCCAAACTGCTCAGCCCCGGCGCGGATCAGTTCAGGCTTTTGAACCGCCGCCGTATTCACCGAAATCTTATCGGCCCCCGCTCCTAACGTCGCGCGTATGTCTTCAACGCTGCGTATGCCGCCGCCAACCGTCACCGGAATAAATACCTGTTCAGCCGTGCGCCGTACCACGTCGAGCATAGTGGCACGCTGCTCATAGGAGGCGGTGATATCCAGGAAGACCAGTTCGTCAGCGCCTTCTTGATTATAGAACCCGGCCAGTTCCACAGGATCACCGGCATCGCGCAGGTTGACAAAATTGACACCCTTCACGACGCGCCCCGCCGCCACGTCGAGACATGGAATGATGCGCTTTGTCAGCATACTTTCACCTCTCGATTTCCTGGATTGCTGTGACCAGGTCTACAGCGCCTGTATAGAGCGCCTTCCCAACAATCGCTCCCTCGATCCCAAGCGCCGCCAGGGAGTGCAACTCCGCTAGCGAGCTAACCCCGCCGGAGGCGATCAGCGGGCATGAGATAACCTGTTGCATCTCCCTCAGCGCGTCCAGATTCGGCCCTTTCAGCGCACCATCGCGCGCAATATCGGTATAAATGAATCGTTGTACTCCGCTCTTGCTTAGCTCGACTGCCAGCGAGGTTACCTGTACCTGCGAAGTCTCGCGCCACCCGGCAATAGCCACCAGGCCAGCGCGTGCATCCAGCCCCACGGCTATACGCTCACCCCAACTTGCCAGTGCTTCCTGCAGCAATGCGCGATCGGTCAGCGCCACGGTACCAAGTATAATCCTGTCTATACCCAGGTCAAACATGTGCTGGATGTGAACGAGCGAGCGCATGCCGCCGCCCAGTTCTATACGCAGCGCTGTACTCTCACGCATCCTCCTGATCACTTCGACGTTGACAGGCTGGCCCGCTGCTGCTCCGTCCAGGTCAACCACGTGCAGCCAGCTTGCCCCTGCCGACTGCCAGCGCCGTGCAACCTGGACAGGGTCGGCATCATAGCTCGTGACACGGTTATAGTCGCCCTGGTAGAGGCGTACGCACTGACCGCTCTTGATATCAATGGCCGGGAGAATGATCATGTATTTACCCACTTCACAAAATTTTTAAGCAGGTGCAGCCCGACTGTTCCGCTTTTCTCAGGATGAAACTGCGTGCCCCAGATACGCGCCGCGACAATCACGCTGCAATACGGTGAGCCATAATCGGTGACCGCTGCCACTCCTTGTTGATCCAGCGGCTCGACATAGTAGGAATGGGCGAAATAGAAATAAGCGTCCGCCGGAATACCGGCAAAGATCGGTAATCCCGCGTGCAGTGGCCATACCTGGTTCCAGCCCATGTGCGGGATCTTTGGCCCGTGCGGAATACGCCGCACCTCACCGCGAAAGAGGCCCAATCCATCTACTTCACCTTCGGCGTGATGGTCCGCGAGCAATTGCATGCCCAGGCAGATACCGAGAAAAGGCTTCCCCTGCTGCGTTGCCTGGCGAATAGCATCATCTAATCCCTGCTGCCTCATGCGCGCCATAGCTGCCCCACCCGAGCCAACTCCCGGCAGCACTACCGCCTGTGCCCTGGCAACGACTGCCCGATCACCGGTCACCTGCACTACTGCACCAACATGTTCCAGCGCCTTCTCAATGCTACGAATATTGCCCGCCCCATAATCAATAATAGCAATCATATCTCGATCCTCCAGGCCTCTATGCCGCTGTTGCCCATCTCTACTGCCTGCGAAAGTCCCAGCCACGTGATGGCAGCGGGCATACGCTCCCTATCAAGTAGATTGATCGTCAACAATGCACAGCACATCAAGGCTAAGCGCATCATCTCCGGCCAATCAGCAGACAGCGCCTCCTGCGAACGCAACTCCTCGATAAGAGGCGTCAGGAGATGCTCTATCTTTGTTTGCACTATCGCCCGGCGTACAGGAGTCAGCGTATAGTTGTGTTCAACGTTGAGCATCATTTCGTGCCTTGAGACAGACAATTGCAGGCCGCGGGCAATATCCTGCGGAAAATACATCCACGTCGCAAACACGTTATGAAACAGCGGTTTGATCACATCCAACAGTGGCGAATGCCGACCCGCGAACGCCGGATCAAAATACAAATAGCGCAGCCCGGCGTCCTTATGCCCCGTGGACTCCAGGAACACATTGCCGAAGTGAGCATCGCCATGTCCGATGATTGTCACAGCGGCCCGTACTGGATTGAGCACGACCTTCGCACGTTCCACCAGCTCATGCAGCGTTCTCCGCTGCGGAACCCCGTTGATGACCCAATGATAGGTCAATAGTTCATCGAAGGGTATAGCAACTTCCCCGGTTGCGTTACTGCCGGGCAACGGGACAGTTTTCCCTGCGTAGAAGCTTTTAAAACGACCACCTGCCAGGCGATGCCAGAAAAGTTGATGGATGGGCGCACGCGCATGCTCCTCCTCCGGACTGAACGCGAGCGTTGAGCGGTAGATATCGCGCAGTCGCCTGCACTCCTGCTTTTCAGCCAGCACAAGCGTCTCAATATTGATTTCACTCGCGCCGCCTGTCTCGACTGCACGCACGAGGTCGAACATGACAGGCCATCTCACCACCGGGTAGATAACCATCTGGCGCCCTTCTTCGTGCAAGGTTCGTAGGGGCCTGACGATGTTGTAACCCGCCTCGTACAGCAAGGCAGCGTTGTAGTATTCTTCAATTACCCCTTGCTCCTCGACGTGTGTTTTAAAGAAAAATTCCTCGCCGTCACTGCGATAAAAGCCATTGAACGAGTTCAACGACACAGCCCTGGGGGTCAAGCTAACGCTCTCCACTGCCAGGTTCATATGGCGGGCAAACCAGCGTCGCAGTAGTCGCTCCGCTTTCTCTCGTTCGCTGAACTGCAGGCGCTGGATGGTAGCAAGACTATCAATACTCGCTAACAGCGCAGGCAGTTTCGTTATGTCTTCGATAGTAAAATCAGGCTTGCTTTGTGCAAGCAGGTCTCGCGCTTCGGGTGTACGCGCTCCCGTCAACACGGCTACGGTGAGTGCTCCTGCCGCCCTCCCGCCCAAAATGTCGCTCGTGGAATCTCCAATAACTACGAAATCCTGGCCATGTACAGGCGCAGCATTCGCGATGGATGAGAGTGTGTCATTGGCAAGGGGTGCCACTACATTTTCATTGAATTTGGCTCGCAGATCGGTGTCTGCTGCTACAAGGAACGGAAATGGGTGCGGTTTGCTCAAAAGTGTCTGGTCGCCGTGGGCACGCAGCCAGGCTTCAGCGCGCTCTACATGGTCATAGGTTGAGATGCGCTGCTCATCGAAGTATTCAAGCAAGCCGTACATTTTGAGCGGATACACAGCCTCCTGGTGTACCCGCCCGGTAGCAAAGCCCAGTACATACCCGTGTTGGCGCAGCGACTCGAGCGTGCTGCGTATCTGTTCCACGGGTAAGAGCGGCTGCTCGAAGTGTATGCAACCGGGCTTGCCTGCTTGTGCCGGACTATGGCCATAAGTCTCCGTATAGAGTTCATCTCCCAGGTACCACTCTTGAAAGACATCCCGGCAGAATGCCCAGAAAGGACTGAGACGCGAAAAAACACCTTCGATGGGGTAGCCGAGCACTTCACTTGCGTAAGCGTCAAGGCGGTTGATAAGCTCCAGGCCAATGTAACCACGAAAGACGGGAGCCTCGAAGAATTGGGCGCTCACCAGGGACGTTCCTGTATTAAGTACCTGCTCCTTCATACCTGCAATCTGCTCCCTGAAAGCAGCAATCCAGCCGGCTTCCCACGGTTGAGGCGGGAGTAGCTGCGCCGGTATTCCATCTCGGAGCATCTTTTTCAAGCGCCCAAGCAAGTCGATCAAATGCAGGCAGACCGTAGCATAGCAGGTATCCCAGTTGGAATTGATTGCACGAGCCTTGAGCGTGAGGATTTCTGTTTCTGGAAAGATGGCCCGGCTTACGCGGCGGCTCTCCCTGGCAGTAGTAGCCGGGTGGTATTCACTGCCCGCTCCGAGTCCCCAATAGCGTGGACTGTACATCAGTTCATGCAGCGTCAAACCTGCTGCGTCCCAGTAGGCTTCCTCGCTTGTGATCACGCCGTCGAGGTCAAAAATGATGAGGTTGCTCATTGCATCCTCTTCAATCGCTCGCGCAGACTACGCACACTAACGGCTTCTCCAGCAAAGCGGTAGGTCAGCGGTGTAATGTTGATATGCGCTGCACCCGCGCTGCGTAAGGTTGCAACGATTTCTAGCAACTCGGAAGCCGACCCGCCTACATCTACCACTCCTGTGAGCGTATACGAACGTGGGCCCGCTTTATGCAGCCCTTCGCTATTCGCAATCTGAAACTCCAGACTCGAAACCAGCGCCTGCAAACGCTGGTTGAGCCTGGCGCAGATATGCTGCATCTCGTCAGCGCTCTCGGCCTGCATGGAAGCAGTGAGCATAGACCGGTTCCGGGCCTGCATACGCGCCTCGATGAGTTCTAGCAGCATCGAGGCGATGCGTAGTCCCCGCTCATCCTGGCGCAAGAGAGGTGCGTTGGCAATCAAACAGGCTTGCGAACGTAACACGACACCATCATCTAACAGCTTTAAGTGATTTTCGCGCAAGGTCGTGCCCGTTTCGGTAAGGTCAACGATCAAGTCTGCGGTGTCCGTTAAGGGCGCGGCCTCTAACGCTCCATGTGGGGAGATAATCTTACAGTGGGTAATACCATGCCTACGCAGGAACTGTCCCGTCAGCGCTGGATACTTGGTTGCAATGCGTAAACCGCGCCTCTTATGCGCAGCGTAGTAGCCTGCCAGGTGCCAGAGGTCAGCGCACGTGCTTACATCGATCCAGGTCTCCGGTACGGCCACGACGAGACTACATTTTCCATATCCCAGGTCGCGCTCCAGCACGATCAGATCGTCATCGTCACTTTCTTCTTCGCCCTCTTCATCCCCACTGCCACGGTGCTCGGCCAGGATATCGTAACCGGTAATACCCAGTGTGGCATCCCCGTCCTGCACCAGCGCTGGTATATCGGCGGCACGTTGGAAGACCACCTCTAAATCTCGCATGCTGCTAATGCCTGCCAGGTACTGGCGTGGATTGCTGCGGTTGACCTTCAAACCGCATTCGCTGAGAAACGCCAGCGTTCCCGACTCTAATGTCCCTTTCCCTGGTAGGGCTAAACGAATTGCGCGTTCTGCATTCACTTGCTTTGCTCCTCCCCAGCGATCCTGCGCTCGACAGATTCGCTACCCAGAACTTCTTCTGTTCCGGTCGCGAGATCTCTCAGTGTGACCATGTTGGCCTGCTGCTCATCCTCACCCACAATCAGCGCAAACCGCATCTGTTTCTTCGCTGCTACCCTGAGTCCAGCACCGACGCCGTGCCCGCTTACATCGACCTCTACCCGTACTCCAGCCGTACGCACAAGACGCGCCACCTGCAAAGCATAGCGCAAGTCCTGGTCGCTAACAGGAATGACCAGCGCCCTGGTCGTTGCCTCCGTGGGGGGTTCGCTTGTGGGCACGCGTGGGAGCAGGCGTTCGACCCCGAAGGTAAAGCCACAGGCGTTGACATCACGCGTGCTCCCAACTGCGCGCATCAGGCGATCATAACGACCTCCTCCACAGAGCTGGGCGTCAAAACCATCTTCATCCTGGGCGTGTATCTCGAAGACCAATCCGGTATAATAGCTGACGCCGCGCCCAAGCGCCAGGTTAAGTAGCATCTGCTGGCGTGGTACCCCGCTCTGCTCGATCATCGTCACAAGTTGCTCGAGTTCCGTCAGTGGCGTGGGATCAAGTTCATAGCGTCCCAGGAGATCGCGTAACGCATCAAAGACCCCCGGAGGCGGGCCCGAGATAGCGTGCAGCATACGCAAAAACTCCAGCGCATCTAAAATCTGCCTGCGTTGCTCGCCGCGCTCCATCTTCCAGAGAAACCGCTCCACGATTTCATGCCGTGCATCATCGTCACCAAAGCTGATGCTGATGCCGCTCAACAAAGGCGCAATCAAATTTGCCTCCACCTCTGACATCGATCCGCTATACACGGCATCTCCGGTTGCTTGATTCTCAGGATACAGGGCCTCGAGACGAGCCCGGGCGATCTGTTCACCTTCGGCAGAACGACTGATCTGTTCCATCAGGCTGAGCAGTAAACGAGCGGCATGATCATCGAGGTGCAGGCGATTGATGAAGCCGCTGGCAACTCCGATATGTCCCAGTTCTAATTTATATGCCGTGATACGCAATTCATTGAGTGCATCGCATACCAGTTGCAGGATTTCAGCATCAGCAGCCATAGCCTGGCCGCCGAATAACTCGATGCCAAGTTGCGTGTGCTGGCGATAACGACCGCGCCCGGGCGCTTCATAGCGAAAGACCGGCCCGGCATACTGGAAGCGTAATGGCAGAGGCTGCCGCTGGTAATGATCGAGATAGAGGCGGCAGATAGACGCGGTGTATTCTGGGCGCAGGCACAGGTCGCGATGATGCAGGCGAAAGGTATAAAGGTTTTGCCACAATTCCTGCCCAAAGCTCATCTGGAAGAGATCGCTCTGTTCCAGTACTGGCGAATCGACAGGATCATATCCTGCCTGTGCCAGGAACGTGCTCAGGCGATCTATTAGCCGGTGTTGTTGCTGGTACGCACCTGGTAAAAGATCGTGCATACCACGCAAGCGCTCAATACGCTTCTTCATGGTCCTCTATTACTATTGCTGTGAATAAGTTTTCCTGATTATGAGTTTTACCAACCAAAAGCGGTAATACTCCGTAGGCGCACAATTTATTGGCGCATCACCGATTTATCAGCCAATGGCCCGTCGATGCGCTCCCCAGGCCGATAAATCGGCGATGTGCACGATAAATCGGCACCTACGACATGACCGGTTTTGGTCGTTAAAGTTCATTATTCGGTGATCAGCTTCCGTCCGATGGCTAAAGAAACTGACTGCACCTGCGGCATCAAGCTCTTGAACTGATCGAGCGTCAGCGATTGCGCCCCGTCTTTCAACGCCTCGTCGGGGTTGGGGTGTACCTCGACCAGCAGACCATCAGCGCCTGCAGCGACCGAGGCCAGCGACATGGCGCTTACCAGGTCACGGTGCCCGGTCCCCTGGCTGGGGTCGGCGATGATCGGCAGGTGCGAGAGCCGTTTGATCACCGGAATAGCGCTGATATCCATCGTATTGCGCGTCGTCTTCTCAAAGGTACGTATACCGCGTTCGCATAAGATCACCCTGGAATTTCCCTGCGAGAGCACGTATTCTGCTGCCAGCAGCCACTCTTCGATGGTAGACGACATCCCGCGTTTGAGCAACACTGGTTTCTCAGCACGCCCCACCTCGTCGAGTAGCATATAGTTTTGCATGTTGCGTGTGCCGATTTGCAGGATATCGGCGTACTCGCAGACCATTTCCACGTCTGTAGGGGTCATGACCTCGGTAATGATCGCCAGGCCAAACTCATCGCGCGCCTTCGCGAGCAGCTTGAGCCCGTCTTCACCCATGCCACGGAAGCCATAGGGAGAAGTGGATGGTTTGAAGGCTCCGCCGCGCAGGATCACCGCCCCCTCTTTTCTGACCGCCTCAGCTGTAGTCATCAACTGCTTTTCGCTCTCGACGGTACATGGTCCTGCCATCATTACCACGGCAGTATCGCCAATGCGTACCACTCCCTCGGAGGCGCATGGCGCTGAAATCTCGATAACCGTGTTCGCGGGGTGAAATTCGCGGCTGGCTAACTTATAGGGTTTGGAGACTGCAATCACCTGCTCTACACATGGCAGGCACTCCAGCGCTCCCCCGATTACCGGATTGACGCCACCGGCGGTACTGCGGGTACCGGAGGGACCGACTTCGCCCAGAACGCCGATAATCGTGCGTTCAACACCTTGAGAAAGATGACCACTCAGCCCATGATCTCTGAGGAAGGTCAGCACGTGCTCGATAGCTTCGTCACCGCAATGCTGTTGCATGACGACAATCATAAAATTACTCCTTTATGCCAACAAAAGTCTTGTGAATAGCTTTCTTTGCTAGTGGACAGGCTTACCCTGACGCCATCGTCATGACTGCCTGCTTCATTTGAAGGGCTATATTCCAATTGTAAAAGATATAAGCAAAGATGGCAAACTTCCTGTTAGGTTGCTTATGCAAGTTACCTCGTAAATCGGGATGTCGGAACAGCCACCGAGGGCCGATAATGAGTTTTACCAACCAAGATCGGTAATACCCCGTAGGTGCCGATTTATCGGCCCAAGGGCCCGTCGATGCGCTCCCCAGGCCGATAAATCGGCGGTGTGCACGATAAATCGGCACCTACGGTGGCCGGGGTATTTGCTTAAAACCCATTAGGCCATCTCCAAGAAGTTCCTTAGCAACTCTTTCCCTACCGGAGTCATGATCGATTCGGGGTGGAACTGCACCCCCTGGACCGGGTGGGTGCGGTGCCGCAGGCCCATGATCAACCCGTCTGCAGTCTCGGCGGTAATCTCCAGCCTGGACGGGAGGCTAGAGCGCTCGACAATCAGGCTGTGATAACGGTTTGCTTCAAAAGGGAGAGGAAGATTGCGAAATACTCCTTCTCGCCGGTGGTAGATCATCGAGGTCTTACCGTGCATCGGCTGTGGCGCCCGCACAACCCGGCCGCCATATACCTGGCCAACG
>Ga0207646_10002644_pt1 | contig 21042 bp, 21 predicted proteins | sample KBSK5502metaG_FD_184343 | JGI IMG/M metagenome (GOLD analysis project Ga0207646, IMG submission 184343) | Corn, switchgrass and miscanthus rhizosphere microbial communities from Kellogg Biological Station, Michigan, USA - KBS K5-50-2 metaG... | ecosystem: Host-associated > Plants > Roots >... | reverse complement strand
CAACAGCGATCTGGATAAAGCGATCGGTGTCAGCCATTCGATTCACCTCCTCGTCGCACCGGTCTGGCCGTGCGACCCAATGGGAGTCCATCTGGTCTGCGCGGGACTGCGCGTTGGTCCGTTGGCAAGAGGATAGCGCAGTAAGGGCAGGCCGGGCTCCCCGGTCGCCCGCCGACGCTGGTAGACTCCCGACCATGACGACGGACTGGCTTGATCCGGGGGAGGTGGACCCCACGCACGTGGAGCCAGCGAGCAAGGAGGACCCGAAAATGAGGCATTTAGGGTGGCTCATCGCCTTCGTCGCTGCCCTGGCGGCGATGTGGTGGGCAGGGCTAAGGGGTATCACGGCGCTGGTGACTCTAGTATGTGGACTCGCTGGAATCGCTTATCTCGTCGTGCGCACTCAGCGTCCACCTCTGCGGGCCGAACAGGCCGAACCGGAACGAGACACGCGCAATGTGATCGAGGGACCATGAACTGAAGGACCTCGGTCTCGACCCCTGGTGGGACGAGCCCCCCACCCACAGATTTTGTTCGTAAGGGACACGCGGCGGTGAGGCCAAAGAGCCCGCGACGGCCGCCTTCTCGATGATCCAGGCAGCCCATGACGCCCTCGTGAAGATGGACACCACGAGCGCCGAGGGGGCTCGACGCTCGCGGGACTGACGCCTGCCGAAAGCGGCTGGTGCGAATGCCTCCTACGCAAACCGGTCGAGCGACTGGCTATCCGGCGTGGCCGTGCGACTGCATGCATCGCGCATAGGCAGTCCGGTACTCTTCGTTGTTTTTGTGCACCTCGTTCAGGCCATACAACGTCCCACCCACCGCTCCAACGAGCCCACCGATCGCCGCACCCGTTCCCGCACCCTTGCCACCTCCCGCGATCGCACCTCCAGCGGCCCCGACGGCCGCACCCCCAACGCCTCCGATGGCGGCGTCCTTCACCACCCCGATGGTCTTGTCTCGCTGACTCGGCGGGGTCGCTGCGTATTTGTTACACGTCTCGATTGCGGTTTGGGATGGGACCGTCGATGCAGGACGTGGACTCGTAGCAGGAGCAGCCGGAGTGCCCGGGGGCTTCGCGGGTGCCGTCGTGCTGGCCATCTGTTGGTCGGGTTTGATCCCCGTCCTGTTCGCGACGACGATCCCAGTGACTACCGCCGTGACGATCACGAGCGCCATCCCGATCGCGATCAGCTTCCAAGGGTTGTTCCAACTGTTGTCCATCTCGACTCTCCTTGGTGAGAATTGAGAGACCGAGCCGCGTTGCGTCCTAGGCTAGGCAAGGTCGACGGGCCGTGTCAAGGGCGGACCCACGCCGTCGTGGCTCAAGGTGAAGCAGCCCCGGTATCGGGAAGGGGAGCCGGGCTGGGAGCCAAGAACGTAGCCATAGCGTCAACGTTAGCTATTTCACTTCGCGGCTGGAGTGAGGGTTACGGTAGCTCCGAATGTCCGATCCAGCGACAACGCTGAACCAGTCCACTTCCCATCCGAACTCGGATTGAGTTCATAGGAACCTCGATTCGTTTCAAATTTCAACACTCCATTCTTTACCGATGGCACCTTGATCGGCCCATTGGCAATGCTCGCGAAAGCAGGGATGGAATAGTTCGAGACTACTCCGGTGAGTCCGCCACTCGAGTCCTTACTGAACATGACATCGTAGGTCACGGACCCGAGGCCGCGGTCACCGATGTTTTCGCCCTTCCAGGGTGAGCCCGACACGAGCTGAGTGATCAGCTCCGCGTCGTCGATGGCGGCGGTAGGATGAGACATCCAGAGAACGGCGCTCGTCACAAGGGCCAGGACCAGGCGCATAGGTCGTCTCCTCACTCCGGAACGTTAGGCGGTCGTCGGCCGGAAGCATAGGCGCGAGGTCGAGCCCAAGGCAAATGTCTCAACGGCCGAGGTCGGCCAATTCCTGCGCCTGCGTCTGACGAAGGGGTCCCGGCGATGGTCGGGTGTACGCTGTCGGGAGAGGCGACGATATGACAGACAACAGTGCGTTCAGGCCTTCACGGCGGGCGGTGCTCCGGTTGGGCGTAGGGACGCTGGCAGCCCTCATCCCGGTGAGAGCCGGCGCGCAGCCGAAGATCGCGCCGAAGCTCGTGCAGTATCAGGAGAAGCCGAAGGGGCCGCAGGAGTGCGACAACTGTCTGCACTTCCTCCCGCCGAGCGCTTGCAAGATGGTGGAGGGGAAGATCAACCCAAAGGGCTGGTGCCAGCTCTACGCCCCGAAGCCGAAGTAGCCTCTAGCGCGAACGATCGACCCTGATTTGCCCCTATGATTCTCGGCGGCGGCCTGCACGATCTGCGGATCGTCGTCTGGCGCCCCGGGATCGGGGGAGACCCGTATGCTAATATCCGACGGTGCGTATGTCATCGACGAATCTACTGGATCTCACCCCCGCCGAGATGGAAGCGCTCGCCGAGTCCCTGGGCGCGCCGCGCTACCGCGGCCGGCAGCTCGCGGGGTGGATCTTCGCCAAGGGCGTCGTGGATCTGGACGCGATGTCCGATCTGCCCAAGGGCTTCCGCGCGGCCCTCGGCGGGCAGGCCCAGGTGGACCTGCCCGAGGTCGAGCGGCGAACCCCCTCGCAGGATGGCAGCCAGAAGCTCGTCCTCCGCTACGGTGACGGCGCCCGCGTCCAGTCGGTGCTGATGCCGGACGGCGAGCGCCTCACCCTCTGCGTCTCCACCCAGGTGGGCTGTGGCTTCGGGTGCGCCTTCTGCTTCACGGGCACCATGGGGCTCGAGCGCAACCTGAGCGCGGGCGAGATCGTGGGGCAGGTGATGGTCGCGCGCCGGGGGCTGGGACCCGGCGAGCGGATCACGCACGTGGTCTACATGGGCATGGGGGAGCCGCTCGCCAACTACACGGCGACCGTGAAGTCCCTGCGCCTGCTCACCGACCCGCGGGCCTTCGGCTTCTCGCCCCGGCGCATCACGGTCTCCACGGTAGGACTCGTGAGCGGCATCGAGCGGCTGGCCAAGGAGAGTCTGAAGGTCAACCTCGCGATCTCGCTCCACGCCACCAGCAACGAGATCCGCGACCGGATCATGCCGGTCAATCGCGGCTTCGCCATCGAGGAGCTGTTGGCCGCCTGCCGCCGCTTCCCCTTGCCGTTCCGCCAGCGGATGACCTTCGAGTACGTGCTGCTGGAGGGCGTCAACGACTCGGTCGAGGACGCGCGCCGGCTCGTCCGCCTCCTCAAGGGCATTCGCGGCAAGGTCAACCTGATCCCGTTCAACGACTGGGAAGGCTCGGGCTTTGCCCGGCCGCCCCTGCCACGGATCCTCGCGTTCCAGGCGGTACTCCTCGAGCAGGGCATCACCGCGACGATCCGGTGGAGCAAGGGGGAGGACATCGGCGCGGCGTGCGGGCAGCTCCGTGAGACCGTCACGGTATGAGCCCGCCGGTCACGGTCGCGCTTTCCACCCTCGGCTGCCGGCTCAACCAGGTCGAGTCCCAGGAGATGGGTGCTCTGCTGGAGCGCCACGGCTTCCGCGTGGTGGCCTCGGGTGACGCCGCCCAGGTCCATGTCGTCAACACGTGCACCGTGACCGGTCGCGCCGACTTCTCCGACCGCCAGCTCATCCGGCGCGTCGGGCGCGAGAACGGCCACGCCTTCTTGGTGGTCACCGGCTGCTATGCGCAGACCGACCCAGGCGCGGTCGCGGCCATCCCGGGTGTGGACCTGGTGGTGGGCAACCAGGAAAAGTACCGGCTGCCCGAGCTGCTCGGCTCGCTGGTCAAGCGCGGCAGCGGCCCGACCATTTCGGTGGGCGACATCGCCGCCGCCCGCCACGTTCCGGTCGCGCCCTTCGCACGGGTGTCCGGCCGCTCGCGGGCATTCGTGAAGATCCAGGACGGCTGCCAGCACCGATGCGCCTTCTGCATCGTCCCCACCGCGCGCGGGGGCAGCCGGAGCCAGGAGCCCAAGGTCGTCCTCGATCAGGTGCACGCCCTGGCCGAGGCCGGGTATCTGGACATCACGCTCACCGGCGTGGACATCGGCCACTACGGCTGGGATCTCTACCCGCGAATCTCACTGGCCACGCTCCTCCGGAGCCTGGCCGAGGTCCCAGGGGTCCGATGGCTGCGGCTCTCTTCGGTGCTGCCGTCGTACTTCACGCCGGAGCTGGTCGACGCGGTGACGACGCTGCCGGTGGTCGCGCCACACCTGCACCTGCCGCTGCAGAGCGGCAGCGATCGCGTACTGCGGCTGATGCGGCGGCCGTACCACACGCGGATGTATCGCGGCCTCGTGGATCGGCTGGCCGCCGCCATCCCCGGGCTGGGGCTGGGCGCCGACGTGATCGTCGGCCACCCCGGCGAGACCGACGACGACTTCGAGGAGACGCTGCGCTTCGTGGACTCGCTGCCGTTCTCCTACCTGCACGTGTTCTCCTACTCGGACCGGAAGGGGACCGAGGCGGCACGGCGGCCCGATCACGTGCCGGCGGCCGTCATCCGGGAGCGCAGCCGCCGGCTGCGCCGGCTCGGGCGCGAGAAGAGCGGAGCCTTCCGCCGCGGGATGATCGGAACCCGACACGAGGCGCTGGTGCTGGAGGAGCGCGACCGCCAGACCGGACTCCTCTCCGGGCTCACCTCCAACTACGTGGAGGTGCTCTTCGCGGGCCGGGACGGATTCGGCCGCCACATCGTCCCCCTGGAGATTGCCGAGGTCCGCGGCGATCGCGCCTACGGCCGGCTCGCGGCGGTGGGCGCGTGAGCGCGGTCCGGGCGTCGGCCCCGCCGGAGCCCGCGGTCGGCGTCATCGGGGGCAGCGGGCTCTACCAGATGGAGGGCATCGAGGATCTCCGCTGGGTTCGGGTGCGGACGCCCTTCGGCGATCCGTCGGACGCCTACTGCACGGGCCGCCTGGGCGACCGCCGGGTCATCTTCCTCCCGCGCCACGGCCGCGGCCACCGGATATCGCCATCGGAGATCAACTACCGGGCGAACATCCATGGCCTCAAGGCGCTGGGCGCCCGCTGGGTGATCTCGGTGAGCGCGGTCGGCAGCATGAAAGAGGAGATCCACCCGCTCGATCTGGTGATCCCGGACCAGTTCTACGATCAGACAAGACGCCGGGTCTCGAGCTTCTTCGGCGACGGCATCGTGGGACACGTGGGGCTCGCCGATCCGGTCTGTCCGGGCCTCGGCGACCTGCTCGAGACCGGGAGCCGGGAGGCGGGGGCCCGGGTGCATCGGGGGGGTACCTACATCTGCATCGAGGGACCACAGTTCTCCACCAAGGGCGAATCGAAGATCTACCGCCGCTGGGGCGTCTCGGTCATCGGGATGACCAACATGCCGGAGGCGAAGCTCGCCCGGGAGGCGGAGCTCTGCTATGCCACCCTCGCGCTGGCCACCGACTACGACGTCTGGCACGAGAGCCACGCCGCGGTGACGGTCGAGGCGGTGGTGGCCAACCTGCTCAAGAACGTGGCGACCGCGAAGATCGTCCTGCGCCGCGTGATCCCGCGGATCGGGAAAGACGCGTGCGGAGCCGCCTGCGGCGACGCCCTCGCCAGCGCGGTCATCACCGATCCGAAGGCGTTCCCGCCGCGCACCCGCAAGAAGCTGGCGCTGCTGCTCGACCGCTACTTCCCGCCGAAACCCCGGGGGCGTGGCCGTGGCTGATGGCGCGGAGCTCGACGTGATCGGCATCGGCAACGCGCTGGTCGACGTGCTGAGCCACGCGGACGAGAGTCTCCTCGCGCGTCAAGGCCTGGTGAAGGGGACCATGCACCTGGTGGACGAGGCCCGCGCGGGGGCGCTCTACGAAGCGATGGGGCCGGGGGTCGAGATGTCGGGCGGGTCGGCCGCCAACACGGTGGTCGGGGTGGCCTCCTTCGGCGGCCGCGCGCACTACGTCGGCAAGGTCCGCGACGACCAGCTCGGCGACGTCTTTGGCCACGACCTGCGCGCGACCGGAGTGGGCTACGATACGCCGCGCGCCACCAGCGGGCCGCCCACCGGCCGCTGCCTCATCCTGGTGACACCGGACGCCCAGCGGACCATGGGTACCTTTCTCGGGGCCTCGGTGCACCTCGGGCCGGACGATATCGACAAGGGCCTCATCGCCCGCGGCAAGATCCTCTATCTCGAGGGCTATCTCTTCGACCCGCCCGCGGCGCAGGAGGCCTTCCGGGCGGCCGCCTCGATCGCGCACGCCGCGGGCCGCAGGGTCGCGCTGACGCTGTCCGACCCCTTCTGCGTGGACCGGCATCGCGACGCATTCCTCGATCTGGTCGAGCATCACGTCGACATCCTGTTCGCCAACGAGGCCGAGATCTGTGCGCTCTACCAGGTGCGCGACTTCGACGGAGCGCTCGCGCGCGTGCGCGGGCATTGCGAGGTGGCCGCGCTCACGCGGAGCGCCAAGGGCTCCGTGCTGGTGGGCGACGGCCGGGTGCACGCGGTGCACGCTCATCCGGTCGAGGCGGTCGTGGACACCACCGGTGCCGGCGATCTCTACGCCGCCGGCGTCCTCTACGGCCTGAGCCGGGGGCTCGACCTGCCGACCTGCGGGCGCCTCGGATCACTGGCCGCCGCCGAGATCATCGCCCACGTGGGTGCCCGGCCGACGGTGCCGCTGGTCCAGCTGGCCGGGACCGTGCTCGGGTAGGGCGGCGATGCCGGACGAAGCCGCGCTCGAAGCCAAGTACGACCGGCTCCTCGATCTCATCCGCGGGATGACCCGAGTGATCGTGGCCTTCTCGGGAGGCGTGGACTCGACCTTCCTGGCCCGCGCGGCAAAGGACGCCCTCGGCGACGGCGCGCGGCTGGTCACCGCCGACTCGGAGACCTATCCGGCCTCCGAGCTCGAGGAGACGCGCCGGCTCGCCGCCCTTCTCGGGATGCGCCACGAGGTCGTCCGCACGCATGAGCTCGATCGCCCGGAGTACGCACGGAACTCGCCCGATCGCTGCTTCCATTGCAAGGAGGAGCTGTTCACCCGGCTCGAGCCCATCGCGCGCGAGGCCGGCGCCGCCCAGGTGATCTACGGCGCCAACATGGACGACCTGGGCGATCACCGGCCGGGGATGAAGGCGGCGGAGGCGCGCGGGGTGCGCGCCCCGCTCATCGAAGCGGCGCTCTGGAAAGAGGAGATCCGCGCCCTCTCGCGCGAGCTCGGCCTGCCCACCTGGGACAAGCCCTCCTTCGCCTGTCTCTCCTCGCGCTTCCAGTACGGCGACCCGATCACCGCCGAGAAGCTCAGACGGATCGACGACGCCGAGGCCTTCGTGCGGAGCCTCGGCTTCCGCCAGTTCCGCGTGCGCCATCACGACCGGCTGGCCCGGCTCGAGCTGGCCCCGGAGGAGATGCCGCGGCTCTGGGCCGACGACCGCCACCGCGCGATCGTCCGGCGCTTCCGGGAGCTGGGCTACCTCTACGTCACCCTCGACCTGCAGGGCTTCCGCAGCGGCAGCGCCAACGAGGCGCTCAAGTGGATCGGGAAAAAGTAAGAGCGCTGCTCGAGGCGGTCGCGGGCGGCACCATGACCCCCGAGCAGGCCCTGGCCCGGCTCCGCGCCCTGCCGGTGGACGACCTGGGCTTCGCTCGCGTCGATCTCCACCGCTCGCTCCGTCACGGCGTGCCGGAGGCGGTCTTCTGCGAGGGCAAGACGCCCGGGCAGGTCGTGGCCATCGTGCGCCGGCTGGCCGAGAGCCATGACAACATCCTCGCCACGCGCGCGGCGCCCGAGGTGGTGACCGCGCTCCGGGAGAGCGGGCTGCCGTGCCGCGTCTACGAGGACGCGCGGCTCGTCGTGGTCAGGCCCGCCCCCTCGGACGGGGTCGGGCTGATCGTGGTGGTCAGCGCCGGCACCGCCGATCTGCCGGTGGCCGAGGAGGCGGCGGTGACCGCGGAGGCTATGGGCAACGCGGTTGAGCGGTTGTTCGATTGCGGCGTGGCCGGCCTGCACCGGCTGGTGCCCCACCTCGACCGCCTGAGCGAGGCCAACGCCATCATCGCGGTCGCGGGCATGGAGGGCGCGCTCCCGAGCGTGCTCGGCGGGCTGGTCGACCGTCCCGTCATCGCGGTGCCGACCAGTGTGGGCTACGGGGCCTCCTTCGGCGGCGTGGCGGCGCTCCTCGCCATGCTGAACTCCTGCGCGCCCGGCGTCTCGGTGGTGAACATCGACAACGGCTACGGAGCCGCCGCCCAGGCCAGCCAGATCAACAAGCTCGCCTCCAAGCTCCGCTAGATGACCCCGCCGGAACGTCCGCAGCCGGAATGTCCGCCGACTGGGGGAGTGCGGGGGCCATTTCGGGGCGCCCGCAGATGAAAGTCGCCTACTTCGATTGCCCGAGCGGCGCGTCCGGGGACATGATCCTGGGCGCACTCGTCGACGCGGGGGCGCCCTTCGACGTGCTCGAGGGCGAGCTGGCCGGCCTCGGCCTCGAGGGCTACCGACTCGAGCGCCACGAAGTCATGAAGGCGGGCTTCCGCGCCACCAAGGTGGACGTGCACGTCGACGAGGGCGGCCACCACCATCCGGAGCGCACGCTCGCGGCGATCCTCGGGCTCATCGAGGGTGGCCGCCTGGCCCCGACGGTCAAGGAGCGCGCCGCGCGAATCTTCCGCCGGCTGGCCGAGGCCGAGGCGCGCGTGCACGGGACCACGGTGGAGCGGGTGCACTTCCACGACGTCGGGGCCGTGGACGCCATCGTGGACGTCACCGGCGCCTGCATCGGCCTCCACCTGCTCGGCATCGAGGCGGTGCACGTGGGAGCCCTGCCGGTGGGCGGCGGCTTCGTCCAGGGCCCGCACGGGCGCATCCCGGTGCCCGGCCCGGCGACCGCCGAGCTGCTCAAGGGCTTCCCCACCATCGACACCGGCGTGCGCCGGGAGCTGGTCACCCCGACCGGGGCGGCCGTGCTCACCACGCTGGCGGCCGGGGCAGGCGCGATGCCGGCCATGCACGTGCGGGCGGTGGGCTACGGGGCCGGCACCATGGACCTCGACACCCCGAACGTGCTCCGCCTGTTCGTGGGGGAGACCGCGGTGGCCGCCCCGACCGAGACCATCCTCCAGGTCGAGACCACGGTGGATGACATGTCCCCGCAGCTCTACGAGCCGCTGCTCGAGCGCCTGCTGGAGGCCGGGGCGCTCGACGTCTTCCTCACCCCCGTCATCATGAAGCGCAGCCGGCCGGGCGTGGTGCTCACCGCCCTGTGCGAGCCGGCGCGGGTGGCCGACCTCTCCCGGGTGCTCTTCGAGGAGTCCTCGACCATCGGCGTGCGCTGGACGGCCTACCAGCGCGAGCGGCTCGACCGGGAGATCGTCCGGCTCGCCACCGCCTACGGGCCGGTGGGCTTCAAGGTATCCCGCCTCGAGGGCCGGGTGATCACGGTCACGCCGGAATTCGAGGACGTACGACGGATCGCGCGCGACAAGGGCCTGGCGGTCCGGGAGGTCCTGGAGCAGGCGCGCACCGAGGGGCGACGGCTCCTCGGCACCCCTTGACACGGCCCCCGGCCGGGCATACGTTTGGGGACGCTTTCCCCGGCCTCGGACCCTTCACTCAGGAGGTAGCGCGGTGAAAAAGACCGTGTCGATGACGATCAACGGTGCCCCCCAATCTCACGACGTGGAGCCCAGGCTGCTGCTCGTGCACTACATCCGGGAGCTGGCGGGCCTGACCGGCACGCACGTGGGCTGCGACACGAGCCAGTGCGGCGCCTGCACGGTGCACGTCAACGGCGTGGCCGTGAAGTCGTGCACGCTGCTCGCCATGCAATGCGAGAGCGCCCAGGTCCTCACCATCGAGGGCCTCGCCAAGGACGGCAAGCTCCATCCGATCCAGGACGCCTTCTGGGAGAAGCACGGGCTGCAGTGCGGCTTCTGCACCCCGGGCATGATCATGTCCGCCCACCAGATGCTGCAGCGTAATCCGCGGCCGACCGAGGCCCAGATCCGCCACGACCTGGAGGGGAACCTCTGCCGCTGCACGGGCTATCACAACATCGTCAAGGCCATCCAGTACGCCGCCGAGCAGATGGCGGGGAAGTGAGGGACGACCATGGCCACCGCCCGGCTCCTCGGGGCCAGCATCAAGCGGCGTGAGGATCCTCGCTTCATCACCGGTAAGGGCAACTACACCGACGACCTGAAGCTGGCCGGCATGACGCACGCGGTCTTCGTGCGGAGCCCGCACGCCAACGCCAAGATCCGGAAGATCGACACCTCGCGGGCCGCGAAGGCCCCGGGGGTGGTGGCGATCTTCACCGGCAAGGACATGACGGGTGTGAACTCGCTGCCGTGCGGGTGGCTCCTGCCCGAGCTGAAGATCCCGCCCCACATGCCCCTGGCGACCGACGCCGCGCGCTACGTGGGCGACCCGGTCGCGATCGTCATCGCCGAGAGCCAGTCGGCGGCCAGCGACGCGGCCGGGATGGTGGTGGTGGACTGGGAGGTCCTGCCCTCGGTGACCAGCACCGAGAAGGCGGCGGCCAAGGGCTCGCCCCAGATCCACGAGGTGGCGCCCAGCAACGTGGCCTTCAACTGGCAGATCGGCGACGCCGCCGCGACCGACGCCGCCTTCAAGTCGGCCGCCGTCACCGTGAAGAAGCGGATCGTCAATCAGCGCCTGGTGGCGAACCCGATGGAGCCGCGGGCCTGCGTCGCCCGCTACGACGAGGCCACCGGGGACTGGACGCTCTGGGTGACCTCCCAGAACCCACACGTCCACCGGCTGCTGATGACCGCGTTCGTGCTCGGGATCCCCGAGCACAAGGTGCGGGTCATCGCGCCCGACGTGGGCGGCGGCTTCGGCTCCAAGATCTTCCTCTACAACGAAGAGACGGTCTGCACCTGGGCGTCCCGCCTGGTGAAGCGACCGATCCGCTGGACCTCGTCGCGCCGAGAGGCCTTCCAGACCGACGCCCACGGCCGGGACCACGTGACCGAGGCCGAGGTGGCGCTGTCCCGAGAGGGCAAGTTCCTGGGGCTGCGGGTGAAAACCACCGCCAACCTGGGCGCGTATCTCTCCACCTTCGCGCCGGCGGTGCCCACCTACCTCTACGCCACCCTGCTGAACGGCGTGTACGAATGGGGCGCCATCCACGCTGCCGTCACCGGTGTGTTCAGCAACACCACACCGGTGGACGCCTACCGCGGCGCCGGGCGCCCCGAGGCCTGCTACCTCCTCGAGCGCATGGTCGACGCGGCCGCGGCCGCGCTGAAGATGGATCCGGCCGACATCCGGAAGAAGAACTTCATCCCGAAGTTCGACAACGGCTACCAGACCAAGGTCGCGCTGATGTACGACAGCGGGAACTACGCGGCCGCCTTCGACAAGCTGCTCGTGATGCTCGACTACAAGAAGTTCAGGACCGAGCAGACGGCCGCCCGCGCCAAGGGCCGGCTGCTCGGCATCGGATTCTCGACCTACATCGAGGCCTGCAGCATCGCCCCGTCGAAGGTGGTCGGCTCCCTCGGGGCCCAGGCCGGCCTCTGGGAGTCGGGCAAGGTCCAGGTGCATCCGACCGGCAAGGTGAGCGTCTTCACCGGCTCGCATTCACACGGGCAGGGCCACGAGACGACGATGGCGCAGATCGTGGCCGATCAGCTCGGCATCTCCATGGACGACATCGAGATCGTCCACGGCGATACCGGCCGCGTGCCGTTCGGCATGGGCACCTACGGAAGCCGCTCGGCTTCGGTGGGCGGCACCGCCATCCTGATGTCGCTGAACAAGATCAAAGAGAAGGGCAAGAAGATCGCCGCGCACCTGCTGGAAGCGAACCCGAAGGACATGGACTACGTCAACGGCCAGTTCGTGGTCAAGGGCTCTCCCCAGAAGGCGGTACCCTTCGGCGCGGTGGCCCTGACCGCGTACGTGCCGCACAACTATCCCGAGGGCGTGGAGCCGGGCCTCGAGGAGACGAGTTTCTACGACCCGGCCAACTTCTGCTTCCCCTTCGGCGCGCACGCGTGCGTGGTGGAGGTGGACGCGGACACGGGTCACGTGAAGATCCTGAGATACCTCGCGGTGGACGACGTCGGAAACGTCATCAACCCCATGATCGTGGACGGCATGGTGCACGGCGGCATCGCCCAGGGCGTGGCGCAAGCGCTGTGGGAGGAGGCCGTGTACGACAGCGACTCCGGGCAGCTCGTCAGCGGAAGCATGATGGACTACACGCTGCCGAAGGCCGACATGCTCCCGTTCTACGAGACGGACCGCACCGAGACACCCACCCCGGTCAACCCGCTCGGCGTCAAGGGAGCAGGGGAGACGGGCACCATCGCCTCGACGCCGGCGGTGGTCAACGCGGTGGTGGACGCGCTCTCCGCCCTCGGCGTGGATCACATCGACACCATGCCGCTGACGGCGGAGCGAGTCTGGAAAACCGTCCAGGCCGCCAAATCCAGGAAGTAAGGAGACGCCGACATGTACCCAGCCCAGTTCGAGTACCACACGCCGGGGACGGTGAAGGAGGCGCTGGATCTGCTCGGGCGCCACAAGGACGACGCCAAGCTGCTGGCGGGCGGCCATAGCCTGCTGCCCGCCATGAAGCTGCGACTGGCCCAGCCCAAGCACCTCGTCGACCTCCGCAAGGTCTCCGGGCTCTCCGGCATCAAGGAAGAGGGCGGCTCGCTCGTCATCGGCGCGATGACGACCCACTATCAGGTCGAGTCATCGCCGGTCGTGAAGTCGAAGTGCCCGATGCTCGCCGCCGTGGCCGGGCAGATCGGCGACCCGATGGTGCGCAACATGGGCACGATCGGCGGCAGCCTCGCCCACGCCGATCCGGCCGCGGATTATCCGGCCGCGATCATCGCGCTCGGGGCCGAGATGGTGGCCGAAGGGCCCAAGGGCAGGCGGACGATCAAGGCCGACGATTTCTTCAAGGGCCTGCTCACCACCGCGCTCTCCGCCGAAGAGATCCTGGTCGAGGTGCGCGTGCCGGCCCTGGCCGCCAAGACCGGGGCCGCGTACATGAAGTTCCCACACCCGGCCTCCCGCTTCGCAGTGGTCGGGGTCGCGGCGGTCCTGAGCGTGGACGGCGGCAAGGTGGGCAAGGCCAGCGTCGGCCTCACCGGCGCCGGCACGAAGGCCATGCGCGCCAAGGGCGTGGAGGCCGCGATCACCGGTAAAGCGGCCGACGCTGCGTCCATCCAGGCGGCGGCCGAGAAGGCGGCCGAGGGCGTGGACGTGCAGGCGGACCTGCAGGGCTCGGTGGAGTACAAGAGCCATCTGCTCCGGGTGTTCGCCAAGCGGGCGATGGAGGCGGCCGCCGCGGCCGTGAAGTAGCCTCTCCAGAAGTGAGCCGACGGAGAACCGAGGAGCCCCGCGGGACGTTCCCCGCGGGGCTTCTTTTTTGGAGTCGCGCCTGATCGCGGCGGTGGTGCTGGCCGCGGGACTGTCGCGCCGCATGGGGCAGGCCAAGCTGCTGCTGCCGGTGGGCGGGCGAGCCATCGTCCGCCACGCGGTCGAAGCCGTGCTGGCGGGGGGCGTGGACGGGGCCTGGGTGGTGACCGGGCCCGATGTGCTACCGATGGCAGCGGCGCTCGCCGGCCTCGAGGTACAGATCGTGGTGAATGCCGCTCCCGAGGAAGGGCAGGCGAGCTCGGTGCGCGCCGGCATCGCGGCGCTGCCCGCGGCGGTGGACACGGCGCTGATCGCCCTGGGCGATCAGCCCGCGCTGGCGCCGACCGTCATTCCGGCTCTCCTGGCGGCGCGGCGCGCCAGCGCCAAGCCGATCGTCGCGCCCCGCTACCGGGACGGGCAGGGCAATCCGGTGCTCTTCAAGCGCGAGGTCTTCCCCGAGCTTCTGCGCCTGACCGGCGACCAGGGCGCGCGGCCCGTCATCCAGAGAGAGCCGGCCCGCGTCGAGTGGGTGGAGCTCGACCTGCCCATGCCGCCGGACGTGGACACGCCAGGAGACTATGAGAAGATCCGGGCGACGCTCCGAGCCGGCGATCACCTGGAGAGGCCAGAGTAGCGCTCACGCGGTGTAGACTGAGAGGACCATGAGAGCCGAAATCGCGAAGATCCAGCAGATGATGGAAGCGGCCGACTACGTCACCGATCCCGCCATCGCGACGTCGGTACACCTGGCCATGACGCTCAAGAAGCCCCTCCTGATCGAGGGGCACGCAGGGGTCGGCAAGACCGAGGTGGCGAAGGTGATGTCGCGGATGCTGTCCACCAACCTCGTTCGCCTGCAGTGCTACGAGGGGCTCGACGCGGCCCAGGCGCTCTACGAGTGGAACTACCCGAAGCAGCTCCTGCACATCAAGCTCGAGGAGGCCACCACCCATACTCTTCGAGAGAAAGAGGCGGCTATTTTCTCCGAGCCCTTCCTGATCCGGCGCCCGCTGCTGCAGGCGATCAGCCAGGACGGTCGACCGCCGGTGCTGCTGATCGACGAGGTCGATCGCGCAGATGAGGAGTTCGAGGCGTTCCTGCTCGAAGTGCTCTCGGAATTCCAGGTCACGATCCCCGAGATCGGGACCATCAAGGCCACGCACCCACCCTACGTGATCCTGACGTCGAACCGCGTGCGAGAGCTCTCCGACGCGCTACGCCGGCGATGTCTCTACCTGTGGATCGACTTCCCCGGCTTCGAGAAGGAAGTCCGTATCGTGATGCAGAAAGTCCCGGGCGTGAACGAGGCGCTGGCCCGGCAGATCTCGCGCTTCATGGAGAGCCTGCGGACGATCCGGCTCGCCAAGGTCCCGGGCGTGGCGGAGACGCTCGACTGGGCGCAGGCGCTCGCCTCGCTGCACGCCGATCATCTCGACGAGGAGCTGGTGCTGGAGACGCTCGGCTGCGTGCTCAAGGACGCCGACGACGTGAAGCGCTTCAAGCGCGAGGTGACCGCGAGCGGGCTGAAGCGCTTCGTGGCCGCCGAGGGGTAGGATGGCGGCCCCGCGCGATCTCACCACCGCCGTCCTCCGCTTCGGTCAGACGCTGCGGGCGGCCGGGCTGCCGCTCACCATCACCGAGCTGATGGACGGGGTGCGGGCACTCCAGGCCGTGGATCTCCTGGACCGCCAGGACGTCTACCTCGGCCTGCGCACGACGCTGGTGGCGCGTCACGAGGAGTTCCCCGCCTTCGACCGCTGCTTCGATGCCTTCTGGCGCTTCCAGGCCGAGGAAGGGCAGGGGCTCGAGGGCCTGACGACGCCGACCGAGCCCGCCATCCCGGAGGAGCACAGCGGCGGCAACGGTCCCGAGGCCGCGCAGAAGAAGGTGTCGGTGGCGCTCGAAGGCTGGGAGGAGCAGGGCGACGACGACGGGGAGCCGCTGGAGGTCCCGGGGGTCAGCGATAGAGAAATCCTAATGGATCAGGACTTTTCGGCGTTTCCGGTTGAGGATCTGGACGAGGTCGCTCGGCTGACCATTCTGATCGCCAAGCGCCTCGTCCGGCGCATCAGCCGGCGGAAGCGCCCGACCCGGCGAGGCGGCATCATCGACATGCGCCGCAGCATCCGGGCGAACCTCATGAAGGGGGAGATCATCGAGCTGCGGAGACGAGAGCGCCGGAGGCGCAAGGTCCGCCTCGTGCTGCTCTGCGACATCTCGGGTTCGATGGATCTCTATAGCCGGTTCCTCCTCCAGTTCCTGTACGCGCTCCAGAACGTCTTCGGGCGGGTTGAGACTTTCACCTTCTCGACGCGGCTGACGCGGGTGACGGAGCATCTCAAGGGCGCCTCCTACCGCCAGGCCCTCGCGCGGCTCGGCGAGGTGCGGGACTTCTCGGGGGGCACGCGGATCGGGGAGTCGCTACAGGAGTTCAATGCCCGGTGGGGCAACCTGGTCGACCGGCACACCATCGTGCTGATGCTCTCGGACGGCTGGGACACCGGCGAGCCCGACGTGCTGACGAACGAGCTGCTCGCCATCAAGCGGAAGGCGGGGAGGCTGATCTGGCTCAACCCGCTGCTGGGCAATCCGTCATATGAGCCCCTGACCCGGGGCATGGCGGCGGCGCTGCCTCTGGTGGACCACTTCGCGGCGGCGCACAACCTGGCGAGCCTTCGGGACCTCGCCGGGCATCTCAACTTGAGGTAGGACATGAGCGAGCTCTCCGATCATCTCGACCAGCTGAAGCAGAACGAGTCCAAGGTGGCGGTGGCCACCCTCGTCAACACCCGCGGCACCACGCCCCGCAAGGAAGGGGCGAAGATGCTGGTGGGCGAGGGCGGGCGGATCCTCGGCTCGGTGACCATCGGCGGCTGCGTGGACGCGCAGGTGATCGAGGAGTCGGCCGACGTGCTCGACAAGAACGCTCCGCGGCTCCTCGAGCTGAACCTGGGCGACGAGGAGGCGTGGGAGATCGGGCTCACCTGTGGCGGGACCATCGAGGTCTTCGTGGAGCCGGTGACGCTCGACAAGACGAGCGACGCGACGTTGGTCTTCGACGAGAAGGCGCGCGCCCACGCGGAGGCGGGCGGGCGCGCCGCCATCGTGACGCGACTGGATCCGCCGCACCACGGGGCCAAGCTCCTGCTGCTCGACCGGGGCGACCGGGAGGGCACGCTCGGGGACGCCTTCCTCGATCAGCGGTTCGAGGCCGAGGCGCGCCTGGCACTGGCCGGCGGCAAGTCGCGGACGCTGTTCCTGGAGAACGTGCGCGCCTTCGCGGAGGTCTTCGCTCCGCCTGCCACCCTGCTCGTGGTGGGCGCCAGTCATGTCGCGATGCCGCTCACCACCATGGCCAAGCAGCTGGGCTTCCGCACCATCGTGGTGGACGGCCGCCCGCGCTTCGCGACCAAGGAGCGCTTCCCGGACGTGGACGATCTGCGCATCGGGGTGCCCTCCGAGATCGTGCGGCAGGTGCCGCTGATCCCGACCACCGCGCTCGTGCTCGTGGCCCACGACTACAAGTACGATCTGCCCGTGCTGCGGCACGCGCTGACCACGCCGGTCGGCTACATCGGCCTGCTCGGGAGCACGCGCCGCGGCGCCGCGATCCTGAACCTGCTCCGCGAGGATGGCGTGAGCGAGGAGGCCCTCCTGCGCGTGCGCGTGCCCATCGGCCTCGACCTGGGCGCACAGTCGGCGCCCGAGATCGCGCTGAGCATCCTGGCCGAAGCGCTGGCCACTCATCGTAACGCCACCGGCATGCCCATCTCCGAAAAGGTCCGCAGAGGACTGAAGTGACTAGCCGAGCGGTGAGGCTTCGTGAGGCGCAAATGAGCAATGTAGTGGGGGGGCTTGGGGGAGGAGCGGCGCCGCTCCCCCCCAATCAGAACAGAGTATGAAGGCTCTTGCAGTAAAGCGCAGTCCAGGCGTCACCGCGGGCGCTCTCGAGGGCCGCATCGCGTGCCACGACGTGCGCGACGAGGCGGGCAAGGTGGCCATCGCGAAGGGTCAAGTGCTCGACGCCACCGCCGCCGCGCGCCTCCTCGCCCTGCCGTGGCCGGAGGTGCATCTGCTGGAGGTGGACCCGAGCGACGTGCACGAGGAGCCGGCCGGCTCCCGCCTCGCCACCGCGGCCTGCGGCGCCAACGTGGAGGTGAAGGGCTACACCGGCGGGCAGTGGACCCTGGCGGGCCAGCGGCGCGGCCTGGTGCGGGTGAACGCGGCCGCGCTCGCGGCGGTGAACGGGCTCGAGGGCATGTCGGTCTTCACGCTCTATGACCTGCAGCCGGTGGAAGCGGGCGAGGCCGTCGCCAGGGCCAAGATCACCCCGCTGGCCATCCCCGAGCAGCTCGTGAAGGAGGCGGAGACGCGCTCCTGGAGCGCGGGCGGTCTGGTCGCGGTGAAGCCCTTCGTGCCGAAGCTGCTGGGGGCGCTGAGCCGCGAGAGCCTCGCCCCGCCTCAGCGCCAGCGCTTCGAGTCCTCGCTCACCGAGAAGGTCGACTGGTTCGGCTCGCGGCTCCTTCCGGTGCGTTACGCGGCCGGCGATGCCTCCGCCATGGCGGCGGAGATGGAGGGCCTGCTGGCGGCGGGCGCCGACATCCTGATCGCAGCGGGCGCGGGCTCGCTCGACCCGCTCGATCCCGTCTTCGCCGGGCTCGAGCGTCTGGGCGGGCGCATGATCCGGCACGGCGCCCCCGCTCATCCGGGCAGCCTGCTCTGGATCGCGGAGGTGCGCGGCCACGCCGTGCTCGGCATGCCCGCCTGCGGCATGTTCTCGCAGGCTACGACCTTCGACCTGATCCTCCCGCGCATTCTCGCCGGCGAGCCGGCGGGCGCGGCGGAGGTCGCGGCCCTAGGTCACGGCGGGCTCCTGTCGCGGGACAGCGCCTACCGCTTCCCGCCCTACCGCAAGAGCGCCGCGCGCGGCGAGCTCTCGGAGTGACATGGCCCTCTACAGCAATGTCATCCGGGACCGCTTCCGGCGGCCCCGCTTCCGCGGCACGCTCGAGCGGCCGGACGTGGCGGGCGAGGACGTGAACCCCCTCTGCGGCGACCGGGTCCGGATCCAGGGCCGGCTCGAGAACGGCCGGCTGACCGAGGCGCGGTGGAGCGGCGACTGCTGCGCGATCTCGGCGGCCTCCGCCGACCTGCTGCTCGAGATGATGCAGGGCCAGCCGGCGAGTCTCGCCCGGGAGCTCACGACCGCGAGCCTGCTGGAGCGTCTGGACTCCGATATCCGCCCGTCGAGGATGAAGTGCGTGGCCCTCCCGCTCTCGGTGCTGCAGGGCGCGCTCAAGATGGAGGCGACACGATGAGCATGGGGGAGAAGTGCCGGGCCGATTTCCCGATCCTGCGGCGGATCGTGCATGGGCACCCGCTCGTCTTCCTGGACTCCGCGGCCTCCAGCCAGAAGCCGGTGGCGGTGATCGAGGCGATCCAGCGCTATTACGAGACGAACCACGCCAACGTGCATCGCTCCATCCACACCCTGGGCGAGGAGGCCACCGAGCGCTACGAGGCCGCGCGCGACGCGGTGCGCGCGTTCATCGGCGCGGCCAGCCGCGACGAGATCATCTTTACCCGCGGGACGACGGAGGGGATCAATCTCGTCGCGCAGGCGGTGGGGCGCACGCTCGGGCCGGGCGACGAGATCATCGTGACCGAGATGGAGCACCACTCCAACCTGATCCCGTGGCAGATGGCCTGCCGCGACCACGGCGCGGTGCTCCGCGCGATTCCGGTGATCGGGGAGGGCCATCTGGATCTCGACGCCTTTGGCCGCCTCCTCTCGGAGCGCACGAAGGTGGTCGCGCTGGCCCACGTCTCAAACGTGCTCGGCACCATCAACCCGGTGGCGCAGGTCGTGGAGCAGGCGCACCGGGTGGGCGCGCTCGTCCTGGTGGACGCCGCGCAGTCGGTGCCGCACCTCCCGGTCGACGTCGCCGCGATCGGCGCGGACTTCTTTGCTTTCTCCGGCCACAAGATGCTCGGCCCCACCGGCATCGGGGTGCTCTACGGGCGGCGCGCGGTACTGGAGCGGCTCGAGCCCGCCTGGGGCGGGGGCGAGATGATCAAGGAGGTCTGGATCGACCACGCGCAGTGGAACGACCTGCCGTGGCGCTTCGAGCCGGGCACGCCGCCGATCGCGGAGGCGATCGGCCTGCACGCGGCCGTCGAGTATCTGGGCAAGCTCGGGATGAGCCCGGTGGCGGCCCACGAGCAGGCCCTGACCGCCGCCGCGCTGGAGGCGCTCGCGCCCATTCCCGGCGTCACGCTCTACGGCCCGCGCAACCCGGAGATGAAAGGCGCGGTGGTCGCGTTCAACGTGGAGGGACTCCACCCGCACGACGGCGCCGCGCTCCTCGATCAGCACGGGATCGCGGTCCGGGCCGGGCACCACTGCGCGCAGCCGCTCATGAAGCGGCTCGGCATCGTCGGCACGCTACGGGCGAGCTTCTCGGTCTACAACACCGCCGAGGACGTGCAGCGCCTCGCGGAAGCGGTGGCCGCGCTCCGCGGCGAGCTCTAGCCGGCCGCGGGCCGGGAGGGGCCGTGACCGAGCATCCCAAGCCGCGCGACGGCTTCGCGTCGCCCCGCTTCGCTCAGCCCGCCACCTTCATGCGGCTGCCCCACGTGGAGTCGCCGGTCGGGCTCGACGTCGCCCTCTGCGGCATCCCGTTCGACGGCGGCTGCTCCTATCGCTCGGGCGCCCGCTTCGGCCCGCGCCACGTGCGGGAGCAGTCGTCGCTGATCCGCCCGTGGAACTCGGCGCTGCGGGTGCATCCCTTCGACCGGCTCCGGGTCGCCGACTGCGGCGACGTGGACGCGGTGCCGGTCTCCATCGAGGCAACGTTCGCGGCCATCGAGCGGACGCTCGCCCCGGTGGTGGAGGCGCGCGCCGTTCCGCTCTGCGTGGGCGGCGACCATACCGTGACCCTGGCCGTGCTGCGCGCCCTCGCGAAGCGCCACGGCCGGCTGGGGCTCGTGCACTTCGACGCGCATCCCGACACGTGGGACCGCTACTTCGGCCTGCCCTACTACCACGGCAGCACGTTCCGCCGGGCGGTGGAGGAGGGACTGATCGACGGCGCGCGCTCTATCCAGGTGGGCATCCGCGGGCCGCTCTACGGTCCCGAGGACTTCGACTTCCATCGGGAGCACGGCTTCGAGGTCATCCGCATCGAGGACGTGAAAGAGCGCGGCGTGGCCTCCGTGGTCGATCGGCTACGCCGGCTGGCGGGCGGGCCGGTCTACTGCTCCTTCGACGTCGACGCGGCGGATCCCGCCTACGCGCCCGGGACGGGCACGCCGGAGGCGGGCGGGCTCACGTCCTACGAGGCCCTGGGCCTCGTGCGCGGACTGCGCGGCCTCGAGCTGGCGGGGGCGGACATCGTGGAGGTCTCGCCGCCCTACGACGGGCCGGGCGCCATCACCGGCGTGCTGGCCGCGAACCTGCTCTTCGAGCTGCTCTCGGTGGTGGCGCTCGGCCGCTAGGTCATCGGAGGGGGCCTCGACGGCCCCCTCCGAACCTTCCCCGGAACAGGTTGCGCCGACGAAGAGCCTGTGAGGAAATCCGTAGCATCGGCGCGCCTCGCGCGGCGACACTGCGGACATGACTGACACGCTCTTTCCGCTCGCGGATGCGAACGAGGATCCCGTCGCAGCAGTGAACGCGGAGCCGCGGGTGCAGCGGGCGAACCGGACACAG